>JGI24022J15233_10009536_pt1 | contig 10942 bp, 4 predicted proteins | sample Ectturendosymbi2_FD_15233 | JGI IMG/M metagenome (IMG submission 15233)
ATCACGGGCCGCATGAATTGTGCATTATCGCTGGAGGGCCGCAAAAATTCTACCTTTATCTAACTATGAGGAAGAGTGACTTCTCTTGGCTTACTACTGAAGTACCTGCTTATCATGGAGCTTCGTTTTGACGCGATTTTGTATTCTTGCTTGGCAGCGGAAATTCTGATGAGGGCCATATCAAATGTTCGCGCGGACCACAGGGTCCCTATCCCTGATTTAGAGCAAGGATCTCAATCAGGGGGAACCCCCACNACGNAGAATTTTGTACATGCACGGACAAAAATTATGTTTTGGGGANTCCGCGCAGAATGTAATGGTCACGTTTGCGTTTATTTTCCCTCTATAGTTTCAAAATTTGAATGTCAGTTTTCTTGAACATCAACCACCTATTCATTTTTAATCAAGGGTGTAACATTTAAAATTAATCATTACGATTTTGCACAACATGAGTATGAATAATGAATATCAGAAAAAAGAAGTTATGATTCATATATTGCATACGGATTCACATGCGTCAACAACAATGGAGAGGAAAGACCTCAGTGCGTATTAAATAAAGTTCGGTCAAACGACTCTTTGAAACCAACCAAGTTAAAACAGCATTTGCAGAATGTTCATCCACAACACAAGGCTGAAAACAGCTTTTCCGAACGTCACGCTAGTGCTTCGAAAAAGATCAGAGTGGACATATTATGAAATAAACAAACATGCAATTGAAGCTTCGTCCTATGTTGCTCTGGAAATAACGAGACAGAAAAAAACATGCAATCAATGAAAATTTGATAGAAACTCTGAAAACAGTTGAACTTGTTCTTGAAAATAAAAAGAAAAAATTGCCGCGGTCTATCATCTAATAGTCCAGTTTAGAGAAGGATCGAGGACACGGCTGTAGTTATTAAGCTGGACGAATCTACTGATGCAGCACAGATTTCGCATTTCTCCTGGCCCTGGTTACATTATAACTTGATCATATAAAGAATATCAAAATTTTTACNCAGGTCTAAGACAAAACAATGCAGCATAAAACTATTCACTGCCCGNTAACAGCATGCACTCCCAATGCTTCAAGATCAACATGGCAAAGAATGAAACACCCTGATCGACTTAAAAAGTTAGTGTTAGAGAAACATTCCCTCAATGTCAGTGGGAAGCCATAGGTTCATCGCTGCTTGCGAGCGCAAGTGACAATACACACTAGTGTTCCGCGGTCTGGGAGTTGATCCAGATTGAGTGAAGTCTTAGAACTTCTGCTTGGCTACAAAGAACAAATTTTGCCAAACAACGACAAAGGATTTTCGACTCTGGTCCAAATTAAGAGCAAACAAAGAAAGATACTTTACGTTGAGGATGATCTGCGTTGTGCACTGTTGCAAACCTTAGCGAATATCCAACTACTCTCCGATGAAAAACAATAACAAATTTCGCATTGATCGAGTTGAAAGTTGAACTAAATTGGTATTTGCTACTTTTTTACTGGTGAATATCAATGTGCTTTGACTGCATTTTTGTTTCTTTTTATCCTCCTGTCCCGTAATTAACAGTGGCGCTATCTATTGGATTAGGGCAACCAAAAGTCAATAAAGTCAAATTTTTCTGCCCTTTTTTAAATTTCTGAAACGTCCATGAACCAAATTTCACGTTAATACCATGAGCGAAACCCAGTTAGGTCAAAAAGTCAAAATTTATCCATAGGTCAAAATATCTTGCTGGCTTGCAGCACAGTTTGTTTCACTTTATCAATGTTTATTAAAGCTACAACTACAGACATTGATGCGCTTTTGCAAGTTTAGTTGCAATTCTCACACCATACTTGATTTTTTGCGCCTTCTGATGTAGTAATGATGTTGTTTCGCCCGCTGCTGGGTAATCGAAAGTACGTTAGGCGTTGTAGTCCACTTCATATTAAAGTACAACAATACAGAACCTTCTCAGTGACTTAAGGAGATTTATTGGCATTGGATATTTTTCTTGCGCGTTTGGATTGACTTTCGTGTATGGTTTGTTACCTCTAATTTCGTTGGATCTTTTACACTTTTCGTATTTGTTTCATTTCAACAGAAAAAAAATTTTTATCCTATCGGTTTGATATCTAATATATGCTTATATATCGCGTTTCGATTGCAAACGCAGGAAACTGATCGGCCAAAATAAAGTCAAAATTTCTATAAAGTATAAAGTCCAAAATTTTAATTTTCAGGTAAAAAATTGGTTGCCCTAATTATTATATCATTGATGATACGCTGCTCTGTTAGATGTTTAGTGCATCCCAAGTTTTCTGAGTGATTCTTTGTCTTTTTCCTAGTTAACGTGCTGTTTGTTTGTTTGACCAACCAGAGCTAATTAACGCATAATAACGGCTTATTAAAAGGACACAACAACGCCACTAGGATTATGGTTCAACTGACAACGTGCGATATGAGTCATTGTAAACAAGACGTTTTAACCCTTTCAGCCACCCTGCTGAATTTATGTAATAGGGGAGGAGTGAAAAGTTCCAAAATGAGCAAAGGGAGGAATGCATCAAAAAAGGTTGGGAACCACTGCTCTACACTGTGGCAAGGATTGATCTTGAATGTTGATGTTGCAAAGACATGCGTGCAGTGAATGGTTATTCACTTATACACGAATGTTTAACAATGTACACACGTTCACAGGACATCACAAAATATGCTAAACCCACTATGACTTGATCTGGAGCAGAGTGAAGTTCATGGATCCATACGTAACTCAAGAATATAGGACTCCTTTGATGACAAAACAATTTTTCTTGAAAACGCGTAGTTGTTCTGGGCACACACCAAGGTGGTAATTTTTCGGAGGGAACACAGTAATGACGGTATATATGCGATGTGGGTAAATTGTCAAACAAACAGAAAGACACAGCAGTTCTTCACACTCCAAAGCAAAAGTCGCTATTCAGCAGATATAACGGTCTAATTAAATGAACATAAAATCCACCTGTTGCATATGAGATATCCTTGCCCGTCGATCATATAGGATATCATCATAATATTATCTGTTTCAGGATCAGGAAATTTCAAAGGAAGTTTTGTTGTTTCAATGTCATATGCCAGCACCACAGGATCCTAGATCAAATCATTTTTTGTCAGCGTGTTTCACAGCATTTGCCAGCAAATCACTTTTCAACAGCGATAAACTTGATTGCGAATGTGCTCAAAAATTAGAAGAACAATTGGTATGAACTTTGGAATCTTTGAACACTGAAACAAACTCAAAATGCCACATTACACAATTAACCCAATGAAGTAGCACAACTTAAACAATTGTAACAAACTTAACGGTTGGAATCAGTGTTGTTGACAAACTTTATAACACAATCGTTTGCTACAACCAAAAGCAAATGTGACCGATTTAGCGGGCATCAACATGTGGTACTTGTTAAAGTACCATACAGTCGCACACTGATATTTTCAAATATTTTACACAATTATGTTGTGCAGACAATTGGGTAGTAAAGAAAAAGCAATAAGCTTTAACAAACTTGATCTACAGTATGCACAGACAGGTGTGATGAATGATATTCACAAGTGACATTCATCCCTATTATTGCAGCAAAATGTGAGTACTTTTGTAGTAAATGTTGCAACGGTGGCGAGTCATTGGCAACACTGCCAGTGATTGTTTCCTTTAGATCTATTTATCAGCCTACACAAGGTTGAAAAGGACTTGAGATTTTTTTCGTTTTTCAAGCTTTTTGGCAAGACACAACTAGGCACTAACCCCAATCTACCAGCTTGGGATACTTGCACTCTACCTCTGAAAAGCATAGTTCATCTCAAGAAGACAGCCACTACAACCTGGATGGGTTTCCACTTAACAATGCAAACAATAAAAACTGAGATGTGCAAATTTAAGTATATATTAAACACATACTGGTCTCTCAAGCAAATCATCTCTTCTTGTAATAACAGGTGGAAAACCACTTCCACGATACTGCACTTTGTACCAGAGACCAACAAATATTTGCAGATCAATGGATACCCGCACATGATATGGGACATCATATTCACGAATATCCACCAAGTTTTCCATTTGATCTTGAACCTTCTGCAAGTTGCCTTCATCGTGAATTTCATTTCCAGCTAAAGCACTGAGCATAAATTTGAAACAAAAAGGCAATGAGTTGGTCAAAAAAAATTGTATTTCTCTTTACTACAAATAAAGATCATTCAAAACTTTAATCAACCTCAAGACTTTTTCAACCCTCACAGTAGAGTAAAATTAGTGAGCATCACTTTATGTGAATTTTACAGAAAAAAATGGACTTTTTACAGTTTCATATTTTGTTTGCACATAATTCTGCCAGTATCACTAAAAAATTATCACAAAATACCCTTGATTCTATTGGCACAACAAAATAAGGTTGTTCTAATGAAAAAAATAATCAAATATTTCTCTGCAAAATGAAGCACGTGCTGGAAAGAGAAATCCTAGCTCTTTCATTCAATTACTACATGTCATGAGAAATATCAAGGCATCTTTAACAAATCAACAGAGCACAGCATCAGCAACAGTAAACATGCATAAACCGGTATCAGTCAAAATAAAAATACATAAAATAAAACAACTATCCATAATCTTATGAAGTCAAAAATCACACCTGATTGAAGATGTATCATGCCTTTTAAAATCTTCTAAAATGAATGCTAGCGTGGGCATAAATGCACTTCAATTTTATGTAAAACAGGTTTATATTTACAAACGTGAAACTACAAGACTTGCTTTTATTCAATGCAAGTAGAAGTATATGAGTTTATCAATCTTTGAGGTTACCCTAAGTAAAGAAAGGCTTCTTATTTGAACACCTATACTATCATTCATTATGCAATGTTTGGTGCATTACAAAACATGACATACACAATGTACAGATGTTAATGATAAATAATTAGATTAACATGTACAGATAGAAATAAACTTAAAGTCACATTGTTTTTTGTTTAATAGCAAGTATGCTTGACAAGATTTGCAAAATAAAACAAATACTCTTGACAAGATTTGCAAATTCAATTTATGCACAGGCAAGAAGGGTGACAAGCACTGGCAAAATACCACAGCAACCATTGCATTTGGCCATCATTGTCAGTTAACATTACATGGTGGGAGAAAGATAATTACATGCAAAAGCATACTTTCTACAGAAATTATCTTGTGTGAAAACCTACGTAATGAAGTACCATAAAAAAAACCTAGAAACTTTGGCTAAATTTCTTGATTTTTGCCATATATACAACTTCATGGCAAATAATATTTATGAATGAAACTCAAATTGATTTGATGTGATATGTATCAAAAGTATTATCATTATCATCATATAAGATGATATTATTATCTTTAATGCATAGCAAGATAATGCGGTACATACCTTGTGAGCATAGTAGTATAAATAGAGCTCCCTTTTAGTCTTTCTTTGTTTTTTTTAACTGCTCGATTAATTGTTTGCTTCACACTAATTAAGTCATCAACATGTTTGAACAACAACTTCAAGTATGTCTTCTTCAAACCCACTAAATGATTATGCTGAAAAACACACAGAATCCAGGTTAACACTTTCAGTACCGGCCCACGTATATATACGTGAGAAAAATTATGCACAGGTTACCGGGCCATGTATATATACGTTCTGAACGAACATCCTGTTTTTATGGCCCTGGGATCCAAAACAATGTGCTATTTTTGTGGCTCAAGTGTTTTTTGGAAACTAGGCTATCATCTGAGCCTTTTAGATCGGCTTTCCAGCTTATCTGGAGCCAAAATTGTGGCTCACAAACCAAAATTCGGATATAGATTCAAATCCCACAAAAGCTAACCTTGGTCATTTTGGCTAAAAGCCATAACTCGCCAGATGATTGAGCTGGAGAGCAGTTCAAACCCTTTAAAGACTCGGAACATCTTGTAGTTTAGAACTACAAAAACTTTTTAGTTTTGGGTTTGGGGATTTTGGTTGATGTCATGATGGGGGTAGGTTTTGCGTTTATTTGGATGTTGTCATCGGTTGATCCAATGAGTCGATTTCGTGGCTCAAAGCTTTGTTGGATTCCAGGCTATAATATGAGTCTTTACAGCCCTTGATCGACTTTCTAGCATTTCTAGGTCCAAAGTTATGGCCACAAAATTCCAAATATTTCAGGAATGCCCTAGGGGATAAGCAGGGATTTCCCTAAATAATTTGCAGTATTTTGGCCTTAGTTTTGGAACCAGAAATGCCAGAAAGTCCATCAAACCCTCTAAAGACTCGTATTATAGCCTACTTTCCAATAAAAACTCACGTCAAAAAATTGCTCTTGGCATTGGCATCCAGGGCCCGATGACATCATCCTAATGTAAATAAAATATGCCTAAACATACTCCCATCATGTAAACATCAATAAAAAACAACAACATCCAAATCTAAAATATTTTTTTTCATTGCAAACTACAAGACTTTCCCCCATCTTCAGAGGGTTTGAACAACTTTCTAGCTCAATCGGCTGGCGACTTAAGGCCTGGAGTGGAATACACCCCAGGTAAGCATTTGTAGGGGTAAAACTTTTACCAATTTTTGGTTTTTGAGTGATAATTTTGGCTCCAGATATGCTAGCAAGCCAATCAAGGGCTCTAAACACGCGGATGATAGTCTAGATTTTAAAAAAATCGAGCCAAAACATGGCCCATTGGGTTGGCGACCAGCACCAGGTGAACTTGGCCACAAAGGTGAAAACATGCCCCCATTATGACGTCACCCAAAGAAAACCCCAAACCCAAAATGAAAAAAAAATATTTTTTAGTATAAACTAGTAGATTAGCTGAATCCGCAAAGGGTTTGAACAGCTCCCTAGCTCAATCAGCTGGTAAGTAACAATGTTGCAAAGCTCTGCCAAAACAGTGGCTCTTGCGGTCCTTAAAGGTGAAACACCTGGTAACAGTGGATATCACTGCATGGGATCCACCTGGTACTGAAAGTGTTAATGCAAAGGTCCACTGAAAAAAACAAAAACATGCATGTAACTATATGGTAAAGTCACACTTCAAACAAACTTTGATGTTGGAGATTTGCAAATATTTTCAGGGTTCAGACTTTAAGGGTTTTTAATAAGTTTTTTGGCCAGTTTTTAAGTCCATTTGAATAGTTGAACAATCACAAACTGACAGTTGTGTAATTTTCAGCTTTCACAATCTCTACTGGTTACAGATACTGTAAATGCAAGAAATGATCCTAAATTAATCACTTTACCAACAGAAACAGGCACACTGCATCACCCAGTGCCCATGATGTATTAACATTCTCAGATTTTGACATAAATTAAATGAATAGTGGCTATTACTACTTTCGATGCCTACATCATATGTTATTGGAAAGCAGCATCACTAATAAGCCTAATAGATCTCAATATATATGTACATTTGGCAAGCTACAGTAGCATTTTTGCTTGGGCTGTGATGTGCTAGCAAAGAACCCATTGATGAGCTATGATGGTCTGCACACTCATTCTTTTTTCTTGCAGCATACTTCACATTCACAACAAAATGCTTTCCTTCGACTGTCTGCCAGAATTAAGTTGCTTTTATGCTGCCAGAATTCAGGTGAAAATTTTGTGTTGACATCTGCATTATCTACGCAGATACATTAGGATAAGTTGTTGTTTACTGCAGATGTCAAAAAATTTGTACTATGAATTGAATTGCATCTTTGTACTCAACAATTTTCGGAATTTTCAAATATTAAGTGAAGCTTCTAACATGTACCTACAGTCTGTAATGTTAAACTGTACAACTTCATAAGTTTTTCTAGTGGATGCAAGCCTACACTGCTCATAAGCCCTCAGTCAGACATTTCTGTTGAAATCACCATGTACAACCTGTTTTTTTGCTGAGACATTTTGGTCATTTTTTTTGCTGAGACATTTTGGTCACTGAGATATTTCGGTCATTTGTACCTTAGTAGTATTAAAACTCACTGTAATACTATTTGTTTCTATATTTCTGACCAAATTGACTTAATGTTTTTGATAATTTGAAAAATAATTTGGTCTATGACAGGAAATGGCCAAAAAAACGAGTATATAACTAATGTCATAATACCTTAGCTGCTTCAGTAATGCATACAAAATCAACTGCTTATGCAACCAGCCATGCATTACATATAGACCATATCGCTCACGTAAGTGGAAAAGACAACAAATAGACACATAGTCTCCCACAAGTGAGCCAAAAACACATTGCATACTGGTATTCCCATGGGCATCTGACTATAAAACCATATGGTTGTTTCAGATGTCCTGGGAACAAAATAAACGCTGTTCTAATGTGGTTTGTTTCTGTGGCATGATTTTTTGTTTGTTCATAGTTGTTCCCAAATAAACTGATACTGATCCCACACAGAAAAAAGAAACAGATTCTCAAGTACAGTAGAATTTGCCTAATTTGTCACCTCAATGGGATTAGAAAAAAGTGATGATTTAGGCGAAGTGACAAATTATGCAAACAGGTGAAAACTCCATCATAGCAGCTCGTATACTTTATCATAATAACTCATATACATAGTGCTTTCATTTGCAGCAAAATACAAGTTTATGATGTTAGGTTGTTTACTAAATTAAACTCTTTAATCCCTCTACTCTATCTAGACTCCTGCATCTAATCTAGCATCTTTGAAATCTTTAATAAACTTTAAAGACTTTCCACGTTCTCTCAATGGGGAGTCGGGTCGCGCTTCATACCTTGTGCATAAATTCGAAAAACCATTTGTGAGGTGCGACAATTTTTAGTTAAAGATCCTTAATTTGTTTGAATTCCCACACGTGTTAACTGCTCAAACCTTCAAACCGAAACTGCAAATGATGGATTAGCTGAACAAAACGCTTCTCAGAGATAGAAAGAGGTGGCAATTGACGGATTAGACGATGGCGAATTAGACGAACAGAAATGTACACAAAAGATAGGAATCCTGCTGGGATTGACGAAAAAGTAACGAATTGACAAATTCTACTGTATTATTTAAGTCGGTGTCTTAAGCAAAGCTCTAATATTTTTCAATTCAATCACCTATCAACAAAGCAGCCTAAATTCAGACTTCCAAGGATAACTTTCTTCTTAACACTTTGAGAACCGGCGTACGATACATTCGTACTTCGATTTCAGCCTAAAAAACAGCAGTTTTCGGTTGCCTTACCAACACGAGCCAAAATGGCTCAAAAAGTACTTCACTTATGATGTCACTCACAAGAAATCCGCACCACCCAACCAAAACAATTTTTTTCGAGTGCAATCTAGAAGACTGTCCGATCCGCTTGAGCCCTTGAACAGCTCTCTAGCACAATCGGGGGAGGAGCTAGGGCGCTAGTAAGGCAACTGACAACTGCTGGTTTTAGGCCGAAATCAAAGCACGAATATATCATACCCCGGCTCTCAAAGTGTTAATGCCTGTATGAACCCTGTGTATTGTTTGCAGTTGCAAGTTTTACTGGGCAAACGTAAAAGCTGATTAAAGAAAAACAGCATTCGATCCACACAGTTACCACAAAATCTTGAATATGAGATGCACCTTTTTTCCCTTATTTTTCATTAAAAAAATCAGTATACGCCTTATACAAAAGTGAAAAAAATACTTCTTTTTCAGCCATGTACTTGTGGTGCATGACACTCATATTGTGTGTATGTGAGCTTCAGAATGCTGTTATTATTTTGCTATATCAAAACCCTATCCATCTCACAGACAATGTAATCTCTCTTTCTGTGATCACCGCAGTACTGTTGCTGCAAATCTGGCATGCATGAGCAACTCTTTGCTCAATTCTTTGTGGCTGTCAGAAGGGATTGTGATGTATCAATACACTGTTAAACCTGCTATTTGAAAAGGCATGATCTTCAGTAGTGCAGACTAACCACCCATTTGACAAGAGTATTCTCACACGGCTGTTGCTGCTCATTGTGGTTTCTTTCAGTCATTAAATTCTAGATTTCTGAACAGCTGTGTCCATGGATTGGTTTCACATGCAACTGAGTGTAGTAACAAGCTCTGGACTGTTGCAGAACTTTTATCTGACTGCACGTGTTGTGATAAAGTGAGACAGGTGGGTGAGCAAACTACTGCAGCACGCTGTAGAAGAGCTTTGATCAGACTTCCTATGCAATTTTGAATATAAATTTCCTGACTTTTCCAAGACCTTTTCCTGACTCATTCAGGAGAAAAGCGCTGCAAAAATGAATGTAACGCAAAAGGCTGTTTCAGTAGTGACGTAGTGGCACGAAGCATATGTAGCGATGTCACGCGCCATCACCATTGGCGCGTATCCAGCCGAGTCTTGTGACTACATATGCTTTGCGCCACTATGTCACTACCAAAACAGCCTTTTGCGTTTTCCATTATTTACAGCGCTTTTCTCCTGAATGACCAATAAGAACCTGCAGCAAGATCACTGCAGTTCTATTTGCAATGCACTGATGATGATAAGAGGAGTTATCGAAACGTTTGCAATATGTCATTTGTATCGGTTTCTTTTCCTGACTCTTTCCAGACTTTTTCTAGACCTAACCTGTCCAAATTACCTGCCCAGGTTAAATACAGGCACTATAATATGTAACACAATATAGGTTAAATTATATCAATCTTGAATAAAATATTATGAAAGTGCATGTGAAAAGACTAAGTCTGCAAAATTATTCTTTGTCCATAGTAACAGTCCAAAAAAAAGCCTTTCCATTAAATGACCAATTTTTTCCATACTTTTTCAGACTCTATGGGACCCAGGGCTACTTGATTTGTTTTCTAGCAGAAAGTGATCACTGGTAATATGCATCTTTTGTTGATTTGTTTCAAGAAAGTATTTCACTGGATTAAGCACTAGACAGAAGAGAATTTTAACTTGAAGTGATAAAATGACAAGTGTATTGTGAGTCTGACAAGTTACATGCAATTTACTTGAACACAGCTTGTGAAAAA
>JGI24022J15233_10009537_pt1 | contig 10942 bp, 8 predicted proteins | sample Ectturendosymbi2_FD_15233 | JGI IMG/M metagenome (IMG submission 15233)
AGGCCCCATTCGGATTAAACTAAAAAAGTTACTTTCAGGGCAAATTGTTATTTTCAGGGCAAAATTTTTCCGCCCCCCCAGTAAAATGCCTTCCCGTGCGCCTATGGTCACAGCAGTTTAAAGCAGTTTGTCCTTGCTTACTACATAGATACCCATCTAAATGAAAAAAATTTTTTTTCATCCACAGCTTTTCCTCCCCAATTCCTTCCTGGAACAAACTTTTTCCTTGGAATTAAAAATTCTTCCCTTAGTGAGCCAAGTGGCAACCGTTTGAGAACCACTGGCATAGATGTTTAAAATTCCGCAAATCAACCATGAAAGCGACTTTTGCGTCGTTTGATCGAAAAGCACAGGTTAAAATTTTAATGATTTATGCTTCGGTTCACAGGAGGGGTACGGCAGCAAGTAAGAAACTGCAAGTCTCATCAAAATTTAAAATTCAGGAAAGAATCTTTTGCACTTTTAAAAACTGTTTGATTCTGCTGGTTGGAGTATTAGAAGGTTGTGAATACCACACGGCAAAATCAGTGTCAGCAAAACCACTGCATCACAAAAAATCATGCTACGTAACTCAAAGGGGGAATGAAATCTCCCAAAGGTTGCAAGAGTGCAATGTTTATTGTCACATTATGGTTCACTTTTGAAGCTTTTAGCCTCTAGCCTCTTGACGAAAGAAATTTTATTAAACAAAGACTACTATGGTTAAGAAATGTGAGCATGATTTTTCAACACACCTTTGAAATCAAATATTTTTTACCTGCGCTAAACGTACCAAAACACCGCTTAAAATAACAGAAGACGCCTGAAAATCTCTGATTTTCTTCAGCAGAACGAGTTTGTGCTTGACTGTTTTGTGAGTCTATATCAATGTTTCTCAACCCGAGTCAACGAACTCAAATGAGTCCGCGGAAGGCACTGGTTGAGTCCGCAAGCACTGGGGGCAAGCAAGTTTGTTGTAATGCCCTCAGACAATAAAAACTTTGGTATTTAACATTACATTTATACTTTTGAAGTATTGTGGGCAGTAGCTTAAGCTTAAAGTTGTAATATAAAGTGCAGTTTGTTTTTGCTGTCTCAGTTTATAATTGCTAAACGAAAGCAGGCGTTTGTGTATAACGACAACTACTTGAAACAAGCAAGAACCAGCGAACTAAGAATGTCGTGTTACTTCTGTTGGAGATCTCCCCATAACCGGAATAGCTGCCCAGCTCGAGAGGCAAACTGTTTTCGCTGTGGAAAACGCGGACATTTTTCTAAGGTTTGCGGAGGAAAAGCAACGAAAGTTGCGTCGAAGTTACGCAACGTTGCTTGTTCGATTTTGTCAGACACACGAAATACGTACTTAGCTTCCATTATAGCCGGCGCTCCAGGTTGCCTAAAGTCTACCATCGTTGAAGCTAAAATAAATGGGATCTCGATCGGCGCTCTGCTTGACTCTGGCGCTTCTGAGAACTTTGTTGATAAAAGACTTGTCGACAATTTTCAGCTTAAAATATAAGGAAGCTCATCGGAGATTACTATGGCTCCGACTAAACTCCTAGCTCCAATGCATGGGAAAACGCATGCTTGTCTCTCTCTCTCTTAAACCGTAACTATAAGAACACGTCGTTCGAAATAATAGATGGTCTTTGTGCTGATGTCATCCTTGGCCAACGGTTTCTCAAGCGGCACAGAGAAGTTGTTTTTTAAATGGGTGGTGCAGAAAAGACACCTAACGTCTCCGAGAAAGTACTTGGAGTAGCTGCTGCAAACGTTCTACTCCCACGTTTGTTCGAATTCATGCTCCCTGAATGTAAACCTGTAGCTATCAGATCGCGCCAGTACAGTAAAGACGATCGAGAATTTATTCAAGCCGAAGTAGAGAAACTACTTGCTCAGGATATCATTGAACATTCAAGGTCACCATGGAGGGCGCAAGTACTGGTAGTGCGCGGGGACACTAAGAAAGATAGAACGGTGGTTGACTATTCTCAGACCGTCAATAGATTTACGCAACTTGATGCGTACCCGCTTCCAAACATTGAAGAGGTTGTCAATAACGTCGCGCAGGATAAGTTTTACAGTTCTGTAGATCTGCGCTCTGCCTACTACCAGGTCCCTCTGAGAGAAGACGAACGTCCTTATACAGCCTTTAAGGCTATGGGAAAGTTGTACCAGTACAAGCGACTCCCTTCTGGCGTTACGAATGTGGTATCTGCCTTCCCACGCGTCATCGGCTATTTTATTCGCAGAAATAAGTTGAAGAAAGTCTACGCGTATCTTGATGATTTAACTGTAACGGGCCAACAATGGAAGAGCATGATCAAATTCTTCAAGCTCTGCTGGAAGCTGCGAGGCGTGACAATTTCACTCTCAATGAAGAAAAATCTAAATTTAGTATGGAAAGCGTCAATTTGTTGGGCTACCAAATATCTCATGGTGAAAGTCGACCTGACTCCCGGCGTCTTCAGCCCCTTTTGAACTTGCCACCTCCCGAGTCTCTGCGAGAACTCAAGCGTGTCACGGGCATGGTCGCTTACTATGCCAGGTGGATAGAAATTTTTTCGAAAAGAGCAGGACCGCTCCTACGCGCCCGGCATTTTCCTCTTTCAGAGGATGCCCTCAAAATCTTTGAAGACGTCAAATCTGGACTTGCAAAGGTCAGGCTCGGTGCCATCAGAGACAATGTTCCATTTGAAGTGGAGAGTGATGCGTCGGATTACGCATTTGCGGCGATACTCTCCAACACGGGCGACCTGTTGCGTTTATGTCGCGAACTCTGAATGTGAGCGGAAGTACCCGCTGTCGAAAAAGAGGTTACTGCAATCATTGGGGCTGTCCGAAAGTGGTCTCATTTCGTGAAAGGACGACCCTTCTTATTACGAACTAATCGAAAATCTATTTCATACATGTTTGACCAGAAGAACCGAGGAAAACTTAAAAATTCCAAGATACGCATTTGGCGACTGGAAATGAGCCAGTTCACTTGCGATCTTTGCCACAAGCCCGGTGTAGAAATATTGCACCAGATGTCTTGTCACGTGTTTGCGCATCACTTCATTCGTCAGCAGAACTTCGTTTCCTTCATGATTCATTGGGACACCCGGGCTTTTCTAGGTTCTACTATTTTGTTAAAAACCGAAATCAGCCGTTCTCTAGTGAAAACGCAAAGGAGGTTTGCCAGCGTTGTCGTACGTATGCTGAGATAAAGCCACGTTTCTGCAAACCTGCTCCAGAAAGTCTTGTGAGAGCCGCGAGACCCTGGGAAAGATTAGGCATGGATTTCAAAGGACCAGTAAGGGGACCGAATCCATATCTATTGGTAATAATCGATGAGTACAGTCACTATCCATTTGTTTTCCCTTGCAAGAATACGTCAACAACGTCAGTGATTGATTGTTTATCGAAGCTGTTCTGTTTGTTCGGCTTTCCCGCTTACACGCACAGCGACAGAGGATCATCCCTCATGAGTAGTGTGCTGAAAGAGTTTTTAACAAAACGTGGTGTGGCAACTAGCCGGTCTACACCTTATCATCCGCAAGGAAATGGTCAATGCGAACGTGCAAACCAGACCATTTGGCGAACAATTAGATTGCTTTTACATAGCCAGTCGCTTCCAGAAGATCGTTGGGAAGAAGTTCTTCCTTAGGCTTTGCACTGCATGCGTTCGCTAATATGCGTGGCGACCAACGAAACTCCGCACGAGACTGTTAAGCTTTCCTCGCCGAGCTATGATGGGAACGTCAATGCCAACAACATGGCTCATGTCTCCCCAGTCCAGTATTACTCAGACGCTTTGTGATGACGAAAGGCGAACCCTTATGCGATGAGGTGGACCTATTGGACGCAAATCCTACATGCGTTCATGTGAGGTATCCCAACGGAAATGGAAGTACTGTTTCCACTTCCGATCTCGCGCCTGCACAACCAGCGCAAGATCCTAACACTGAGACCTCTACCCATGTTGTTCCTGCGTCAGATGTCGCCCGTCTACCAACAGCGCCGCCAAATGTCGATGTTGATCAGAGAGCTGTTCAAACCAAAGACCACGCCGTGGACGTCACAACAGCTCCTGATGAAAATGCACGAGCTGAAACGCCTCGACTACGACATTCTTGCGGAAAGAGAAGCCCCCCGAACTTTTTGGGGAATGGACAATGTAACGTGTGACACGGCAATGTGCTACGAACTGACCCCGATTGCGCGGAAAATTTTGAGGGGAGGAGAATGTGATCATTTTGTAAGATGCATTTCGATTGCTTGATTGTTCTTTTGTGCTATTGGTAAGATACGCTTGATTGCTTGTGTTCTCTCGCGCCGTTTCTGATTATTGGTGATTGTGGCGCGCGATGTGTTGACTGGTGTCGTGTCTTCGATTTTCGTCATTCTACACAGTGTTCTCATGCTGAATGTGTCGGCAGTTTTCAAGTTAGTTAAAGCCTGGGAATAAAACATCCTCGGTATATGTCAGTGTGTTAAGATCGACCCAAATCACTGTTGCTGAGTCTTCTAGTCTTCGTGGTAAGAAAATTACAAATTGCGGGTCCAGAACCGTCGACAGAAAATCATCAATAGGGGCTTTTCGTGGGGGCTTGACCTTCTGCAAATTTCATTAAAACTCCACTAACTGATTTTGTTTGAGCTTTGTGTGGGGGGCTAAGCCCACCAAAATTTCCCGTGGCGACGAGACCGTGTGGGTCTGAAATCATAATAGGCAGTTTCTGTGCCATCGAGAGATATGAGCAGTCTTTTGTTGACGACTTTACGGTTTCCCTTGACAGCTCCTACTGCAATCAAGAGGACAAGAAATCAAACAGCACTTAGCAAGCTTGTTGAATACCGATCCTCTCATCGACTTCTTTTCCAGTTCAGAAAACTAGTCATTTACTTTAATTGTCTCGCTCCTCGCAAAATGAACAAGCCCACTGCGTTTTTAGCGTATTCCTTTAACCAGTGGCGGAACTAGAGATTTGAGCCAGGGGCAGAAATTTATCTGAATGGGTTCCACTGGCCACCGAATGGGGACAAAAAAAGTTGAGAAGTGAGTGTTTCCGGATTTGGATGTCTATACTAAAACCGGAAAACACTGAAAGATGCAAAAATACCAAAAACAACCCACTGAAAACCAAGAATGCTATATCAAAATCATATGATAAGTGGGGCCTAGTTTTCACGCCTAGGTGTGCCAGGGAGGGCAGTTAACCCCCTGCCACTCTCGTCAGCTATGCGGCACTGCCCTAAATGCTCTCCTTTTCCTAATGACAAATGAATGGCAGAATAAAGTGTTAACGCTTATGCCTCTTATTCTCTCATGTGTTTTGTAAGATATAGAAGCTGATAACTGAAGACATCAATTCTCTTTGTTGCATTACCAAACTTGTAATGTCAAAGTGTCGGCATCAGTTTGAAGACGTAAAATGATTCATTGATAGTTTTTTTTATGACAAACAGTTTGGAAAAGGAACTTGTAGTTGCATATGTATGTTCTAGTCTCTATTAAGATTTAAACAAAATCATGTCTTTTCAGCAGGTCATATGAAAAATTTTTGAAAAGGCAAAACACAGACTTGTATTTTTCGATGTTTATACAGTACCTGAAATTTGGTGATGAAACCTGAAAAGTTTGATGTTGAAATGACTAAAACCAGTGGCATCACTTGGAATGAGTGATGTCTAGTTTAAATTATAGTAGCAGAGTCTGAAAGCGCAAGTGTTGCTCTTTAATATTTGCCCTTGCAGACTGCATGCTTCTAAAATTTATTCGTTGTAGGCTAACTTTCAACAAAAGCACTAATGTTTTTTTGTTTTTGCTGCTTGTGAGACATCTTACGCTCGAGGGCTGAAGCAAATGCAACTTGCTGCTGGCTTCTCCCTGCACCAGTGCTGCCACAGGTTTCTCTGCAAAAAGCACTATATTCACCAAAAAATTCACTAGATCTGAAAATTTTTACTAGATTTAAAATCTTTTCGTCGAAGTTCGCAGCTGTCCTTGAAATGATTTAGTTATATACTTTATAGCCCAAAAACCTTTGTATCAATTGCAAGTTTGTTAAAAATAGATTTTTTTGAAGCCAGAAAAATCTCATACCAACAGTCTTTAGGCTTTTTACAAGAGCTGAAAACAACAACACTAAAGGAGTATTTCAGACCAATCAACCTAACATTGATTTACTTATTTCTGTAACGTTCCTGCAACGAATGAAAATAGCGTCATGGCCAAAACTGCAGCAGTAAACATCGCGGAAGAGAAAACGATAAGAAACTCAAATTAGAAACACTTGTTCGTTCTGTTGGGGCAAGTCTTCAAAGAATGATTCACGTAACAATTTTTGCGGATAGAAAGGGTCTGAAAAGTTTAACATACTTTGAAACAATCATTACATTACATTGAAAAATCACTAGATCACCAGGCCAGTTTAAAAATCACTAGACGTGCCACCAGTGCCTTGCACAATCAAACTGTCAGCATCTCTGGCCATTTTCTTCATCAGGGTTGCCAGGTGTCATGAATAACAAATGCTAAATCAACCCTAAGAAAAAGCCAGAAAGCACCAAAACAGCCAAATACAAAAAAATACACGACACTTTTAAACACACATTACAGGTTGCACAACACTTGTAAAAGAAATTATATATGTACAGAACAGAGCTCACCCAATTACTCAACGTTTCAAAATTTTGCTCTTGTTAAGGAGTAACCTGGCATAGCAAAACTGAAAGCATGAAAGAGCAAAACCAAGTCATGAAATTTTAGTGCAGAGTTTATAACAAATATTTGTTATCCTGTGTCCAGAAACATTATGCAAATATCTGCCAGTGTCTGGATATCTGACAAAATCAACTTCAAATTTTCCAAATTGACACAAAAATTGAATTGATAAAAAAGATGAAAAACACACCTTCCATTTATCCCTTTTTTAAAAATTGAAAAAATCCAAAAATTACAAATTTGGCCTAAAAAAGTCAAACTGGCAACACTGTTCTTGATCATGATCCGATAATAATCGTAGCTAATGTTTGAATATAGACCATGCTCTTTGTTACATCACCAAACATGCAATGCCAAAGTGTCCGTCTTGATTTGAAGGAATGCGTGACTTCTCCACTGACACACGTACACAGGTGTTAGTTATATAACCACAAAATGTAGTAAGTTCTGTAGTGCAGCAAAAAATTTTAGTGCCGCCCAGTGGCTAAAATGCGGTAATACTGGGCGGCAAAGTTTTACAACTGGGCGGTCATTTTTGCCGCCCAATCAAATACTTATTTTAGGCCATGCCTCATATACAAGCGAAAAAGCATGGAAGAAGAACAAAATTAGAAAGTTATAATAGACTGTCCAAACCAAATAAAAATATTTTACTCGTGAGGAAAAGAAGAGTTGAGCCTAATGATTTCAAAATGATTATCTTATGCATCATGGACATAATTGCGCATACAATATTATCTGCATAAAACAAGTTCTTCGCAGAGTCATTGCAGTAACCAGTACGAACTCCAAACTTTCTGACCTTACAATAGTCAACTTACTTCCATCGTGAAGTGTAATTTGACTCACATGATCTTATCATCATCCTTGTCAATACTGTGAAAATGGATAACGTTTAACGCTAAAATGGTATTGGTTTCGTTGAATGGCGGAGTGACTGCCCACGTGCAATTTGCAATTTCATCACCTATTTACAGCATACTTTGCTGATCGCCCAAAGATTTTCCAAACCAGTCCGATGACCGACATAAACCAGGATGAAAAGACCACAGCTATCTCAGTTTGCAGGTATCAGCATCGCCTTGAACAACTCAAGAATGACAAGACGCACAGGCCAATTCGGTTCATTAAACTAACGGGAAAGCAACTAGCAGCAATAGAGCTTACCCAACGAGATAACTGTGCTGATACAAGTTGCACTAACATTATATAGGGATAAGTGAATTACGATAATTCGCTTGTGGTGACTATCACGGTGACTTGTTACGTATGGGCACCATCTACTGGTGACCCTTTATTTACATGTGGCGCCATTTTCAGGCTGCCACAGTTATTATTAGAAATTTAAATATTCTTGGCAATCTATAAAGTTTTTGTAGGCACGGAAATTGGGCCCTTTGACTTGGGTGCATTACACGACAAAACGCTATTATTCATAAGTGATTTTGAGCATGAATCCATTAGATGTGTTTTGCGTTGGGTTATGATACATTTTCCTCGATTTTACTACAAACAGTGCTTTTGATAAAGTGGGCATTGCTTATGCTTTCCATGGATGGACTAGATTTAAATCACAATAACAGATTAATGTTGCATGCGTGGGTCAGGGAAAAGGTGAAAGTACACTGTAATCATAGATCTGACCGCAGTTTTGCTGAGTATTTTGTTGTAAACATTGCCTTTCAGGCGTTTAAAAACAATATTTGAAGGACAGGGCTAGTCTTCAAAACAAAATATATTAATCATGATTAAAGCAGAAAATACACATATTCACTTTTGTTTGAAGCCAATACGTGTTGAAAATCGTCTCACAATTTGGCGTCAACGCGATGCTTCCAATGCCTAGTATTATCTACGAGAACACCAGTTACAATTAACACTTTCTCATCTTTTTCTCAGCAATGTGCTTTGTGACCGATACACATTTCTTCAAACGGTCAGTTTTCGTATGGCTGCATCACGCCTCAAGTACGTTTCCCTCATGCGGTCAAAATACTGTGCACCTGAGCAGAGTTGTGGAAAATTTATGATTCGTGGATTTAATCAATAAAAATTTTAAGAGTACGCTTTGCCGCAACGTCTTTTGAACCACGCGAACTGGTCAACTGTTGTGTCAACATTTTCTGATGACGCAACAGAATCTGCGGAGGTTAATTTGAGATAATAACATATGAGAGGGTACACGCATGAACTAGAGTGGGTGCTCGCAACAATTGTGTCTGCGTATCTACACGGTGTGTGTTATAATGTTTGAACAGACATAATCAGCAAACTACTTTTCCAAATGAGTGTCTGTACAAAATATGATGTTTGCTATTTGCCATAAACTAGATGAGGTAGAATATGCGCAGAAACTACAATTAACAAACTTGATTTTCCATGGATAAATGAGCCACTTGTAAGTCCATAGCACTGAGATTTTTTGAGAAGTTATATGAGAAAGAGAAACAAAAAAGCAATAGAAAACTGAAAAGTTAGACAAAGATGTTATTCGATTGTCTCATTCCTCTGACGTTCATTGTTGGTAAGCTCCTTTGCCAACATTTGCTTTGATCATACTGCTGCTAAGCAAAAATGCAGGTCAATGTGTCATCAATTTCTTCTGCAGCACTGCATTCATGTGATTGTTTAAGTCTTTCCCTGTTCTTTTGTTATGTAGATTATTGAAATATACCAATTCCAAGACACGGAAACACATTGTTTGTTGATTGGAAAAAGCATTGTTTTTTTGTTAATAAACCGAAACGGCGTTTGAAAAGCTTACCACTGGTTGTAATTTTCCTGTTTTGAATCAACGCAATAAAAAAAAACATTTGATAACTTTCGCCAACGCAGCTGGCTGCATTGTGGCCAGCGTCTGCTAACGAATTGTCTACAGTCACATCACCGCCTGACAAGAATATTTAAATTTCTAAGAATTATTGAGATACCTCTGGTCTTTTCGAATTGTTTCAAGGTTTCGGAAAGCTTTAAGCGATCAACAATAATAAGAATGGAGACAATTGCACGTGGACAGTCACTCCCCCATTCAATAAAGCAAATGCAATTTTGTCATTGAAACTCATCCATTTTCACAGCATTGGCGATGGTGATGGTCATGTGACTCAAATTACCCTTCCCGATGGACGTAAGTTGACTATTGTAAAGTGAGAAAGCCTAGCTTGCACAGTAGTTCGTGCAACGGCTCTGTGGAGAACTTGTTTCATGCATATATATTGTATTGTTTGCCCAACTATGTCTGTGATGCGTCATGCAATGATTTTGAATTTATTAGGTCTCACGACATTTACCTTACCAGCAACATAATTTTGTTTTGTTTAGGCAAACTTTTATGACTTTAAAATTTAATGGTTTTTCCATGTTTTTTCGCATGTACGTGTATTTTACCAGTTTGATATGTCAAGTAGACAGTTCGGTTTGCTTATTAATTTATAAAAAGAGTCCTGTGATGGCACAAGCTTCTGTTGAAATTACAAAATTGCTCATAAACCTAATGGTTTCCTTACCAACCGTACTTTTGAGCTGTGAAAAATTTTGTTAAACATTGGAATACAATTAAAAATTTTGGGGTCCATGACAAATGCTAATGAATATCGTAAATGGCTAAAGCAATATTCCATGGTCATTGCTGACTTTTTTCCAATGAAAGCATAGTTTGGCGAACTATAGCGCGACGAAACAGGGTTTGAATTTTGAAAAATGCTCAATTTTTAGTGTGGAGTACGCAGACAACCTCTACTCTAGCAAATGCTCCCAACTTGGGCTACGTGACACACTGTAGTGATGCAAATGGTACAAAGGTTTTACGCAAAATATAAAATGTACATGAATTATGCTGTTCCCGATTTTCAAAACGCAATTACTAAAATCAACGTAAAACACTGACTTGTGGACTCAACGTCAGCACTAATGTAGTGTGACTTTAAACTTTGAAAAAATTCCCGTCTTTGATTTCCAATCTGTTCAATCATGCAATAGTTTAGACATCTTTCATGACTGAGAATGTAAGATGCGGGGTGTTTTTTGTTTGCTACGATCACTTTTTGCTTGTATTGTTTTGTTTTCTTCGTATGCCTGCGTCTCATTACAACACCTTTGTTTCGGTTTAATCCCTTCTGTCATTTTTCCTGTCATTCGTTGTTTTTGTACCTGCCACATCAGTAGTTGCTCTTATCTGAGGAAGCGCAGGATTATAAAATGTAATCTTGTCATACATCACTTGAGACACAGGTGAGGATTATCCATGCTAAATGC
>JGI24022J15233_10009543_pt1 | contig 10939 bp, 5 predicted proteins | sample Ectturendosymbi2_FD_15233 | JGI IMG/M metagenome (IMG submission 15233)
CACCCAGGCCTCCCGTTAGAATCGCCACTGCATGTACGTCGCCGGTAGTATCGTCTCGTGTGTGTTGGGGCGTGTGTGCTTGCCTCGAGTGTGCTCAAGTTTCATATGTGGTTCTATTTTGTTTTCTTTGCGTTCTAGTCCATGGCTTGTGGACCTTGTGGCTGAAATAAATACACTACAACAAACACAATACATTGTTCTAATGTTGCCCTACATATGATAATGATTTAGGTATTACAGCACTGTTTGCAGATCATTTGAAATATCACACCGTCACCCTCGTCAGTAGGGACGAAAATAGATAGTTCCTGCTTAAATTGTCCAATTTTGGGGTTTTGTACTTTAACTAGCGTGTGCAAGGCAGATGCCTCCTAATACGTACTGTAACAGCAAGTGCTTGCTGACACAACTGATTTGTTTCATTGGTTTTGTCAAAACTCTCTGACGATAATTTTGACAATGGTGCCGCACACACAAATGGGGTTGACTTATTTTTGAATGCCAAAACTCTTTGTTCAAAAATAAAAACTAGCTTCTGCTTCTCATCAGTACGTCTCAGTGTGGACTGATGCAGGCGTTAAGATACTTGAACTTAGTTGTTCATCGCTTTGTAACTCTGGATTCGCTTCGAGGCCTCGCTGTTCTACGACATATAGATCTTAATCCAAAGCCGCAACCAACTGAAATATCCCGGGGGGTCAAAACGATTTTAACTTGTTGCACCTAACACCTAAAGAAGTTATTGGCGCTCTGAACATGTTTTTGAAAATTTCGGGGGGGATTGCCCGGTTTGTCACTCCCTGGTTGCGTGCCTGGCACACACAGTGTTCAAAAGTTACACATGTTGGTAAACATTGCTATTCTGTGCAGCTGCTTTCAAATACCTTGCATGTGAACATTTTGGTTGCGAACAAGACGGTCTGCCGGCGTGTATGGTGACAGAAATTTCGCAGAATGGATACAAGCATTTAGGAATCAAATACTGTGGAATTGTGTAACCAAAAAAGAACGAGTGGTTTGTTTTATGCCTGTATAGAATGTACAACTACTTCGAAAATATAAAACACATTTTTTCGCCGAATTTTTTTGGTGATTGGTAATGTAGCGCTACATGCTATACATTTTGGTTAATTGGTGACCTAGCAAATAAGATGTCAATTGCTTCAGCAAACCCATATCGTCACTGCTTTAAGGATGGGATTAAAATAGGGTCTTGGACAAGGGGTTAATTTTGTGCAAAACTGAAAAAGATATTTGGCGGTCCACTGGGTTCTTCTAGGGAGAGGGTGAAAAGTGCTCTAAATATTAGATTTCAATAAACTTTTTGTGGAACTACACAAACGTGAAAAACGTGTCCTGCGTGATCCATGTCGTCGTGATTCTGTTTTTCATTGCAAAATTTCTGAATCGCGAGAAACTGGCAAACATCACTCACTGTGAAGGAAACGTCGACTGAGCGGAATGACGTAGTGGCAGGAACTGTCACGATACCAACATGGTCGTGGTGCAGCTTGCACTGCAGGCAACATGGTTAGTTATATACCTTAACGTAACCAGTGAACGTGGAGGAAAATAATGGACAGGAATCCAAGAGGTTGTCGGTAGGCTTTCACTCCTTTAACTGTAGATATATTTGAGTGAAGCTCAGGTTTTACTAAGATTTGGACAGGAATACTCATACTGCTTTAAAGCAACTTATGTTAAAAATTGGTGTTCGGTAGCCATTTGTCGGATGCGGTAGCTACATCATGGAGTTAAGCATGATATGAACCAAGCGATTTGCAGACGGTATGTCTGGTGCGTACTTACATGGTCATCGAGCCAGCGGCATACAGTGCTACAAGTGCAACCCCGAAACTGACAGTGTTAAAAAACTGTACAAGTTTTGAACTGCCAAGAGTGATTTGCCTACAAGCACTTGCAAGAATTAGTCGTAGGTATGGTGCTTGGTCTCTGAGTAGAAAATAAAAGTTAGGCTGTAGGCTGATTGATTAATAATTATCGCAAGGCTTATTCGGTTTAAGGGATATGATCACTGATTGAAATAGAAATGTAGCCGTACAACGATTGGGCACAATGCACTTATGAAACTGGCCTACATTATTCATTCGACTTTAAATTAAAGCTGAACTTGTGCTTGGTTTGTCTTCTCGTACATTCCTATCAGCAAGATGTAGAATGTTTATCGAAAATCTTCTATTTTCAGGAGAAAAACGGAATTTGAACTTCAGTTAAGCAGAAAACTTTGGCTTACATTTAGGAATCTTGGCAGGATGTATCTTTAAAAATAAGATCACCATGAAGCTCGAAAAGGATAAAAGCAACAACGCTGACAGCATCCGGAAAACCTTAAGGGTAAGTTTTCAGGACTTGCTTCCTACTATTACTGGGTTTGGCTGGCAACCTCCTAACACGGGCAAGACGTTCCGGTTATTCCGTTTTAGTGTATATTGTGCAGGGTTGCCATTGCCCAGCCAGTGCTTACTTGACCTCCCAGCCATTGCATTGTTTCTTTGTCTTCTGTGAAACAACTTCAGTTCTCTTATCTAAACAATTCCGTCATCAGTCCGGCTGCATGTCTTATCAAAGCAAAATTCATTACGCACAGGATACACGCGGCTGGTGGGAAATTTCTGAAAACGTTGCTGCCTTTAAACTGTTTAAACGTGTGACATGGGCGGATTTATCACGTTATTTGAAAACGATAGCCTCTTTCAAACAAAAACTGTTTTTCAAACTTTGGTCTTGGAACCTCAATTTCTCGCAAAAGCTACACTTTGTAAATTTTGTTTCACTTGGCAAAGCGTTTTTTAAGTTTTATGGTCATTTGCTTGGCTCAATCTTTGCATTTGTAGAAGCAACCAGAGCTCTATTTTTGCACATCGTTTTCGAAAAATTTCATGCATGAAGAAAACTGAAGCGTGTTGAAATTTTGGTGTTTCCTGCAGGAATCCCTCGGAAAATTCGTCAGAGCAACAACGGGTTTTAACAAAAAGTCTTATGGAGAAATTCAATTTCAAGGTTTCGGTTCTCGATCCACTTACTCTGCGGTAAGTTCCTTCCAAGGAAAGCCAGACGTCATTGCATTTTTGTGAGTTTTAACTTGGAGAGAATTACGTGAGAGAATACATTTAGCTTCGGCAGTTTGTCATTCGTGTTTCTAGCCTAATGCTCGTAGCCACGGTGAGGCATTCGTCATTTTTTCTTCCTTCCCAAATTTTGTTGCGTACAGAACATTTTTTAGTATATTTGTTTGTATTTTGTTATATTTATTTTAAACATATAATGAAAACAAAAGCCTTCGTTCCCTAAAAACGTATTTTGTCCCCTTACCTTAAAACCTGGCTACGGGCCAGGTTGCTATACACAGTTGGCATATACTCGGTGATTTCATCGTCAACTAATTGTTGAAGACTTTAACGTCTTTGCTTCTTTGGGGTGCAAATTGATCTGGTTCACGAAATTAAAAATGTTCGAGATAGGCCATTCCAGCGTTGCTCAATGCGGAATGGAAATGTCCATCTCGGCGCACTTTCGGACGTTTTCGCTACATTTAGCATTTATGAATTCGAGTTTTCTCGGATCTGATCCATTGCCGGGAACGTCGGTGCGCAGTGAACAGTGTGCCACAGTCTGGTTGAAACATTATAAAAACCCTTGCTTTGTATTATTTCTGGTTTTGTGTAAATATCTTGTATGATATGTTTTGAATTTTTGTTTGTGAAATGTTTCCTTTACTAAGTAAATAAGTAAAATGGATCTAAGCGCTGTTAAATTACTACGACATCGTGTGCCTAATATTAATCTGAAGTGGTAAAATTTGTATTGGACAAGTTTCAACATACGGCAAATTTGCTATAGAGCGCGTACATGCAAAACGTTTCAGTGGAATATTTTAAGCGCGATAGTGTTATCTGCCATAGATTGAAAACAAACACTCCATTTCAACTTTGAGGCGACGGCGAATTGAAGTAATAACTAAGAAACTGCAGTGCAGACGGAAGATAGTGGAAACACATTCGGATGTTGTTTACCGTACATATTCACGGCCCAATTTCAGTTCTAAAAAGGCTTTCAATAATGTAATTCTCAAACATATTTTCCAAGTGTATCATTAAACAAAATATGCGAACTACCAAACATTGCCTGGCAGAAAGTTGAAGATAGCGCCAGTGGTTGACTTGTACATCGTTGTGCAGTATGTCACCGTGAACCCTTCGGCAAATGTTGAAAACATATGGAGACTCATGCTGGAGTTCTGGAATCTCAGCCCTCCGAACGTCATTGTCTCTATTGCGGGGAAGTTCCAAAAGTACGATAGCCACTGGAAGAAGGTTATGCCGGACACGTGGCTTATCACAAGCGGATCCGCTCCCGCCCCAGCGACAGCAGACGCGGCGTCAATTGCAGTAACTGACATGAACTCTATCGCCATGAACGGAGTGCTTTATAGCACTAACAACTCTGTAAGTTCGAGGAATTTTCCTTTTTCTACGTTCACAGAGGACAGTGTGTGTAGAGGCAATTCTTGTCCCTCTCTAATTTCATATATCAGTCTTGTTTGTTTTGAAAAACCGCAATCACTACGTTTGGTTTTAATGGCCATTTTGTTTATCTTTCCTACCCTCGGACAATTTCGCCATCGAAGCTGACTTGACGCAGCAGGTTAAGTCTCAAAAGTTCGCTTTTGACGAGCGGAAAAGGAAGGCAACCTGTCAAGTCACGGATGTTTTGCTCGCAGACGTTGCATGGCATGCAGGGTCATCCCTGTGTCATGCGCAAGTTAACGAAAAAGGATCGGAGGAAACGTCATTCCGTCAGATCCGCTGCTAAACACAAAACGTGACGTTTTCGTGACTTCTCTGTATTTCCAGGGTGTTTTCCCAGCTCATTACAACGCGAAGGAGATTACCGGTGAGGGCAAACGTCTGGACGCTGCGCACACACATTTCATCTTCGTGCAAGGAGACGCTTGGGAAGCGCTGCAATTTCGTGAGAGGCTGCTTGCTTACATATCTACAATTCCTATCGAAATGGACGCAGATTTTACACAATGTAAGCCAGGCGCGCAGTGTGTTTCCGCAGTGGTAACATTCCAGTTGCTAAAATACTTTTCTATATTCTGAAGCCAATCAGAATAGGCATGAAGTTGCGATAGGTGCTACAATATTTGCGCAAGACCCATTTTAATATAATGAGTATGAAACTAAGCGCTGTGGCCCGGTTCCTAGCAAAATGTTCAACTAACTGCAGTACAAAGCAAAGCTCGACTTGCCTGACTTCCTCGGCTTTTCAATGAAAGCTCGCTGCAAATGGCAAGTTTGTATGCCTGCTATTGATGAAAGACAGCGCGGACGCCTCACATCCAATTTCTTCCAGCAACGTGGGCTGATTAGCTGGTAATGCTACCTGGAAAAAAACGTGTGCGGTCTGTACAACCGTTCACCACTCAGCCTGCTGAGATGCATATCTCTTCAGAAAAAAAACCTCTTCAGAATCATTTGAGAATTTCGGTGTTGTTAATTGTGAATTGCTGGCGATGCCTAGAATGGTGTTTTTCGTTTCAAAAAGTCATGGATTTTGCATCAATGACGGCTCGCACGAAAGTTCAATCTGCCAGAAAAGTCGCCCAATCTCCAGGAAACAAAAGTCTTTGTTCCGAGAAATCGCTTTTATAGTTTTATGTTTGCCAGACAGCACGTGATGGTTTACGCCTATTTTTACGTTGCGCGCTTGTGATGAAGGCTGAGTTAGTATGATACTGAAACAGCATCAAACTGCTTGTCACCGATCCCTGCTCAGGTAACTCTTTTAAACAAACATTGTTGGTTACACTCACCTTTTTGCCTAAATTGCATTCTCACCTCTAACCAGCATAGCTGGACGTTTCCGGAGCAGAAGTGGGCTTTACAACAATTCAGAAATTATTCTCAAACTTATCTCACCTTGGATAAGTAACTTGTTGCATGTCGAAAATATTTATTATCTAAAAATTAAACACACGTACACGCCCAAAAAACGCCCAGGGCAGGCATAAAAGCGACACGACAAATACACGAAAAAAAACGAAATTCCGCCAGCAGTCTTTATTAGAGNACTGTCTGTACAAGAGCCATGTTGTATTGTTTTCGAAAATTGCAGGTGTACATACAATAGAAGTACATGAGGTTTAGGTCATGAATATTCGTTATTTTTTGGAAAATGTTCCATTTTTTATTGTGCGTAAGGATCCTCTAGCCAAAATGGCGAAAGAAGATTATTTACAAAAATCCCTGGCAATCAGTGGCAAATATCAATCACAAACAATTTAAACGAAAATGATTTGGTCATCAAATATATGTGCATAAGGTTTTTGTCGACAAAATGGCGAAGTTCGTTTACGAAAACCCCTGTCAATCAGCGGCAAACCATGGACCACAAGCAACTTAAAACAAAGTGTCACAACAGGTTTTGTATTGACATAGAAGTGTGCTACTGACTTTTACAACAACCAAACTTTATTCGGAAAAGTATTTCGACACACTGTACTTGCAGAAGAACATCTTTTACGCAATTGCCATTATGATTTCATCTATAATAACTTCCACTGACAAGTTCTTGCAGAAAGGCGTTTCCCTACTGCACGTTGCAATGGCAGGTTTTGCCTCGTTGTCTTGAGAAGCTTGATGCTTTTCACAACTGTCGTGACGTCAGATCGGGAAATGGGTTGGTTGCCTATGGCTAGTCGCATCCCGTGAGACAGCATCGAAGGTCGTTTCGTGAACACCGGACGTTTTCCTAACTTTTCAAAACCAGGAGTGAAACCTTTGGCACGGAACGGTGCGTTCAATCCTGCCGGTCAAGCATCGGTGTAATGCCAAGTATAAGAATGGTTACATACTTCAAATGCCAACATACCTATTACGAAACGCACCTGGTGCCCCTTTGAACAAATGGATCATCTCAAAACAAGGCAACATTTCGGAGTTTTGACAGGTTCAAAAAACAATAACAACAGGGGCTAAACATGTGTCAGATACGTCGAAGCAGCTTGTTTTCTGAGCGAACTCCTTTCTTCGTGAGCCGCAATTACGAACTTTGCTCTTCCATCCACGTATCCCAATTTGTTATCGCCGATTTGCCACGGGTCACCTTGCCCAACTTGGTATCTCCAAAATATCCACTGACACCTGCTAGACTTCGGCCTTTGTTGGCACACAAAACGTGACCATCGCCATCTTGGCCTTTGCCCCGCCTTAATGAAAAATTAAAAAAACTTTTGCATATTCCGATAGGACTGGTCGACAGAATCCTTCGAAAAAATCAGCTGCTGAAGGATTACAGTTCATAAGTTTTTTGTAAGTCTTTTAACAATTTAGTTGAAGGCTTACTTATATTAGTCTGATTTGCCTGTAGTTACCTGAGCAGAAAAATCATTGTGCGAAACGTGCATATCGAATGTTATACCCAGATTATTAACAAAGACTTGAAATGAAGGGCAAAAAGTTTGACAAATGATCTCAAAATAAGATTTCAAACCTTTTCACGAAGGACGCACCGTAGTGTCGGTCGAACTATTTATTGCAACTCACTGTACCACCCATAGTGGTGACATCGTGGTGACCATCACGGTAATCGGTGTCCATTTCTCACCGATGTCAACTGTTGTTTGGAAATTTTTGAATTTGATAAATTTTTGAAATAGATAGTTTGCTGCAAGCGCTCATTTTTAAGAGGCTGCTGTGTTGCCACCGTAAGTTCCATAGGAGTGTGATTGACAGCTGTAACGTCACAACTCATGCCCTATGTCTTTAGTTCCTGCTAGCGATCTACCCGGTAATTGGGCATGCAATGTCGTGTTTGTCCAGATGTTCTTGATTACATAACCTTCTTCATGTGGAACGTCAAGATCCGCTTAGTTGAAAAAAGCTTGGGCACTTGTATGTACCAAAAGGAAAACCCACTAATTTCAAACTAATGCCTACAGAGTTATTTATGTTTAAATGATAGTACACTGCTCCCATAACATCACCCATTTGTTGTTTTTATTAACCATGTTGTCGATATGTTGTTATGTTATAATGCACCAACCTATTTTAAAAGGTACAGCCTTTTAACTTTTTATGGTCTACAAATGCAGCCCTCTCTTTGAAAACTTTACTCTTTACTGACGTAGGATTACGAGTTTTTTTGTTTTGAAAACAATCTACATTGTGGAACTACTGCCTTTGTGGCTTAGGATCTTTTCTTTGCTTTTCTGAATGTTTAAGCGAGAGTTCCGCCCCTCTTAAGTTTTTGTGAAGTTGTTCGAAAGTAACAAATGATTGGGAAAAACAGCAATAGTATTTCCGGAACTTACATCCGAAATTCTACTTACATGGTGACATTTTTTGTCAAAACTCATGACATTTTTTGTCAAAATTCATCAAAATGTTCAACCTTGCCATGTGAGGTATTTCTAATTGCAGCGTGAAATCTTTTGTTACTTTTTAACAGCTTTTGACCCACGCGTCGACGACTGCGCTGCACGAAACCCTTCTTGTACCGTGTTTGTCATCGTCACCTTCCTTCAAAAAATTTGCCTGCACAAAAAACAAATGTTTTCAATCGGTCTCAGCAATTTGTCGATGTCGGCTTTCTAGTTTAATATATTTGATTTGCTTTCGATAAACAGCAGAATTTTCTGAAATTCAAAAGTGACCTCTACGGAGTCAAGATAAGGCGTGTTGTTCTCAAAGCAAACTTGCCTTGAAAGTCATCCCTTGTATATTATTTTGCAAACGGGCTTGCCTAACGCGTCCCACCAGGTTATTTCTGTCACGACCTTTCCCGACCACCTGACAGCTGCTTCTCCAACCGTGACGAAAAAGTTAATCCACACACTTCCGGTATCACTGCTCAAATAGAAAACAGCAGTCCTGAGACATTTCCTGCTCTGCGTCAGATGTGGCTACAGATCCGGAGTGCCGGAGTCGACTCCGGCAGGATTCTGCGTTTTTTCGAACCCGGATCCAGAGACAAAAATTTGTGGAAAACCTGCGTGGTCTTTGTAAACATTATTACTTAATCATAAATACTGAAACAAGTAGAAACATTGCTGAATTCCCATTGGATCGATGGTTTTCGGAGTCCCAATAAGAGTCAGATTCTCAAATTTGAAAAAATGTCGGAACCGGAGCCGGATTCAAAAATTTTGGAACAGGAGCGGGGTCGGGGTCTGGAAATGTGACTCCGGCCAAGATTTTTATTTCTTCGAAGCAGTGCCATCATGGACGTTACCCTGGACGAAAGCTATGTTTGCTTAACAGATCATATGCCAAATAAGGACCAACATATAATAGCGTATTTCCTGATTATCTGCTGCTGTGCGTTTGACTTTTTCTGTACCATCCAAGGTAACTGTATACTGGAAATTCCACGTTTAATGTTTGTGGTAATTTCCATTTCTAACCCCAGGTAGATCGGGCTAGAATGTGCTTCGAAGCAATTTGCATATTCTGTTTTTTGCACAGTTATAACGACGCCTATCCTTGTTGCCATGGTGTCTGAAGACGCCAACGCTTTGTATCACGTGACGGGCGAGTGCGCCAACAAATACCCGGTGGTGGTAACCAAAACCGCCAAGGAGCTTTGCGATATTTTGAAGGAAGCAGATTAGTAAGTTGCATTAAACGGTATATTTGATGTTTTATGCTTATTTTCAAAATAAAAAAATCACACATTGAAAATGCGGCGCGAGTCCTCGCTGGTGCTTCGCAACACATCTCTTTCCCCATTCGATGCGTGTGCATAGTAAAATTGGCCTAAAACAAGCATTTACTGTTTTTTTCCCCGGCTTTTCTTGGGAATTTTCTATTGCAACTATTGTCACTCGTGATTTCAAAATTAGTCAACATTTCACTTTTGTTTAAAAATAAAAGTATAGTAGGCATATATGTATGAGCGAATTTGCAGATATGTCGTAATCTTCAGACGATGCAGCGCTTATGACACTGCTGGTTTCTTGTGGAATTGTCTTTCGCACTCTAAGATAATCTCAGTTTATGGGTTGCTTGTTTGTAAAATACGCACTTCTACAATGCAGTGCGAGATTGTATTGTAGAACTTACCGATTAATCGATTACTATTCGCTAGCTGCAAAAAAATTCCACATCTTGAAGCCTACAGTAGTTTCAAAGGATGTACGTGGCAGTAGCAGTATTTTTATAGAGGATACTTGGAGTTGTATTACCTGGCCATCCAAAGTTTTTCCAAAATGAAGTGAAAAAACAGGCCAGCAGACAATGAATTCAGAAGGTTATGGTTACTGAAATTAAACAATTGACAACTGTCCAAAATGTTTCAGGAGAAAAGTTGCCTTCGAAAGACCAGTAACTTTTTTATCCAAATTTGCTTACATCTGGCCGAACCCGCGCCATGGGGGCACTTTCAAGTCCCGTCTTTTTCTGAATCCCATTCAGCCTTAAAGACCGAGACACTAGCGAAGATGAAGACAACGAAACGTGGAAGAAGCACGTTCATTCTCGCATAGAAAAGATCACGAAGTGTGTGCAGGACGAAGAGGACAGGTCAAAAGTTCACAGCTGCATTGCAGATTCACTGCTGTACCGAAAGGACGTGAGTACAATGCTGGTGGCTTGCCGCTGTTTACAGCACTGCGTAAAATTGGTATCGTGCTCAACAGGGGCGGTTCGTCTAGACGGGCCGCCAGGCTGCAGCCCTCCCTGAAAAATGTAAGGCAAAAGATTCCGCCAAACGGCCAAACTCGCCTTAAGTTTGGATTTAGTTACGAAAATTTAACAACACAGTCATTTTCGGTACTTCCGGCACCATTTTTGCTCAACGTTTCTAGGAATCCAACAAAACCAATGTTTCGCTGTTTTCCAACGACGCCGCTTATGCGATGACGTTTTCAGCACACTTGCCGATGAATTTGGCGATTTCGGGGCTGTCTTCGGCA
>JGI24022J15233_10009550_pt1 | contig 10936 bp, 4 predicted proteins | sample Ectturendosymbi2_FD_15233 | JGI IMG/M metagenome (IMG submission 15233)
TAATGGAAATCGATTTCGCCATACGGCATCTTCAGTCCAAGTAAATTAAAAGTTAAAACGAGTGGAAGTACGCAAAGCAGTGATTATTACGAAACAAAGACTATCTTTTCTCTAGCTTTTGCGCAATCCACACATTTTTGAAAGCAAAGGCTGACAGGGATACTGATCACTTGTCTACAATCCTTGGAAGCTCTACTTGTTTCTTGAGCATCAGTATCAACCTGTGTCTTCCTTTCTGCTAACTGCGGCGATTCTTGTCTACCCATATCGTCAACTTAAGCACTGTCTTTGTTATCATTAATAATAAAAATTAAAGATATTCATCATTGTAAAGAAACTGATCGTGTTTTAAATTATCCTATTGATTGTCAGAACAGGCCACGGGCAACCCACATGCCTTGGTCCGTGCAGGCGACCTGGTTCCTGCAGGCACCATGCTGGTTACCCCTGGTTTAGGTTTAGTACAATACTAGCAAGTGTAGTGCAGCCTTAGGGCACTCTTGTCATGTGTAGTGTCATGTTACAGGCGACAGGCAAATAAGTTTTCAAAAATGAAGGTCCCCTGGAAGACCTATAGCCACTGCCTTAGTTAGGACTGCATTGTTTTAGTGCCCAAAGGTCAATGAACTGAAAACTTGTTGTTACTTTGCATTTGAGATTGCTTTATAGGTAGCGTCTAATTTACCACCAAGATGCTGGCAGAAACAGATTGGCAGGAGCTATTGTGCCGCCAGTCGAACATTCGGTCTCGTGCTATGACGCAATTCGAATAAAAAGGTCAATTTGGCACACAAGCGCCATGCTGCTCGTAGCGTAGCGGTTATGCTTCACATCTGGTATGTCATTGCTTTTCGGTTCAACTCTCACCTTGGCAACTTCCCTTTTTTTCTTTTTTCAAAAATTTAGGGTTAGCATCAGGTTTAGTGAAAGGTTTAGCGTTAGGGCTACGGTTAGGGTTAAGGTTAGGTTTAGGGTCTATTTTTTATGTCTACTTCGTTTCAGCCAAGCCTGTTGCTGCCGCCATCTTGGCAAAATAGACACTTCCTACTTTATATTACGGGCCACGAGACGGTCCGGGCAAGAAAATAAGTTGTAGTTTAGTATAAACAGGCCGGGCGGTTTCTGTTAGCTCCGGGCGGGCCGGGCTCCAAACATGCTGGCCCGTGCCATCTCTACATATTACCTTTAATTTTTATGTGCAAGTACCGGTAGTGTGCATTTCAAGTTCGGTTTTGACTTTTTTTTAACGTTTTGTATGTTTTTTATAATTTTCTGTTGTTTTTTAAGGTAAATTCTGGGGTTTTTGTTCATAACAGAGTGGCAACACTGCTACTATCAACGTGGTCGAGTGGGATTAAGTGACTAGACAATCCTCAGGTCTCACGACTCCATTGTTGTATTTGTTTTTTTCTTGTGATGTGCTTACACAAGATTGTAAGTCAAAATTTTTGAACCCCTTGTGATGTACATTTCATAAAGCAGACAAGTGTTGATAATTTAAGCTTTTGGAATAGGGTTAGGTTTAGCATTTTGGATTGGGGTTTGGTGACAGTGTTTCAAATTAGGGTTTATAGTAAGCATTTAGAGTTAGGGTTCAGTTTTAGTGTCTAATGTTAGGGTTTAGGGTTAGTATTTAATGTTGATGGTTAGGGTTTGCAGTTAAGGTAAATGGGTAGGATATAGGGTAAAAAAAGTATGGCCACCTTAATCCTTTATCTGAGAAGCAAGTGACATGTCTTCCAGTGATCAGCAACTTCATTTGATACGTTTTTTTAGTCTTTTTAATGCGAAAACCGGATACGGTCGATTAGACACTGCCAAAAGTTTAGAAAATTCTCTTTGGAGCTTGAACAAGAGGTGGAGTCCAAAACTTTGAAATGTGTCGGAGTCGGAGCAGAGCTGGAGTATATTTAGCTGAAGCAGGAGCAGAGTCGGAGTCAAAAATTTCAGACTCTGTACAACCTCTGCTATATTTCCTTTTGAAAACGCGTTTGGGCGTCATTGTGTATTTATCTTGTATTTGGCTTTTTGGTGCTGTTTGTTTTTTTTAGGGTTGATCTGGCCTTTTTTGCTTAGGACAACTCAGCAATCCTTTTTTCCCCTGCTACGTGCCTCTGTTCTGTTATGTAATGTAATGGTTGGAGCATGGCTTTCTGCTTCACTTCATAACCTCCATTGTTCCTTCGTAACTTCCACTGACACTTGACCTGTAAACCGGGTTGCCATATTGGCGAATTTCCTGCCGGATTCCGGAAAGCTGAATTTTGAAAGCTTTGGCTACAAATGTTTTGGCTTGGCGATTTGGTGAATTTCTGGCAATTTTTTGAAAGCATTTGGTTCCAAATTCTTTGGTTTCACAAATTGTACGACCTGTATGTTTGCACGTATTTGCTTACATTTTCATTCATATGCAGATTTACTATTTTTAAAGCTTGCTGATGGTTTGAAAATTCCTGACATCAAATGAAAGTGTAAAAATTTTGAAAGTAGAAACATTGTATTAAACACTTATCAAATGTGTTTGCAAAATGTTGAAACTGATTAGAAATATTTGCAAAATGTTGAAACTGATTAGAGATATTTGCAAAATGTTGAAAACGTACGTGCTTTCTGATAAACTACAAGGCGTAAGATAAAAGAGCTTTAAACGACTGATTTCCAGTGCAGTAATTAATGTTTTGGTGAAGATGCAACCATTTCCCTGGGTTTGGCGAATTTTTGCTGAGTTTGGCTATTTTTTGAAGTGAATTTGGCGATAGTTTTTTATTTTTATCTGGCAACCCTGGGCCCGTGAAATTTGTGTACCATTTCTTGCTTTTGTAACTTTTGTACATTCATATTGTTGCTCTGGCATTTCTTGTGTTATTCAGATTTTTTAAGGTGTTTTAGGGACCCCTTTCGGTTCCTTAGAATTGAAAACTGGGTACCTAGGATCAGAGAAAATTATTATCGGGTTGTTAGAATCAGACAAAATCGGGTCCGTACAGGTCATCTACCATTTTCCTTAAAAAAGGCAGTGGCTATATGCCTGTGGATCTTGAAATAAGAAAACTTATTAATACGCCACCTGTGACGTAACAGTTACGCACGACGAGAGTGCAGTAGGCTTGGTAGAAACGAAGCAAATGTTAAAGATAAACCTTAACCCTACCTGTAGCTCTAACCTAACCCGAAGCTATGCTAGAGACTCCTAAAACTCACCATAACCTAATCCTAACACTAACCCGTAAACGTAAAACGTAAGCCTGAAAAAAAGTAAAGAAAAAAAACAAAACGAAAGTCGGCAAGGTGAGATTCGAACCGAAAACGATAGGTGTAGAAGGCGTAGCACATAATCATTACACTATACGATCCGCGTAGTTTGACTGACCCTTTTATTTGTATTGCGTCAGGACAGGCGTATCGGTATCCCTAGTCACTTCCTAGCTACTCAATTCATAGCTTACCTATGAAAAAATCCCTCAAACCAAGCAAATTTTGTAGTTGCACTATCCGACACACAAGCAAAAATTCCTTTAGAGCTCTTTCTCAATCAACATGCATTGTGTCAAAGTTTTATGCAGTTTTATAAACTTCATCTGTGTTCCACATCTGTTGCAATTGAGCACTGGTCATACGATGTGTTATGTTTCACTTACTATCACAATCTACTGTAGTCAGCATGGCAAGGTCAAGGCGTGTTTGTTTAAACCTCATTCACCTTGAATTACGCATTTACTGTCAATGAAGGGATGACATATATTCAGAGCAGTTTTGCCATACAGCCAAAGCACCATTATATAGTAAGCTACACTAATTCAATGTTCACAGTATACAGAAGAATGGGTAGTTAACAAACCTTCAACTTGCAGTCCTGAACCTAAACTTTGCAGCCCTTAAACAATTTTCCTAGTTAGATGCCTACAAGTTAGGCTAGCTATCCACAGTTCTGGATTAGCAATTCGCATGCCAGTGCATCGGAGCAGTGACTGCAGCACGCCACTTGCAGGAAAAATAACACTAACAGCAGTATCTGTCTACGAATCTTCACCCGCAGGCATGGCTAAAACGCAGGTAAAAGCTGTAGGCCAAACGAGAACAACAACAGTTATGATCCAAGGCAATAGCTTCCAAAAAGTCCCTTTGTTTTACAAAATTACACAAACGTCCAAGCAGCGCTGGTGCGGCATAAAATTTTTTAAAGAACGCAGCGCGGCTCGTATGCAGTAAAATTATGCAAAACCGCACCACATGATCGCAGAGCGGTTGGCATCTCTAGTGCAGCTAACTTCAGCTTGTTGTCTAGGCTGACTTATTCAAGCTTGGGAAAGCTTCCTCTTAACATTTGTCTCTAAATGCAGATAAGATATATTTAAACTACATAAATTTGACCAAATTTTTTACACATAATAAATATCCAAGAAATAGAAAATACAGTGGTGTATGACCTCACCAGATTTTGATTTGTGTGGTTGCAGCATCGAGCATGTCCACAAAAATGAATGATTCATTGACAGGTTTGTGTTCTTTGGATATGCACTGTCTATACTGTATACCAAGCCTGGACAACAAACAGGTTGCATGTGGCCCACAAGAGTTATTCCTGCAGCCTGCGAGAGCTTTTTCAATTGCAGAAAATTTTGTGTAAGCTTGACTTCAGATAATTCACTGTCATACCAGAATTTTTTCCAAACTCAATGAAATCTTCACAACGAAATAAAATAAGAATTGCAACCCCCAACAAATTTATGTTGATCAATTGGCTGTTCTGACTTTTTTTAACTGAACTGTGCAGGCTTGGTATAGTTTAGCATAGACATACAGACTCAATAGTACAGTTTTAGAAATTTTGAAGCAACTTTGTTATGTTATTAAATATTTTGTGTCATTTTTGGCCCTGCATCATCTCATGGTATGATCTCATTTTAGTAGATCAATTAAATACAGTATTAAGAAAACTTCTTGCTTCACTTCAACCTTTCTTAAAATATGCACAATCAGTATTGGCAAGTTGTAATAGTGTTTTCTGTACCTTTCATAGTGTAGCCCATATACACCCAAGTTCTAATCTAATAGTTTAGTGTGTTGTATAAGTAAATGTCAAGTTGTTGTTAGATGCTTTTGTGTGTATTATTTCGACGATTGACTTCTGTGAATCAATTTGTAGTATAATAGTCAATGTATATGATATGTATTTTTAGCACTACAATCGGAATTGAATCAAGTAGAAACATCTCTGAAGCTTATACAAAGCAAAATACAGTCACTACTACAACAGCAAGAGGAACTTTTGGACAGAAGAAAAGAACTGGAAGATGAAATCAAAAGAAAAGCCAAGTCTGGTTGCAGTTTTGAAAAAACATGGCATTTGGAAAGTAAGAAAAGTGGTTCAAACTAATTTTCCTCTATTTCAGCATGCGTAAATTTAATCTATTGCAAGCCCATCAAACCTATTTCTACCTACCAGTAAGTATTTTTTTATGTTGATGTGTACATTTGAATCAATGTTATGTGTGCACAGAAAACTCACATTTATCAAATAATCGTTTTTGATAGTGTTTGCAAAACCATTTAGCACTTGGATCTTCTCTTGTAAATTAGTTGAAGTTCATGTGTTTACTTTTATTTTTCATCAAATGCAATTAGTTAATGAATCAGTTGAATGCCAAAAAGGCTGGTTGAAGATGCGTTGTCTGTCAAGCATGGCTGCTCAATTTTTGATATTTTTAGCTGCAAAATCTGGTGGTGGTTGATTGAATTGCTCATTGATTTATTGTATCATTCACCATAAGCCTTGCAAGCATTACCGCTTTTGTGTATATGCATTTTTTGAACTAGCTTGCAGTGTTTTCATAAACTGTATTGACGAATCTAGTCAACCTTTTCTCTTCATACTTGTATTTGGTTAAATAAATACAAAAATGTACAATTATATCTGATTGTGATTGGTCACATGCAATTAACTGTGAGGGGCAGTCCGCATCCAAATTTCTACCCAAAGCGTGTAAAAGGCTGCAGAAAACTATTTTATGTTACCATGGTAAATAGTGAGACGAAAAACAAAAGTTGCTTTGAAGTCGTTTTGATAATTGCTCTGCAAATGTGACACAAACTTGAGTTTATTAGCTAATTTATAATAACATATTTAATTATAGTCAATGTAACTTTTTCATACAGATTTTTCATGGAGCAAAGATCTGCGATCAAAACTAATTGACGTGTTTGGTATGTCATCTTTTCGACCCCGCCAGATGGAGACAATGAATGCTACTCTGAGCAACGAAGATGTAATATTGATAATGTCAACTGGAGGAGGAAAGAGCTTGTGTTACCAGTTGCCAGCCATATTATCTAATGGTGAGGTTTTTGACATACACTATTTAGATGGTTCATTTCATGTCACTTGCACCAGCTACTGTAAATCTAATATACTGCTACTCGCGTGGAAATCTGTTCAAATTTTTGCTTAATAGGAGCATTTTTTCTGCTTTCCTATTTCACCATAATGTTTTATTGTTACTGGTTGTCGTGAAAGAATTGCGCATTCATCTGCTGCATTGTTTTCAAAGGAATAACTCTGGTCGTATCTCCACTTATTTCGTTGATGGAAGATCAGATTTATAATTTGCAGCAGCTGGGTATTGAGGCAAGCATGCTGAATGCAGATTCATCCAAGGTATCATAAAAGCAATTCATTGGATATCTTGCTTCTTTCGGATGGTGTTCGTGTTTGTATATTGTAGCTGTGTGCCTAAGTTGTCAAGCTAAGCCCGTGTGTAAGTTAAAGGTAAAAAATCGGTTTACACCACAGTAGCACAATTTGTAGGGTGCGCGACCGACTTTCTCCGGACTAGACATGGGGTAATCGTCAATCGTAATCGATTACAATCGATTACAGTTTTTTGAGTAATCGTAATCGATTGAACTGACCAAAAATGAAATGTAATCGTGATCGATTACATTGTCAATTTAATCGTAATCGACGATTACTTTCGCGATTAAACTTGGAAATTTTCACCCTATATGACTGTGCGCCGAACTGAGGTTGTGGTAGCTGAGTTTCCTCCTTTATCATCGTTTGTTATGATTATGTTTCAGGGGAGGCTATTTGCCCGTCTGTGTGGGTAAAATTCAGATAGTCCAGAGGGAAGCACAGCGTTTATAGCGAATTCTCGCTTTGTTCCAACTACTCTTCCTGTTGGGCGCCAGAAATAACGTAGCGAGTCTAGTGAGATGTAGCAACCAAAAGAAGAGCTTTACTTAAAAGCGGATTGACACTTAGGCAACAGAACAGCGGGACAATACAAGGGATGTGTTGGTTTTATTTATATATATTCACAGTGACCTTATGAATGTAAGTGCTGGAGTAGGCTATGTATCTAATTAGTACAGTAATACAGTAAATTAACTTTTTTTCAGAGTAATAAGGTGTACCTTATTTCTCGTAATGTCCCGCTTTTTGGACTCGTAATTGTCCCGCTATTTGGGATGAAAATACTCTTTAATCCAAGTCAAAAGTACTTCTCCACAACACTGATAACTAGCATGTCAGCAGTGATCCACCAGGTGCTGGTAAAAAAAAACTCAACAAAACAAGTAAGGTTTTGTTGACCATTGATTTTTGGTCCAATAGACAGATGCGCATATTGGCGTTACTTTCCACTTCATTTCAAATTCAAGGGTACACAATTAATGCTATGCTGACTTGCAGACGATTGTAACCCGCAGTTAGATGAAATAATCAGCAACTTTCAAATTATTAACAAGCGAATTTTCAGCGTTGCTGGGCGAATGTTCAAGCCTGAGAGATGTCGTTTGACTAGTAAAAGATTTGAAGCGTCGATGTTTATCAACTGTAACAATGATTTTGAACATTGCTCATTTTTGTTTAATTTATATTTAAAGTTTTTGTTGCCGTGGAGTAACTGACGGGAGGGAAGTTGGGAGATTTGACTCCCCTGGCCAGCTAAATGTAAAGACCAGGCCCCACTCAGCTTATATTTCGGTTTTAATATTCTTTTAATTGGTTTTCAGCAGGTTATCGTCTATTTGCGTTTTCCGAGTATTTTCCGTTGATCTGGGGTTTTAACACAGTCATCCACACCCGGATTCACCATATTTCTCAAGTTGTTTTTTTTTCTGATTGTTGAGTACTATATCACGTACAGACGCCAGTGTGCCTCTTTCAGCTAAGTTTCCCTCTAGCTCAAACCTCTAGTTACCACACTGGTTTGTTGATTGCACAAACATCTCATTAAACAATTAATGTGATTTTTTCCGGTGCTTGATCCTTATAAAAGATTTTGTTTATTGCATTCATTCATATCGCATGTTGTCTGGAAATATACATACATTAAACCATGCAAATGGGGTTTGTTTTCGTTCTGAAGATGTTTCAGGACAAATGTAATCGCGTTTGTAATCGTGATCAATTTCAATGTAATTGTAGTTGATTACATTGTGATTTTGTTCATTCGCAATCGTAATCNAGCAGGTGGCAAGTAATCGCAATNGATTACAATTGTGATGTAATAGCCCCAGTGTCTGCTCCACACTTCTATGCTTCAAATATTTTTAGTTTTACTTCAAAATGGTGTCTGAACAAGAGGTTGAAATTGTTGTTTTCTCTTGGCAATGGCTCAGGAGACCGTAAAGAGAATCCATCAATGCATGGTGACCGCGTCATCGATGAAACTACTGTACGTTACTCCGGAAAAAGTAGCCAAGAGCAAGCGTTTCATGGCGCAGGTGATGGGAAAGTTGGAGTTGCAATTTTTTACTTGCTTGAGTTTGGAACCTGATTTGTGGGTTGAATGGTTTCAACTTTGATAGGGTGAAGTTTGTTGTTGTGCATATTGATAAGAATGCCCTACAGGCTTGTACACAATTAAAGTTGAACGCCCTTGACAAGATCACACAGGTGGTTCACACGAAAGTTCTGATTTTATTTTTTACCATACGTTTTTATTATCATAAAGGAGAAAATGTTGGGCTTTGCTAATATTCTGTAATTTGTTTAACTTAATGTTAAGTTGTCTTGTCATCTTTCATTCAAGCAGTTTTGCGTGTACATCGAGAGTGAAGTTCTTCACAAACTGCTGGCAGTGGCAAATATTGTCCAAGTAAAACTGATGGTACCATTGCCACATACCGTGAGGCTTTCTTTGGCAGAAATCGTAATACTCATTTCTGATACCGCAAAATCATATTCTTACCTTTTAGTGCTGTTGTCGTTTTGAATATTTCTTCATCACTTCTGCTGCTTTATTTCAGTTGGAAAAATGCTACAAAGCTGGCATGTTATCTCGAATAGCGATCGACGAAGTTCATTGTGCCAGCCAGTGGGGAAACGATTTTCGACCTGGTGAGCTATCACGCAATGTGCACGGCCTTTTGATTTTAATGTTGCCATAGAGCGCCTGCATGGGGTATAGTACCTGTTTACAGAAAATATGGTCATATTCTAAACGACAGAAACACGAAACCTTTTATACATATGTGGAAGAAAGCAGTTTAAGAATTTAGTTATGCACTGAAAGATTTTTACACCAAGTATTGACACAAAAAATATAAATATAATGAGGAAGAGTGAGTTGCCTCTACCACACGCTAAGGTGGTGTTGTGATGTGGCAGGTGATTTTTTTTAGGTTGCATCGGTCTTCAATCGTGTAAATCCGGATGATTATATGAAACTTGTCACGCAGTGATTGCTTGAGAGCGTTTTTATCCAGGTAGATCGAAAGAGTTTTTGCTATTATTGCTACATGAAATGTCAGCTCATCGCCCACATTTGAAATCTCTTCATTGTCCTGGTTATGCCATGCGTTGCAGACTACAAAGTTCTAGGAATTTTGAAACGTCAGTTTCCGAACACTCCCATCCTGGGCTTGACCGCCACATCCACGGACAAGGTATATTGTTTTCTGATCAAACTACCTAAACTTTTCCATAAGCGTTTTTATTCGTTATTTTTGTTTTTTAAACATTTGTGCTCCTGGACCAAGCTTTACTCGTCTCATCGGTCAGTCGTAAGGTGCTGCGACAGGACCGAGGTATGATCTTTACTTTGCTCTGCTTTGAAACCGCAGCTTGTCTGAATGGGTTATGGGAGAAGAGAAACGCTTTGTGATGTGCATGAACAACTGTAGCAACAGACTATCGTAACCGTTGCAAAATTCCGTCAGTTCACGATGTATTCTCGTTGGTAGCTTTTGTTTATGCTTAACAAAAGGAGCCTGGCGCATTTTCCTTCACTTGGAGAATTTCTAACCTGTATAAAGATATTTGCCATGCCAATTCTGTAAGTTGGCATTACGAGTTGGACTTTGTGCCCACAAATTTAAAGAATTTTGAGTTACAAGTATCTTCGTATGACTATAGACGTGAAATTTATGGAAAGAAAACTGTAAAGTAAACGGTTGTGTTGCACAATATCAAAATACATCATTGGTGTAATGTGCACAGTTAAGCATAGTGTGAGTCACCAAGCACTTTGCACATTATATCATACTCCAGTGGTTCTTAACCTCTTTTACATATCTTACCCTTTTATCAAACAAGATTACCAGATTTACCTCCAATACACTCAGTGGTGCTCATTTAGTGAAAATACGAAATTAGCAAACTATTACAGGTTAGAATGATTTATATAAGAATTTGCATTTTTGCAATTTGTATGCCTTATGGAACTGTAAAACTGAAATTTATGGTTCAGTAAATTTACCCCTTGGAAGATGAAATTAACCGTCAGGGGTAAATTTACCCCAGGTTAAGAACCGCTGTCATAGCCTAACAAATTCACGAGCGCTATATGGAATAATTGCCTAGCGAAGGGCAGGTATATATCAGTTATTTCATACGGACTGAGGATGCGTAATTTTACGTGAAATCTATTTCCTATTAAAAATTTGCTGATCGATTCCTTGCTTACACCCATCGTGGAAAGTACATACTTGA
>JGI24022J15233_10009555_pt1 | contig 10934 bp, 7 predicted proteins | sample Ectturendosymbi2_FD_15233 | JGI IMG/M metagenome (IMG submission 15233)
TTGTCTGAATCTTTTTAGGTTTAGAGTTAGTGCGTGTTTCGCTTATGACAAGACAGTCATAAATCAACGCATGGTTGAAAAGTCAGCTTTTGAGGATCAGTCAGAGGAAAATTCAGTGTCGTGAATATTAAACTGAACGATTTTGTTGGGAATACTCTGCAAATACGTTTTACGCCTGCTATTGCATCTTGCTATCAGGTACACGCCCTAAACGCCGATTCACACCAATCTGCAAAGCTGTTGCGCTACTTACGTGCAACTGGTGCCGAAACCTCGCTGCGGTTAACTGCATATTGGATTGAATAATCCTCACCCTATCCATGCTGCAGATGGGTATTGAACTCGTGATAGTAGTTGCCTAACATTGTTATGGTTACACCACAATCACAAAATGTCAATTACCTACCAGAAAAACGGATATGTCAGTAGTCACTGATCCGTTGGTAGATGGTTTATTTCATGTGCTTTTTAGTAAGAATATTTTGATGAAACTAGTTGGCTATCAACAGCCTACTTGTCTCTGTGTCAAGATGGAATTCGTGATTGAAAAAATTTCGTTTTCATGTGAATTATATTCACTTTCGTGGGGCTGTTTTCGTTAATGTGGGGTCGGCACATTTGTGTACGGAAAATGGTGTTTCGTTTTACACGTGCAGTGCTGTGTGAAGTTACATGGTTAGCACAGAATATTCGACAAAGCAGTACACGTGTGTGATTGCGTCTACCCTGGCCTTTATGTGTCTCTGCTGAATAAAAACGCTCGTATATATTTAACAAAATTCGCAAGCTTACGTTGGGTTTGANAGGGTTGATCATAGCAACTTAATCTTCAAAACAACGAAAAATCACCAAGCAAGATAGACATTTATGTTGGCCCCCCTACTTTTTCTTTGGCCCCGTAATGGCCCCCTCCCACTTTTTTAATTCTAGAATCGCCACTGTACGTTTTATAGTTGAAACAAAACAATCAAGACTTTTATGCAGTGAATGATCGAAAGCGACGTGTTCGGTTCATATTTTGTACGCGGCTTCTTCTCTGATATGTTTTCGAGATTTTTCAACCAATGCGTTCATAGTCATAGGAGATGAGGGTTCAGGGGGTCGAGCCACCAAACCTTACACGTTTGAGAAAAATCAGGCAAAAGTTTTGTAAGAATTTTTTAAAATCCTCTTTCAAAAAACTCAACTTGCTCTCTATCAGAACACTGAATAATAAAAAAGACAAAAATATTGTTGAACACAGGCTTTTTCCAAGTCCAACATATACTTCCAGAGCAACGGATTTTCTGTGACCGTGACCGGAAGGATTGAGGACGTTGCCTGGTTTTACAGTTGATGGACTGTGCTTCAGTCTCGCTGGTTTCACAAGACTATGGCACGCGCAAGCGTAACGATACTCACTGATTTGGAATAGAGCTCACCTCGCAGCGCGAGGTGCAGGGCTGTAGTAACTAGAAGGGAGCGAAACCCGCTGCAGTCAACAAATGTGGAATGCTGCACTTAGTGTGGTTTCGATTAATGCAAATGAGGTTGGTATAGTTGGACACTCTTTCGTATGCAATATGATGGTTCATTTACGTAGAAACAGTTCTGTGCAAGATGTTCAAACTGTAACCGGTTATAGGGTTGAAGTTGGGAAGTTCTGCTGTTTTGAGGAAACTGGAATACTTTTTAGCTCTCATTATACCCAGGTCCACTCTGGCCCGGAGTGGTGGCGCATGATGGGGTTCCAGCTATGGTTCAAATAGTCTCTTTCAAAGGCAGGCTGAACTTCTCAGCTATGCAAGGCAATCAGTCAAGGTAGTGATAACCGATAAGCAGGTGGGTAATATTTCTTTATTCCGGCAGCCCCTTGCAGCTGAACCTGGACCCGACGTATTGACCACGCCTTTCCTTGGAGCTCTCGGGGAATTCAAAGTGTGGCTTGTTGCTGATTGGACAACACGGAGGCTAATCTTTGCACGGGCTCTTTTTTAAGTTTTCTCAAGGAGTGGTGGCGCATGACGGGGTTCCACCTCGCGCAACCAGGGCATTTCCCACCCAAAAAAAATTTAAAAACATTTCATAGCAATTCTGACATAAACTTTCAAAGAATAAAGATCCTTAACCTTATAAATTCTACCTTTTCCTTATTATGAAGAGTCACTTCTTTTGAGTTACTATCCAAGTACCTGCTTATCATGGAGCTTCGTTTACGAAGCTTCGGTAACGAAAATTTTCGGAGCTTCGGTAACGAAAATTCTAATGCGGACCACATCAAATGTTCACCTGGGCCGGAGGTTTCCCACCCCTGATCGAGATCAGTGCTCCGCAATCGGGTGTGCCGCGAGACGATGCTTGATGTGCCGCGGAATAATTTTATCAGAAAATCCGAGCATTGCAGTTCGCTATCTCAAACCCTAGCTTGACTTTTATCGTGCATTTATGTTATTTTTGTGACGACAGATTTGAAGTTTTCACAACCGCATGGTAGGCCTGACGCAAAGCAATAATGGTTTGCGAAGGTAGACGCTTTGCTGAGTTAGTGAAACGTCAAAATCAAGTCATTCATATTACGCATTGCTCTCGCAAGACTCTTCGAGCTCTGGCATGAAATAAGCCAGTTCATATTAAGCCGGAACAATGATCATGCGTACAAACACCTTGAAAATGATTTTTGGATTGCGAAACTTGCATGCATGACCGACATATTTCAACACTTGAATGAACGCAACATTAAAATGCAACGCAAAAATGAAAATATACTGACATGTTCTAACAAGTTAAAAGGTTTTAAACAGAACATAGTACTCTGGAAAATTGAGTTACCACGGATCACTGGCAATGTTTCTAAGAAGCAATCAAAACAGAACTAGTGACAAAGAATTTGTGCTGGATTGTTACATCAGAAATACGACCATCACTTTTTCACAATTAATACGGAACAATGTGGTTGGATCCGAAATCCTTTTTCGGCTAATGCTGAAATGTTAACGCAAGAATTATCCTTGCCTGTTAGAAAAAATATACCTGAAATACGAAATGACAGAACTCTGAGATTGAAATTCAGCGATGTTCCATCTGATGAGTTTTGGATTTGTATTGAAGAGGTATATAAGCGAATTTTAAAAGTGTCTATTGAAATTCTTCTTCCGCTTTGCACTACAGTACATACTTGTGTGAACAGAGTTTCTCATCTTTGTTATAGATCAGAAACGATAAATGATCCATGCTTAAAAGAAGTTGATGGAGAATATCGAGTTGCTCTTTCAAATATTGAGCCTAACTTACAGCGATTGTGCTCATTGAGACAAGCGCAAATAACTCAAAATAATTCACTAAGTGTATTGTTTGTATTAGTGGTCGAGGTGTGCCACAAGATTTGAAAGTTTTTGGGTGTGTCGGGAGTGAAATAAGGTTGCGGAGCACTGATCTGGATAATGGACTTGGTGAATTTGCTAAAACAAGACGAAAAGTTAGGCAGGTTTTCTAGTTGACTATACATCTGCCACACTAAAGCCATGACTGCACTAGTTGAGTATTGAACCAGGTGTTGTATAAGGCTACTAATTTTTGCTCTGTCCTCATCATTAGGTCTGCATCATGTTACAACTGAAAAGTTCCCATTTTCGGAAATGCTGCGAAGATAACTTTATCTGTGACCGTTTGCGGAAAAGTTATACCACGGTTGAATAAGCACGATGGCGTCATCAAATGAACTTTCATGAAAATTGCCTCCTCCGAAATGAAGAGCTGGTTGCACCCCTGCAGATAGGCACACATGAACATCATCCCACCTCTTCCTCACTTACACACATACCGTTCCTAAGCTATATTTCCTGGAAATATCACATACCAACATGATAATGGCAGAAATTTACAAGCCAGTTATTGTTATGCATGTTATTTAGTGGAATGTCGGGCATTTGTTGTCTCGAACAATCCTCTTCAAATTTGTAAGTCGCACCCCCACTTTCAAGGTGAACAATTGGTACAAAATTTTGCGACTTATACACGAATAAATAAGGTGTTTACGTTAGAGCCGCACGAAACTGCGCAAAGAGCTGATGAGGCTCGGGTTGGCTAGGCCTGCTATAAGGTTTTGCGGCACAGGAAGTTCCAAAGGATTTACACGCTTCGGATGAGTTTTGACTGTGAGTCGGTATCCTAGAATATCAATTTACGACACAGCCACGACAGACTTTTAACTGCGACGCAGCGTACAAAAACTTTTGAAATTTGATCGCGGTAAGTTCTGCTGGTTCCACCGATAGTTACATCAAGATTATTTTGAGAAATAATATCGATTTTATTATTCTTTGAAAAGCAGACACGCCGTTGGTAATACCAAACGGAAGACGTCGCTGTTAGGTTCGTAAAGTTTTTGGTTTGTCTCAAAGGCGGTGATACATCCAGTATTCTGTGTTCTGGATTTAGAGATCTTTGAAATTACGCAGATTTCAAATCAAGCGTTCTTAACAACTCGCGTTTACCCAATTCGTGCACTTTTTGATCAATTTTGGGAAGAGGTTAGGCTTCCAGATCTTAACGATTTATGGTTTGATAAAATCGATCACCACGTCATGGACTTTGAGAAGGTCCTATATGACAGTGGTTCGTGACCTGGGGTAATTTCATCTTCCAAAGGGGTGAATTTACTGAACCATAAATTGCAGCAAATGTACATTTTTATAAATTATTATAAACTGTAAAAGTTCGTTAATTTCGCATTTTTAATAAATGAGCACCATTGAGTGCATTGGGGGTAAATCTGGCAATCTTGTTTGACAAAAGGGTAAGATATGTAAAAAAGGTTAAGAACCACTGTCCTATTATCTCTTGATCAAGCACTTTGTTAACTGGTTCTTTTTACAACTCGAGTCGTCTGCACTGAATCGCATGGTTGGCGTAGAAATTGGTCAAACCTTCCGATTTAAACTGAAAAATACGCTGCGGTTTAAGATTTGCAGTGGCAGGGCAACACACTCCTTGTCAGCCAACTCGGATCGGCCTACGTACGCCTCCAGTTACAAACGTCGTAGAATGATGTATAGAAATTCAGACATCGCATCACGTCAGCAGAAAGGCTGTCCACGACGCATAATTGAAGGTTGCAGGATTCTAAGAGGCGATTTACTTGTTACAACTCCACGTACTTTTGCAGAAGAAGGTGTTGACGATAGGGCAGTGCTAGAGCTTCAACATTTGCATTCTATAAACTATATTTTTTACAACCTCTGAGTTAACGTAGCTGTCCGACGCCCCAGTTTCCAAGAAAGCACGGACTGGCAGCCCGTCCTTACTTACAATCTGCTGCTGGTATTGAAATTGAAGACCGAGCTCCAACCACACAAGCGGTATAATGCTTAGGCGGAAATGTAGCCGAGGTATTCAGGATCCTCGGGCGATTCGACTTCGAGAGGCAAACTTTGGTAAAGTGACCCGTTCTTCTGCATTCGTTGCACTCAACATTCCGAGCAGGGAAACGGCATCGGATGATATATTGACCCCACAGAAAAAGCATTTATTTTTCTGAAAGGTAGCAGAAGCAGACTCAGTTTTTGTAAATGCATCGTCAATTGTAGTGGCAAAAGTCCGTTGATCAGATAAAATTTACCTTGCTGAGGATTAGCAACAGACGCTGCACTTGGCTTTGAGTTGATGAATTGCTGCTGCGCTCATTGAAAAGAACACACTTGTTGATAGGCTGCTTCGAGCCTGAGGTCTTTTTCTAAACGCTTTTGGCGAAAGAGCCTGCTGGCTTAAACCATGTGTAAAGGTGTCACGGAGAAGTTCTTGACGGTACTGTTCGGAATTCAAGGCTTTAAACGAATAAACCTTCGAAAACATCTTTGAAACTTGGAAAAATTGCTGAAGTATTTCTGCTATTAATTGCTTTCGAGTCGCAAAAAGATCTGTCGCAAAATGTTTTTTGTTTTGATGTACACTCGCTTTAGTGTAACTAAGGGGTATCGTCGTACGTCTTGCAGTTTTCAACATCAGAATTAACCACCGGAGACAAAAAATTAGCATGCAGTCCTTTATTTGTTCACCTTGACACCATAGTTTGACGCGGTTTGCCCTGCCTCTACGGTTTGCAGAAACGTTTCAAAAGTGGCAAGCCAGTACTTGAATTCTGCAGCAGCCTCTGGATCAGCCGGCTTCAGAAAACGATCCACAATTCGATCCATTATTACAGTGAATTACGTTGAATTGGCCCGTTTCAAACAATATAGACCTACTTTCTCTTAGAATAACTCAGGCTCCAACGTAACTTTAAGCAAGCATAGTAGCGCAGCAAGCTTAAGCTCCACACTCAGCGCGACTGAGCACAGAGCAGATTGAAAGAGCAACCCACTCTACACCGATGAAACACGCTCCGCGGTAAACAAAGTGATGACAGGGGAGAAATGGATGAAATTCCAGCAGGCGCGTTAAAAATTCAGTTTCGTTTATACTCGCTTTTTGTACTCCTTTTGGAGCGTCACGAACGCTCTACTTACACCAAATAGCGGTGTTTTCTTTAAATCCGGAAGTACGTAGGTTGAGCAGCGTATGAGAATCAAGGTGATGACAAGTGGAACTGTGAGCAAATTTCTCAAAGACCTCAGAAAGTAAGGGGAGAATACAACAAACCGCCAATTACGTGAAGTAGTTCAAGAAATCAAGCAAGTGAAAGTTGTCTAGCTAGGTTTTCGCAGCCAAGGTGCTACTCACAATTTCTGGCGAAAGTACAATTGTATGGTAAGCTAAAATTTCGGTAAACAACTAAGTTCGAGCAAAACAAAATTTAGTCCTTTCACAATTGCGATTGACGGCGTTGAATGTTTTTGAGAAGTCTATAAGAACATTGAACAAGCGGTTATTGTTATCGGTTGTCCGGCATTACTTTAAAACAGGCATGCAACCAGCTTGGGACACCAGGGGGGAGAAAAGTTTTCTGAGGGGGGGCACAATTTTTAAATTATATGTCCAATAGCTGTAAACTATGTCCAACACATTTTTCCAAGGGGTTCTCCCGTCCTACGTCCCCCCTGGTTACGGACCTGCTTTAAAGCATTGTGCTGATACATCATTTCATGTTTTGATTTACCTACACATTCTGTACAATGCAACCTATTGTTGTGGATACATTGGTGGTTTAGGGCAAGAGTCTCCAAACTACGGCCCGCGAAGCCTTTTCATTCGGCCGCAAAGACATTTTGTCAATATTGAAAAAATAATATATTCACGAAACATTTGTTGCTTTGGTAGAATGTAACATGTCCCGAAAAAATCATATCACGTAAGATGTTCTGCCCTCGAACTATTGTGTAGTAGCTTATATGGCCCTCTGACAAAAATGTTTGGAGATCCTGCTTGAAGGTTTTGTGCATTCGTATTGTGTGGTTTCAGGCAATATTCTATTCAGGATTCAATGCAATATACTTAATTACGATCAGTGTAACACTAATAGTTGACATAGTAGCCGGCTAACAATCATCACGGAAATTGGTCGAGGTTTCCGCTCGTTCTGCTGAAGCCTCTGCGCTGTTGTTCACCATTATTTTATACGGAACCGCCCAAGTTATGTTCATCTGACTTCACACTCAAGGGTATTGACGAGTTTGTTGTATATCTGAATGTAATCTAAGGAGGCAATCAAGCTGATAGTGCTACCGGAAACTTACTGGCGAACAAAGTGGTGAGAGTCATCATCTCGCCTTTATTTGGCTTGCAATCTCTAGAAGTCAAGTCTCTTAGTTGGGGGATTGGCCTGTGCTCCTGCAACAACTAGGTTGACCCTTCAACTGGTAGCGATCTTCGTGGAATCGTAAACTACAACGGGTTCCTCACAACCACCAAAGACTCTAATCTAAACTGTTAGGTAAGTTAACGTTTTGCATTTTTCCAGCAGTAGGTTGCATAAAGCCTGCAGAATTCAACTTATTTGATAGTTTAGAGTCTGCATAAAATACTTTCTTCAATGTAATTTAAAATTTACAGCAAGCTAACTTGTGTGTGCTTGTAAAACCAATTGTTTTTTAAGGCCAAAGCGGCACGTTTTGCTTTAATTTGAACACTTGTGGCAACTTTAGATGGTCTGCACTGCTAAATAAATTTAACTATGGCTACATTGCTTTTTATCACTGTCATAGATAAGTGTTGCCTTTCTTTACTGTGCAAAAGCTTATAATCCGCCAGCACAGTTCATTGTTTCTGAGCGAAATGTGGAAAACGTACCACAAATGATGAAGGATGCAAGTACAAATTTTGTCTGAAGACTAACAATGTTGTTAGTCAACTATAATGTGTCAGGATGATTTTGTGCCAACAGATTTCCTGTATACTCACCAAGCATGCTACAATGCAGTTGAATGAAGTCAAGGTCAAGCCATATTTGCGCTGCAAGTACACAACAAATAACACACTTCAGTTGACAAAGCAGCAAAGGTTGGTCGAAAGACGGTCAAAAGCAATCATGTAATCAAGTACAGTCTATATTTAATGACTGTCAAATTTCAATGGTACAGGCGAAGCACGAAACAGGAGTTCTAAACAAAATAAAAACAAAACAAACAAAAAATGTGCTCACTTTAAGGTCAGCACTCATAAACATCTTACAAATCACATACTGCATACATCTTACATAAGAGTCAGTACCTAGCAAGCAGTCACGATTTCACTCGATAGGAAAATATGTGTAATGGTAATGTTTTAATCTTATTAGAAATACAGCCCCATGCAACAGGCCGTACATATTGCAACATTTTTTACCGTAGTCTGTTCTAACACGTTTATGATGAAAATTTTCTGAAACTTGTTGCCTTGTGCCATGATCATGTACCTTGTGCCATGATCAGTTTTGAAAAAGTTATCAAAAGAAGAGGGCAGGATGTTGGCATTATACTTACGCATAAGCGTTTCCAAATTAAGTTGGTATAAATAAGTAATTTGGGAATTTTAAGAAATTTGAAAAGATTGTTTGCACTTGATCTTCTATTGCTAAAACGCATGTACTTCAGAATTTGTTTTTTTAGCATTTCCACTATTGTTGGTTAGCAATTTTGTAGGCTTGTCCCCAATTAATTATGCATTATTGTACATGTGAATGTAAGAGACTAAAATAGATTAAACTCAATATTTTCACATCAGCAAAATGTCTAACTTTACACACTACGCCACTGGCTTGAGAAAGTTTCCCACAGAGCTACTGATTTGCCGTTTCCATGAAAGTGTATTATCAACTATAACACCAATATACTTGGTACTGTCGGTGTGTTGTAATCTCACACCATTCATACAAATTTTAAACTGACAGTTTGAAGAACGTGTTGGAGTTAATATTGTAGGCAGGGTCCGAGTTTATGGGGGGAAATGTCCCCCCAACTTTTGAACTGGGGGGGACATAATATCTTTTGCCCGCCCCAATACTTTGTGATAAAAAAATATAGTTGGGCAAATTTCATGGTTAGTTTACCATTAGAAACGTTTCCCCAGCATAAAGTCAGGGAATAAATAAGAAAAATGAGCACTATCACTGGACTATCTGTGGACACAATAGACAGGTTTACTATGTAAACTGAATTGTCATGATTATTGATAACTGTGTTGGTTAATTTGAATTACCAAACCTGTGTGTACGTAAACTTTGCTCAATCACGAATGCCTGCGCTGGTCTGTAACCTGCAATTAGAATACGGTTGCCACCAGGCGCGTAGCCAGGGGGACAACGGGGACAATGTACCCCAAATTCCAAAGTTTTCAGGGTAATAAAATATTTGAAGTATGGGTCAAAGAAGTACTTCAGTGCAAATCAAGGAAACTGCCTCAAGGAACGTATCCTACTTCAGCTTTCAGTCGAATACAAACTTGTATCTGACCTTTTGTAATCAATGACCCGCAGCCGCAAGTAAAACCAATTGGACTAACGCTTTTCGCAGCTGTTTCTGGCGCACCAGCTTGCTGTATCCGGCCTAATAGTTACGTAAACTTCATTTCAAGACCATCGCAAACTTCTCCTTGATAGCCGCGGGTGTTACAAATATAACCTATCCTTGTTTCTAGTGTCAGCGTAGCCTTAAATCAATATCGTAGACTTTTGTTATTGCACGCTTCTAAAACTACATGCGTGAATATTGCGGTGATATTCATTTTGTATGTCTTGAAGCTGAAAAATTGGCTAAGAAGCAATTCAGTTTCAAAGTCTTCTCCATTGCAACATGGTCACTGTTTAGCAACAGTAGCATTCATTCTAGATATTTATTTGTGATGTCATGTATTTGTGACGGTTCAATCACAATTATGTGGAGCCTTAACCTTTTCAGAAATGGTTTCCCTTTGCCTTGCCGGCGAGTAAAACATCAATCTTGTCAAGATATTAGAGTCTGACTTACTGTTCATAAGCTCAGTGTTTCAACTTTCATCTGATGTTAGTTGCACCCACCCTATCCTGCAGTAAATAATTTGAAATCATTTTAACTGCAATAAGAAGAATCAGCAGCAAAATCTAACGTAAGTAGCGAGGTGCTTTTTATTTTGTAAGTGCTAAGGGAAGTGACACTGCCATTATCTTACAGATACTGAGATAACTTGCACAGGGGTGGATATTAAAATTTAGGGTAAGCTCTCAGAAAAGGGCCCCAAAACATCGCCATTGCGAAAGGTAGATGTGGGATTACGCAGAAAAAAGAGTTTAATTTGTTTTACATTTCAATTTATGAAATAAATTCAAGAGCATAATATACATACGAAAGGAATAAAAATATGTATAGTTTTGCAGCTGGACACTTGAAAGCTGCCTCCTTTGGCACGTTTTCCCATCATTTTTGCGATATTTTGAAAAACATATGACTTGCTTCAGAGCTTCTTTAAATGTGGCTCTAGAGTGGTACATAACCTTTTTAACTAAACCAGCGTGGTCCAAACACTGGCACGCGGGCCGCATGCGGCCCGCGGACAGGTTTTGTGCGGCC
>JGI24022J15233_10009557_pt1 | contig 10932 bp, 5 predicted proteins | sample Ectturendosymbi2_FD_15233 | JGI IMG/M metagenome (IMG submission 15233)
CGTACCCTGCCGTGCTTATGCAACGCTCATGAAGTAAAACCTGCTTGACTCTCCTTGCGTCAACGTCCTGTGTTTATCAGGGTAACGTGCGCAAGGATCATGCGGTTAATGTGTTATTGGGACCTAAGTCATCACGTGACGAGCAGGTTTGGATTCAGATGCTTTTTGAGGAAAACCTACGTTTTTAACGTTTCTGTTGGTGATTCTTTAGCACTGTAAAAATAATAGTTATGGATTTGTTATAAGGTTGTAATTCCGGGATCTTACATGTTATTTTTCTTTATATGAACAAAAACGTGTGATATCTCTATGAACAAAAAATGTTTTCTGATGTTGTTGATTGCGCTTTCTTGAAACGCTTGAATCTTTTGTTGTGTTAGTGCACTCAAGGTCAAGCGGAGTGATTTTTTGCCAGCGAAGGTATATAGAGTAGTCCTTGTATTGTGCTTTGAAACATTTCTGCAAGATCAAAACCCATTAGAACTCGGGAAAAACATTTTCTAAAATTGTTTCTGCAGTGATTTGTACGAGTCAAAAACACACAAATGTTGTACGAATACATTAAATTAGGGGTTTTAATTTGGGATAAGGTCTCACGTTTTTAGCTCAGATACCAGACACCATCAAAAAATATTATCACAAGCTAATGTAACACATGAGAAAGTATAAATATGTGATAATACAGGAAGATTGGTGTTTACCTTTGGCGATTCTCTACCATAGCCTTTGCTTGATGCGGCAGTATTTGTCAATTTAGCCTCCCTCGCCGAGGTCCTTTGGTGAAGCCTCATAGGCTTATGCTATCAAGCCGTACTTTGCAGAAGGGACAAAAATCTGAAAACATTTTATGCGGCAAAGTTGAGCCGAATTCGTTTGGTGGATTAAATTTACCTGCGGTTTTGACAGCATAAATCATATAAATCCATTACGCATATAAAACCTTGTGCTCAGAGAGACAGATGCTTACTTATCTCTTTTGACCATCTGTTCCTTTTCCACAAAACGTATCTTCACCTTGGGGAGTATTGCAGCTGAAATGACCTGCGGTTTTCGCAGTCTGCCACTGCCCCCATTATGAAAAGTGTTGGTCTACAGTTCTTGGAACTTATAACAACACTATGGAGCGGTACCAAGTATCGTAGTGGCCGTGTTGGCGGCGCCTATGCATGTGCTTTTAGTTGGAGCCACGAATCTTCGCCAGCGTCCTCTCATCTTTTTGTGAGTTCCTTGTTGGCTCCAGGTGCGCGTCCAGCTGTACTTCGTTGTGTTTGGACGTGAAAACATTAACAGATATTTTGTAAAATAAACCGTTGGACCTTTGCTAGAGAGACGAACTGTACGAAGTTTGTCGCACTGAAAACTGAAAAATTGAAAAAAAAAAAACAAAAAAAATTAATAACTGAAAAATTGAAAAATTCGCACTGAAAACTGAAAAATTGAAAAATTACGCACTGAAAAATTACTGTCGCAGCGATTTGACGAGAGAAGCAGACAGTCGTCCTTTTGCGTTATTATGCATTGTAACCTTTTTTGTCGTTTTAGGTTAACTTATATTTATGTTTTGTAGGTTTATTCCCTATGAGAACTGTTGCGCCAGAACTTAGGCGTAGCCAAGGGGGGGCGTAGGGGCCATGTCCCCCAAATTTTAGAATATCTAGTCATTTTGTGCTTTGAGGTATTCCAAAGAAAATACTGTTATCCACCTAACATTAAAGATTTTTGCCCACCCCCCCGTTTTTTTGGCCTCCCCCAAATTTTTGGGCTGGGTACGCCACTGCGCCAGAACCATATGTACAAACACCCTGGTTATAATACATACGTGTAAGAAGCTTCACTCACAAGCGCCATCTACCATGGCAGCTTCCACGAACAAGAAAATATGGAGATGCTATTAGGTGATGCAAGATATTTGGATGACAGGTTGCTTTCAAACAACAGAGTTGAACCATTATACTCGCATGCAGTTTTAACAACTACTCGCATGCAGTTTTATGAATTTAACAACTACTCGCATGCAGTTTTATGAATTTTATAAACTCCTACGTAATCAATTTAAATGGATATAGGAAAACGTTTTTGAAGAAGTTTGTTTCTTCATAACAGTGCACGCCATTTTCTATCCTTTATTTCTCATTCTGGCGTACACTGAAGTCAGGTTGACTTATTACGCCTCTGAAGAAAACGGAAAAGTTCCTGTTGAAACTTAGAACTTTCATTCTTGTGGTACTTGCCTTGCCATGCTTTTCTCATTTACCATGACGAATTTGAATAGGTGACAACATCGAACAGCACAGGATTTTCATGATGCGCTTCGGGCGGAACTGTTCTTCCGTTGCGGATGCTGGTAAATAATGGTTAGAATTCCACCACAAGCGTTTGTCAGTTCAGTTTCTTCTCATCAAATATCTAGCTGTGCTTCGTTTGTGTTTTATGTCATACGAACTCTACGGCCTTTCTACAAATCACTATCGTTTTTTCATAGGCTTATGACCCAAACGTATGCGAACAGTGTGAAGATGTACTTTTTGGACATTAGGCTATCTGAAGCGAACCTGCATCTGGCAACCTACAGTATATCATTTGGGTAGCTTTGTAATGGAATGTCGTTTTTGCACGAAATTCATAAAAATGGAAGGTTTTTGTTTGTGTGTTGTGCAGGGCTGAGGCGTCGGAGGTAAAATGTCCGACTCTTACTCCAACTCCGACTTTTCCAAAATTTCCTACTCCCACCCCGGCTCCGACCTTTCAAGAATTGCCGACTCGGACTCTTTAACATAAATGAATGATGTTTCGCTGTCAAGAATTTTGTAGCAACTAACACTCAATGAAAATCATGGTACACAGGTATAATTCTCTGTTTCAACAGAAGTTTAATAAAAATTTGTACCATTTCAACAGGAATTCCCAACTTAGGGGTGTGATGTGAAAAAATAATCCAATTGGGTTTCCGAAGTCAGAGTCGGACAAAAAGTTTGACTACGACTCCTTGTGTTGTTAGAAATCTGGCTCCACTCAAAATCCTCCGACTCCTTACGACTCCGATTCCGTAACTCTGGTGTTTTGCACATCCATGTCACTTGCTCTTCCAAAGCAACTTTTGTTTAACACTTGCATTTCAGGGATGGCTTGGGGTGAATGATACAAACAAAAACACAAAAATGCAAACGTACATGTGTATCCCAGGATGATTTTTATGGTGTTGGTGCGCAACAGCCAACAAGATTAAGGATAATAGTGGTGGTTATTGGGGTCGTAGACAACCCATGTAGTCATAAAGTTGTCTCAATGGTGTGGTTGACGACGCACGAGTTATTCTGATTACTGAATAATATTTAAGTAATTTCGAGATGCAACAAAGCTCTGAACAGTTTCAGAAATTTGAACTGACTTTGAATATTGAAAAAAATCGGACAGCAATAAAAAACTAAGCCATCTGAAGGTGATTACTGCCCTTTCACCGTCTTCCGAACCAAGACGAAAACCTCACCTAAAAATTGAAGAGACTGTGAACAAAAAAATCCAATAATACAATATAATAACCAGAATCTATTTTTATCTTGGCTCTGATTGGCTAGCCAACGCGATTTTCATTCCGGCCGCAGCACTACAGAACAAATTTTTGAGAAACCTCGAGAATATGTCAAAGACGTGTACACGTGTTTTGTCAGCACCGAGGAAGCATACGACCGCGTTCTTCGAGAAAAACTGTTGGGAGTGTTGTGGGAGTACGGTGCTGATGGCCGCGTGTTGCTGGCCGTCAAGTCACTGTATATGCCTGCTCAGAAGTTTCTGACCGTGTGGGCAGGGTTGCCAGATTGACTTTTTTGACGCCAAATTTCGCAAATTTGGCTTTTTTTAGAGGCAGTTATCGTCAAAAAAATTGTTTGGCTTTTTGGCTTTTTCTCTTCAATATTTGGCTTTTTATGGAGGCAGTTGGCACATACTATCAGACTGGTGTTTTGGCTTTTTAAATATCTTGCTGAAGAATGTTATTAAGCTTTTTTTGACAGTGCTTGGTGTATTTTCTCAAAAGTTATCTGGCAACTCATAAAATAATAAAGTTGTAGCATATCTCGCAATCCACAATGCCAAAGGTCGAGTGGAAACGTTGCAGAAAAATGTGGAAGGTAAAGATTTGGAATTGTTCCTGTAGAGTGTAAAGGTAATGCTACAACTTTATTCTTCTAAAATTCTGCACAAGTAATAAATAATTTTACATTTCGTGTTCATTTAACAATTTGGCTTTTTTACCCGGTTTGGCTTTTTTTCAGACATGGTTTGGCTTTTTTCCTCAACAGATGTCTGGCAGCCCTGCGTGTCGGCGGAGTTAAATCACAAACGTTCACCATGGGTGTTGGACTCCGACAATGGTGAGTGTTGTCGCCACTCCTATTCATGGTTTGTATGCATTTGATTGACCGTAACAACCGAGCCGATGAGGCTGTCACTGTTGGGAGCTGCAGAGTCAACCGTTTGCCTTTAGCGAACGATTTTGTATTACTTACATCTTTTCCCCATTTTATTATTTTTTGAAGGAAAAGTCGCTGCTAAAGAGTAAAAAAACAATTCCACAGCCACATTTCGAATGGTTTTTGTTAAATTCACATGCTACGTGAAAATACATTGCAGTAAACCTTGACTTGTCGTATAAAACTTGAGATTGTTTCTTTGATTGCCAGCAGTCAATGGACTTAAACCAAGCAAATTTTTAAGTGTGAATAAATTAGCAAGTTATCCTGTGTTTCTTAGATTAAAAAAATATATTTTCGGTGGTAGCCATTTATCCTGAAACAATCAAGACATGCAAAGTACATGGAGAAACTTTGTTCTTATATATCTGATATTATCAGACATTATAAAACGAAATAGGCATAATTCGTCAGGCATAGTGTAGAGTAAAGAAAAACATAATTGACAATTGGCGAAAAACATCATCGAAGGTCTTTAAAAAAGATTGAGCCTACGCATTAATCACAGATCTTTTTTGAAAGGTGACTTCGTAAAGAGAAACAATGTTTAAATCATTGTCTACGTCATTAGAATTACTTCGTCAATGTCTCTCAAATTTTGGACGTTGAATTCATGCGGCAAAACCTAAACATACTGATTCACAATTTAAAGTTAGACTTCACTGAAGTTACATCTACAGGTCCTTATTTGGTGAATGACAGGTGACGAATTGATGATTTATTGCGAAAAAAGATAAAGATCTTTTTATTTCGCTATATACATCGACGATAAACTCAGCAAATAACGCACAACGACATCATCTAGACAAAAAAACCCTGATTCACTTTTAATTTTGTCAATCCGCATTCTCAGCTTGCTTTATCCCTTCGTTTTTAGCGCGTAACCTGTATTTCCGATCATTACTGATCTCGTTATTGGTAAAGATGTTGTTCATCGTGGCGGTAACGTTGAAAATATTTCTGTCAACGTGGTCGCCCAGGGCGTTCCACGACATTATCGATGAGCCTGACAATTACTGTATGAAAGGTTATCTCGGGCGGCACTCCCCCGAGTCACAACGCAGTCAACGATTTTGTCACTGCTTCAGATCAAATTGTTCGATAAACTTCACGCGTTTCAATAAAGAAGCGGAGAGAGTGGGTTGTCGGTAAAATTTCTTTCTCACCTTCTTGGCTATTTCTCAAATCGCAAACAAGCGGAACCACGTTTTGTTCTGACTTATCAATCACAAAAAGGTTATAATAAAAACCTATGCAGGATAGAGAGTAAATGCAGGGCACATACTGTAAATACAGCGAAGAAACAATGTTTCTTAAAATTTATTCAAATACATGGGTTGCACTAAACATTTCACGAAAACTAAGCGCTTGAGAAAGACGTTAAAGTAATTGCTTTGGGACAATAATATTCTTTTTATCAGCATTGTCTTTTTTCGCCGTGTTTTGGAAAATTGAATTATTTAATAACACACAGTCTATCAGAGACTACTGAAATAAATAGTAGAATATTCTCAAACAAGGACAGATTACATCTAATGAAAAAGAGTCAAAACCAAAATACTGAGGGCTTATGCGGGGAGCTTTGGAAGTGAATAAATACCACCATTTGTCCCCGATGCAGAGCTTTTCACGCCTTTTAATAAACCCTTGGCCGAGGTGAAATGTTGGAATACGCTAGATGCAATGCTTCTTTTCCAGGACATGTATGAGCAGATTACATCCCAGTGCCCAACGTTTTAAGTCTGCTTTATTCTTCAGTGACGTTTTGTACAAAAAATTGAACCTGGTTTATAAACGTAACTATACTAAATGCAAATGATTATAAGACAGAACTTGTAGACGATGAAATTTGTCTGTGTGGAGAAAAGCTGTGGAGCAATATTATTTTTTCACCAAATTTTCTTACGCTCTGTATTTTAAACGTTTAAACACTTTGAAAAATGTCATTCAGATTTTGGATAAGATAAAAAATTTGACGTGTTGCAAGATCGTTTACAAACAGCACTGCACATAATGCAAGTGGTTTCATTCAAATCATGATCCTATGTTCCGTTACTGCTTCTATTACACACTCTCCAAGTACAAAGGTGGAATGCGGAATTGATTAGTGTCGAACATTTTATGTTTACGGCAGGGGTGGCCAACCTGCCCCATGTATGAGCCGCGTACCGTAAAACCCAAGTTACAAAGAGCCGCAACATAAAAATCTAAAAACACGAAGTTATTTGCAAACTACGCTTCAGTGACATCATAATTCTTTTTGTAACGACTTGCAAAAATAATACTGTACGGCACGCTAGCTACCGCAGTACCACTTTACAATATTTCTGCACCTTGTAATAGAAATAAAAAATAAAAAAACAAATATATAATTTTTCGGAAAGCTCTGAGAGTCGTATGCAAAGGTTCGAAGAGCCGCAGTTTGGCCAACCCTGGTCTACAGTCTTAAATTAAAGAAAAAATTCAGTTTCTTCTAAATTTTTCGAATAGCTTTGTCCATTTATAACTATTACGTTTTGCCGTTATAGTTGTTGCTATTTCAACATGTAAGTGCTGGCCAACCAAAATTTTGATGAAAACTAAGTCGTGTGAGCAAGCATGCTAACCAAATTCGAAATTGTTCACGTGCTGCTTTTACAGTTGTTTCAGCTTAGTCTTAACTGATTCTCTTTCATAACGTTCGCTAACTTAGCTCGGAAGAAGTAGGACGACTTAGCATTTTAGTTATTTATCGATTTCGCGAATCTTCGCCGCTGGCGCCTTTTCGGCAACTGAACAAGTACAACAATTTACTTTGCGGCACTCTCCTGTGTCATCGCGTGATCTGATTTTTTGATCACACGACTATTCGCAGCAGCCTTTTGCTCAGTACTGAGAAAACCTCCTTATCGAAAGATCTCATTGATGTAATGGCATAGATGGAAAGTTCTTTTCGGGAAAAATACTTCGTCGTGGAGGATTGAATGAATCCAGGTATGCGTAAGCGGAAATTAATGCAAGCCCTCAACGTACAGCGTGGTATTTTGCAAACGGATAGCATGTATAATTCTCCACGTTGCCTGCAGTACACAGAAAGTCACGAAGTTGCTTACAAAACAGTCACTGAAAAAAGCAAACGTTTACTCAGCAGATGATATCAACCAAGAAAACCACTGTCCTACTCAAACTTTGCAGTGTCACCAAGAAGTCTTTTAAATAGGATATGTAGATAAGGCCTTTCTCACTTTGAAAACGTATGGGAAATTCCAAAAGCTTTCTACTGTGGTGCAGTGGACGAAAAAGCTTCCATGGATTAGCCCTGTGTCCATCATCGATTTTTATCCTGTGAAGACGTTTGTCCAGAAATGCGATTCAATTTGACCAGATGTTGAGTTACTGTGTCTATCTGATAGCACTTGATTTTGTGTTCTCGATTAAATGGAAGTGTTCAACCTTCTTTCTCTAATCGACGCTTTTCAAAAGTGTACGCCGTCAGTTTGGTTCAAACGGTTGTGAATTGTTGGAAATTGCATTCGTTCTACTGATTACTTGCTTCACGTAGGGTTATTCCTAAACTGTGGGTAGGAATACCAGTGCGGGGAGTTCTTGCAACTGTCGAAGATCTATCTGAATGTCTTCAAAGTGAGGATGACAGCCACGGCCGACCTTGGCACAAAAAATGCAAAGAATATGTTGTGAGGAATTTGTAAAGACCAACTTAATTTCTTCATTTAAAGGGTCTAATGAAAAATGTTTTTTCAAGAAAATTTCGAGTACTGCAAACGTCAGTACTTTTTCCAGGAGTAAATATTTACTGTACACAAACGCCCTCGTGTTGGGTTTAATTGTGGTCTTCTGATTGAAATTACGCAATAAACAGACTGGAACAGATCGGTTTTCCGTTTTCTGTAGAAACAGGTGAAGTAACGCAAATTCAGAATTCGCTTTTTGTGGAAATACTGCATGCGCCCTAATGAGATAAACTGCACAGCAGTATGGAATATTTTTGAAAGCCGGCCACAAATTGATGTGAAATATAACAAAGTGCTCAAAATGTATGTAGACATTGCTTGAAAACCCTTTAAGGATTCTCGGGCCAGCAACAAAGGCTTCAGTCTATGATACAGAGGAAGTTGAATTCCGCTCTTTACTGTTGCAAAAATGACAAAAGCAATATATAGCAAACAATGGGTTTGGCCTGGAAGAGCTTCGTCAGCCTCATTGGATTTGTCTGTAATTTCAATATTTTAGACGTACCCACTAATGTACGCTATAACCAAACCGCATCTTTTCAGCATCCAACAAGTCTTTGAATGCCTTCCGTGCTTTGAACAGCTGACGTACAATCGACTGCTACGTGCTGCAAAAAATGTAAACCGGTCTGACCAGTTGCTGCATGTTCAATTGCATTTCATGTTCGTGCAAGCGAAGATCTATCTGATCAAGTTTGCCTCCTTGTCTGCTTTCACCGCTTGTCTGTTATATATCGTGCATGAAGTGATGTAGCCAGGTTTGTGAACGTAACTTGGCTGCAGATTCTTATCCGTAACAACTAAAGTTAATTTATTGACGGGACGAAGTACTAGCTGAACGTTTATTTAACACATGGAGAAACTTACCCATTTGAAAGAATCCTTCCACAGCAATAAATCAGACACTGTGATGTTTGTCGAGTATATATTTCAGTTCCTGAGCGAATATCCTCACCTCTTATCCAAACAGAATCTTTTGAGAAACCTCGCTGTAAACATTGGTTCCTAGGAAACTATATACATCCACGGTACGTAATGAAAGTCCGATGAAAGTTTCAAAGCTTTCAACTGAACAACTTCAGAATTTTGTATGTGGATGAGCTTCGTTCCTTTTGATTTGCTAACTTCCCAAAACAAATTGTTAGAAAAAGTGTTTTGATTGCTGATATAGTTCGCTGGCATTGTTGCAACAGTAACAAACGTTGAAAATTGCAATCGATCAATTAATTTTATAAATAGCTTTAACATGCCACCTTCGATCCATATAAGTAATAACTAGACTCCTTTTCAATGTGAACAAAGCTTTTACACTTCTGCAAACAAAAACTGTGTCGGACTGAAAAAGTGTCTAGTTTTTGTTTCACAGAAAACAAAGTTTCAGGAAGCTGGAAACCAGTCAATTTGGCGTTTTAAAAATTTCTTGTAAATTTACTTGTTTTAGTTATCAAGCAACAGAATATATACATCGTATAGCAATCTGTTGTGTAAGTGTCGATTGGATGAAATATTTTGCAATAAAGAGCAGAAAACCGATTTCAGTTCAAAACTATAAAAGCTATAGGGTTGCTGCAACCTTTCGAGGAAATAATCGACAGTGCACTGCTTTCATGACATTGCGATGGTTCACAGTTGCACATAGGTATTTTCAAGGAAATAGTCTCCACAAATGCGACGATCTCTAATCAATCAGCAAATTTTTGTAGGAAATATATTTCACGCAACTCTGACTCTAGGCATACTCAGACCTAAAATCTGCAGGCAAGGTTACAAGTAACATGTTGAAGGGTTCAAGCAAAGCAGAAAATCAATTAATCTCGAGGCTTAAACGAAAAAATCAAACACAAACTGCGGCAAGTAAAAACTGGAAAAACGCCGTTCTCAAAACATGCCTTCAATAAAACTGAAAAACTATCTGGCGCTAATCGTGGAGCAACAAAGCCACAATGACGGAATTACGCTGCAGTGGCTCTGACTCAAAACAAACCGGTAGTGGAATGTGTAAGCAGAATGACCGCGGTAAGCTTGACAGACGCAGTCAAAGGAGGGTCTTTCAAATTAAGGGCTAAACGTTTTGTAAGGAGGTGCATAAATCGGTAAATACTGTAATCTGAAAGTGTGGTGAAAAAGCGATCAAACAAATGGGCTAAACAAAATGGAAAGGAGCGTGAGAATTGTTTCACACGAGGGAGGATCATGCTTTGAATATTAATTTGTGCGTCAAGTTTGTTAAATCGGACAAATCTGGGCTGTTCAAAGAGAATTTGTTTACTGTGTTTGCTTGCTTTCTCTGTTCTTACTCTAGCCCTTCAACATTTCACCTGCAAGCATTGCTTACAGATTTACGGACTGAGGATACGTAGAGTTATGTGTAATCGATTTCTCATTAAAAACTGCATTTGCTGATTGATTAGAATTCGCCGACTTTGCGGAGACTAGTTGCTCGTAAACAGATATGAGCAAGTCTGAATCATGCAACAAAAGCAGACGACTGATTCCTCGAAAGGTTGTAGCAAACCTGGAGATTTTGAATCGTTGTCGACCCGAAGGGAGAATCCCGGCCAGTTTGGCTTTTCCTGAAATATTTCAAATGTGCTGAAGCCGGAGAGAAAAGCGTATCTTCCATCTTTGTTGTATCCAGCCGCTGGAACTACGTTCACTTTGGCTTATAGATCGAGCAGCAAAACAGACATTTACGTGGCGATCTGCTTCAAACTGGGGTAGCCAAACTACGG
>JGI24022J15233_10009558_pt1 | contig 10932 bp, 7 predicted proteins | sample Ectturendosymbi2_FD_15233 | JGI IMG/M metagenome (IMG submission 15233)
CAGACATGCAATATGCGGACGAGCCACGGGCTGGGAGGAGGCGCGCACCTTGCTCTGCAAACACTTGTCAAAATTAGATAAATAAGGGATAAAGTTTGTTAANGTTCAATGTCTTTGGAGCTAAAAACTCAGGACAGACAGGGTTGCGGGAATTATGGAATGAGAGTGTAAAATTACCAANATTAATTTCTGAAAATAGTGATGTGATGACGTATTTTGGNAAGTCAAATAAGCAAAAAGTGAGNTTGCTTTTTGAGAAATTCAGAAAAATTTCGTGTTTAGAAATAAGAGAAAATCACAAATATTTCACGGAAATGAATTTCCTAACCTCTGACAAACGTTTTAGAGTACACATGGGCTCCCAAATTCACAGACCTGAGCTGTGACAAAGACCGCAAAACATTTATGAACAGTGCCAAGCTTATTCGAAACAAAGCTCTAAAAAAGTGGAATCAGCCGTTACATGACATTTGCAATATCTGTGGAAACAGGATTGAAGTGATTTATTATAATGTAGTATGAAGTTTGCAGTTACGCCACAGCATCTTTGATACACTTTCCGTGCAGTTAAGGTTGCGAGCTTTGTTGGATTTGGGCTTTGGTATTTCTTCGTACGCTTCAAAGTCAAAACCGATTCTCCAATGCCATTTAAAAAGTTATTCATTTGTCGCCCTCTCTCACACTTAACCACATAAGTGTCACGAGGCGTGCCAACATCCCAATGTTGTAGTAATTAACTGAAGCAAAATATAGCACACTTTTTGATTATGTACTGTAATTCGATAACAAAGCTGGTTTTGTTGTTTCAGCAGAAAGTGTTTTCCTGACTAGATCAACTGTGTATATTTCATATGGCAAAAGTAGAAAAAGAGAGCAAAGCATTTTAACTCTTTTTCTTAGCCCTCTTTGATACAAATAGGCTTAGTTGACATATCCAACATTTCTTGAATCAATAAAATTTTCATCTATATCCAAACGTAAAATCCTTCTCCTTCCTGTGCATGGTGCTTTTATCTTAAAGCAACAACGTTTGCTCGATATTTCTTTAGTGCTAGAAGTGCGGAGTTATCTCACCTCAGCTTGACCATCTGCGATCTTCGTTTCAGGTATCGCGTTGATAGATGTGTCAGCCTTCCGTCACCTCGCATCCAGTTTACGTGATACATAACCTGCTGTTCAGCGGGCTGAGGTTTCGTTTCGCTTTTTCGGTTTCGAGTTTTCAATTCTTTCGAATCGACTGCGTTGTTATCAGCGCCTTCTTTATCAAAACGAGCCGATCCACTGATCTGCGCAGAAGATTCTGCATCGTTTAAGAGTTTTGTCCCCCTGAGCGGCATGAGCTGGGGTGTTTTTGAAGAGCGCTGGAACTCCCGAATCAATTTTAATTTTTCTAAGTGGGATCGTCTTCTTCTGTACTGCTCCATGGAATCGTCGACGTACGTGTGGAGATCAACTAGGGAACGTTTTAATTGCACGTGAGGTAAAACGCAGATGTTGCCCTTGAAAACAAAAAGAAAGCAACATGACGCTCTCAAACCAAAAACATCATTCAACCTTAATCGGCCAAGGGAAGCGAAACATGCTATTATTTCGTGGAAGTTCAATTTCGTTTATGTAATTTCAGACTACCTTCAAATTGCTTCCCAAGCTCTAAATCAGGGTTGCACAACTTTTTTGCTGTTGCCGGCCGCATTCCGTTTATTTGTACGAATTACGGCCACCGGTGAGTTCCATATATTTTAATTTTTTGAAGCTCTTCTGTTCTGCTTCCACAGGTCTGTATGCCCGTCATCCTATCAAGCAACCTCGCACAACTGACAAAGCACGCCCGCCATAACTTATATTTTAACTACATGCACACGGCCGCATACATTTTCATCTAAGGTAACATGTTGCCCACTCCTGCTCTAAATAATTACTAGAAAAGACCCCTATTACGTGATTGGCAAGAAAAAGCTGCAAAGTTTTTGGTAATCCGTGCATCATCGAGCTGAGATAAATAGTGTTTCACAAATAAACCTAATGAACATTGAAACAACGTACAAACAACGTACGTACAAATCAATCATTAAAAATTTTCTGATCCAATTAAAACAGCTCAAATGAATGATACTTTTGGGATGCTGGATCGTTGTCTAAACTGCCCCCCCACAGGCTTTAGAAGTTCATAGATAGACCAGTGCTGGAGATGCTGATAGTGAATATTGCGCGAAAAAAAATTTGCGAGAAACTAAATTGTAACAAACTTGTTTGAAATGTGTGGGTAAATTAAGCAGTTCAGGTAGTGATTGCTACTTGAAACGTATTTCGCAGAAACCCAGATCAGATCGGGAGATGGGCTGTGGATTTTTGTAGTCGCTTTTTGAGAAAAAATCAAACTGAAAAGCATAGCATTGAACGAGTTTGTTAAAATGCGAGTGGTCGTTGATATGCCTGTAGCAATACTCATATAACCCCCAACACCTAATCAGCTTCTCGAAGGTAAGCAAAGTTGTAAATTTATTTAACGTTGGTGAAATCTACACATACAAATTGCCGATATTCATCGCCTTTCGGGAAATCGTTTTTCAAAAGCTTTTTTTGGACCCAAATATGTTTGCCCCTAGTTTCTGGCGCCGGCCCTAATTTTAACTTTTATCTGGAAAAACATTTCACAAATTTAACGTAATTTTTTTACATAAAATGAAGAGTAAAAAAGGTCAGGTTTTTGTTCTTTTCTTGTCAAAATCCGTTTCATGACAAACCTTAAAAGCCACTGCCCTGATCAGACTGAACGTGAGAATGTTAAGATGGCGTCAGTTATCCCAAGTCATTGTCTTGCACCACTATTTTGATATTTTCAAAAAAATTTAACACGTTGCAGCTTAGAAAATTAAACTTATCTATGCTCACACAAGTTTCGTCATCATTACTTACCTTTCGTATTTCAGGGAGGCTAAACATAACCGATAAAACATATTTGAAACATATTATGAAATTACAACATAAAGTTAGGAAGAAAAAAGTAAAGACATGTCAACGTCACCTGTTAATCTTGGAGTCATCGCAGAATTTCAATACGCGTGTACTTGTAAAACTGTTTCGTATTGTGTGAGCGAAGGTAGGCCAGTATTTTGTAAATCAACTAAACAATTTTTAAAAATTACGCTACTCACAGCGTGATATTCGTTAAACTAGTTATGAACTATTAAATGCGCCTTTGCTCCTTGCCAGAATTTCGGCGGGTAAATACATGAACCAGAACATGCAAGTGAGACGGAGAGCTTGTTTCTTGGGCCCCTTCACCGTCTCTAATAGGGTCATACAAAGGGTCTTGGGCGGAGTCCATACTTATCTGTTTGGGTAATGAAATATCAACTCGCCAGAGCTCGAGTGGGGTACTCGAGGAAATATGCCTGTAAACTGATTTCTGTTTGCTGATAATTTCATGTTTGTCAAATCCCACCGTCCGTCTTTAACGCCTTCTCGACATCTATGAGACTATACTGAACAAAAACTCGATATTTAGTTGCGAAGAAATACTTGACGCAATTTTCCATCAAAAAAGTTTGAACAAACTAGAACGCCACATGTTCATAAGGGCGCATTGAGTTTTATGAGCAATTTAAGTATCTTTGTGGGTTGAACCACACATTACAGGGTAAATCGTACCTAGGCCGAAATGAAATCAGAGAAAAAAGGATTTGTTAACCGTCTGGCAAAAACTTATTCTACACTGCACTTACTGCGGGATTTGCTCTTGTGACCAAAGTTGAATGGCAGTGATGCTGCTTCGCAATGTCTCTGAGATAAATAACCCCAGCAGCGTCTTGGTTGTCTAAAGCTTCTCGCAGGTGAAACAATCGCTTCAAGTAACTTTCATTTAGTCTGTCTCTCCGCCTTTCATGCCACAGCAGCGCAGCTCGGTTATCTGAAAAAGGAACGTTGCTTTGATCCCTGGCGTGAAAGGCCGCAAGGGGGCGCGTGTATGGCTGTAACATATTGTTGAAAATCAGGACAATAACAAATCAATGGTTGTTCTGTTATTTCTTTGATTTTGAAGTTGGGTGGGGCGTGAGTATCAATGATTAACGTCAGAGGAGGCGCGACTGTTTAATAACCTTTGTTTGACCAGAAGACAGGGAGCTTAGCTGAGAGAGATAAGAGACGAATTTCTGGTGTTTTGAAACAGGTTTCTAATCAAAATGCTCCCAATAACTCCATCACCTAATCAAATCTCAAACAGAAAAAAGCATTTATAAAAAACTGTTTTTTATCATATTTAACAAAAAAGCATTCAAGAATGTTTTTAACGTGAAATTAAACTAACTAAATGTATATTCAAAAATGCAGTTGTTTTTCAATAACGAAAATGTCACACGTCAATCCAGTGCACTTTGTAAGTTTACAAAACTTTAAGTGGGTGATTGCTTTTGATGTTCACATAAACCCTCAAATAATTAATTAAAAAATTATTCAACCAGGCAGCTTCTGTAATAGCACAAAAACAAACCACATAAATTTCCTCCGTAAACAATTTAAATTATCGCGTCAGCAATTAAACTTATCTCACCTACGAGTCGTATTTTTCGTAACTGACGACTTCACTTTGTGAAACCAACGACTGTTCAATAAGTATAAGTAAAATATTACAAAAGTTCAATAAGTAAAATATTACAAAACTATAAAGATTAGTTGCAAACGACATTTTTAAAACTGCAACAACTAACTGCCTTCATTGTTTTGTTCCTTTTCTAAAAAAATACGCACTGTGAAAGTAAAAATAGTTTGGATTGTTTTTACTGTGCCGTGCCATAACAATGTTTTAGATGATATCAACATCTACAGTACATAGAACGCTATAAAGTGAAATAACACCTGGAAAAGCTTTGCACTTCAAGTATGCTGATAACCAGTTTAGTTTTATCAAATAATGAAACCTATTTTGTTTTGGTACTGTTTGACTTTTAGTCGCTTATTTTTTGAAAAACCTTCTTATTGGTGGAAATATGGCACCTTATGTAACCGTCGCAAACGTTTTCTAACACCACTCCAATTTTTACACTGCGCTTTTAATATTCGCCAGCAGCAGTTAAGGATCTAAAAACTGCTTGAGAATGTGTCTAAAGTGTTCTGTAAATAATCGGCGTGTAAGTATCTGCTTGTACAGAAATGCCATGTCAGAGTAGAGATTTAAAGATATAAAAATCACCTGGCAGCACTGAAGGCAACTTCGGACTGTGTTCATGGAGCTCAGTCATTGTCGACCACCCACTTTTATCGTCCTGTAAACAAAAAGTGGAACAACAATGCAGTACGTTCCCACGGCTAAAATGTCGTCACGCACGCACGTTCACGTCATGCTCACACGTCGTATAGGTCAGTTTCTTGATGAACTTGCGCGAGAAAAAAGTATCATGAAAACCTTAAATTGTGTTGTCAAAATTGCTAGTTTCCTACATTCCTCTCATTTACCAGCTGAACTACCATGAAATTGTTGGACGTTTTGACTTAAAATGACTGAAACCACTCGCAAAACCGAGCTTTTCGTTACGGAGCTATCTTTATTGCGCATCCAAACAACTTAAGGTGTGGCTTGACATAGGCTGCTGTGGTTTAAATAGAAACGTTTACAAGTTCGTTCATGGGAAATGCAACCACGGCAAACGGAATTTTGTCTTCTACCACTGGGGTTATTTCGCCAAACTCTCTCACTGCTTTCTCGCAAGTAGAATTATATACAAGATGCAAACGCTTCCAAAAACTTTGCAGTACAGCTCCTCGAATAGATGAACACTTACAACATTGCGTAATGTTATGATAAACAGCGATGGAAGTATAGAGAGAAACATACGACAAGTTCATTTTAAAGTCTCCAGAAATGCACACTTTCGGAAAGCATTTTAATTGCTTGACACCAGAATTTCATGCGGTCCCTCAGCTTTGCAAAAGAGGAAACACAGGACAAAAAGCAGCTTCACAGAAGTGCCTCCAGGTTTTCTGCTTCCGCACATGGAGGGTGGGTGGGTTTCTTGCTGCAAATAGCATCAGCAACATAACAGGGGTTAAGCGAGCCAAGTAGGATGTGACAGAGAGAAAATGGCGTTATTCGAGGTTTGCCGTACCATTGCTTAACTTGTGAAACCATTAAGTAAACAAAGCACATGCCTTATTAGAGCCACCATAAACCCAGGTTTCTGTGAAGTGAAGAAAAATAAGTTTTTTGAATAAAATATTTTCGCTTTTTCTCAAATGTATAAATAGGCTACCTACCGACGAAATCGGGAGTATCTACTTAGAGATTGCAAAACTGTTTAAAAGACAAGCCCGAGAACCCAGCCGTGTAACGCACCTTTGTAATGTTTGCATGACAGTTAAGTGCGTTGGCGACAGCTTCTTACTGTTGGTTGATAAGCTGACTCTTCTTATAAGGAAGTGTTTAGCTATGATCAACTTAACATTGTCAGTACTTCATATAAGCTAATGTAACGTTCATTATCATAGGGTAGACTGTTATAATATAGCACAACCTGGGCGAGCCTCCGCTACGGTCGACAAAAGCATAGGAATATAAAAATTAGTGTAGTTCAGGTGTGCGTGTGATGTCTTATCAATTTACAATGAAAATTAATGCAAAAGTTGGTGAATGTTGCCATACTATTTTCTATTTTATTTCATATAGGGGTCTATTGATATTTTACATGAAGATATATCATCCCCAAGTTTGGCAATCCAATCCCTTCCATAAGAACGTTTGTCACCTGAAAAACAAATCAGCAGCAGACCCTCCCACAAGCGCATAAAAATACCCCTAGCCATTCCCCTCCCCCCTCAACATCGACAAAATACATGGAACGGCAGGGGTAAAGTGCTTTCTCATTCAGAATGGCAAAAAACGATATGATTGTGAGGCCATGTGTGTGACGTGGCTCTTAGCAGTAACACAGCAAGATATGTGGTTCTTGGTCTCTGAGTGGTTGTTCTAGGATGTTGTTCTGGATTGATGATTTGGTTGAATATGACCTTAATCAGTTACAAGAAAACGTTTTTAAAATGAAAATGACCTCAGCCTCAGGTGCCCAGACGATGTTTCAATACGTCGTGCATTTCTGGAGTCCATCACGCATTTTCTGCCTTTGCCTGCAATGACAACGAGTGAACCAGTGCAATCCTTTTCGTCGTCGAAAATAGACGTTAAACGATGAACGATGGGTTGATGTGTATTGGTATACTCGAGCTTCCATCGGGTATTGAAGGTGATTTGTTTGTAGAAAACTATATTCAACCAACCAACTGATCGACTCGCTGTAGGGAAACACCGATTAATGGTAAGTGATTAGCCGCAGCGGTGTATGCAACTACAGCAATTACTGTCAAAAATATTAATTGCTCTGAATTCTTTCATAGTAATCTTTCTTTTGCTATCTTTAACTTTTTCCTTTGCCGAAGAACTCGAAGTATCTTCATTCTCAGACCCATAAACAAATTGTGAGCCATCACAGCTAGCAACCACGCACGTCTTCAATTTTGTGAAAATAACCTTTGAAAGTTCATTTTCGGGATGATTGACAAGCCATTTGAACCTATTTCGCTTTCATCAAGCTCAAACATTCAGGCCCTTGTACATCAGTGATTTTATATTTACTGAAGCTTTCCTTGCTTGTTGCACTGTGAGCTTGTGATGTTTATACTGTATAACAGCGTGAAACGACTCGCGACCCAATACTTTACAACGCGTTTAAACGTTTTTATTATACAACTTTCGTTTGCGTTGGCAAGGCTGCTGCAAAGTTACTGACTGAAATGTAAATCCGTTTAAACTGTAGCAAGGAATATGATCTTCATAACCTCACAAGAACTAGTTATGATGACAGCAAAAAACTTGTGGCTCGCTTATGACAAGAAAAAAAATTCATATAGAAGAAACACATTTCATGTTTCTGTGAAATTGTAAAGTGCGTGTCTTGTCTAAGCATGCCATGGAAATAGTTCCAAATGTGATGGGGCGAAACTGCACGACTTCAATTGTTTGGAGATGCTTGAAGAATAACACATAATATACTGAATTTAGAATCATAAATGTTTAAAAGTAGATTAAAATGCGGCAAAATTCTACTGCACAACTGCTGCTAGTACAGCGCAGTTTGGCATCAGACATAGTCAACGTATTGGCGGCGAATTGGTTCTTATATACCGTGGCACAATATCAAAGCACATCCTGTTTTAAATCAGGGCGTGAAAAGAAAACCTTGTTCTGTTGCAAACAGTACGTTTAATTTTATTTATTTTTTCAAATGGCCCATTGTTGCATTTTCAAAAATTAGCTCTTGGTTCGCTGGTGATCGAAATCTTTAGATTTAATTTTGCGGCGCATTTGCAAGCACTGGCCAAAATTTGAGATCACCATCAAATGGTACGTGCGTCATATCAAAAGGTTTTGATCAATATAATACGTCTATGGAACGTGTAACACTTATACAACGATACTTTCCACAATAAATATATGGACTGGTTACGTGACAACTGGGCTAGAACACATGACAGCAACTTTGCCTGTATTTGCAGTATTTCTTCTGACATCAGCTGGCTGTCTTTGTTGGTNAACAAGAACATAGACATAACAGCTTTGCACATAGGCGTGGATCGCTGTATAAAATCTAGTGTAGAAATGAAGCAGTTAAAAATCTGACGCCAACATTTCTTTGCCCATAAATGTCGCAGATACTAATTTTGAAAATCTTCAGATGTCACTTGGTTCACGTACAAAAACAAACTCGACCTATCGCTTGCATCTGCTTGTAGCGGTTTTTCTTGTTTTATCCAGTTGTGTATACTCGAAGCACGAGCTGTTAGAAGATCGGTTGTGCTTGACCATGTGTTGACCAATAAAATCTGTGCCTTGTTTGGACAAAGTGTATTGTCGCAGACATATGTGTTTTGTTGTAGTAGACGAATGATGAAGACAGCTAAAAGTTTCTTTATTGCTACACGCACAATATAAGGACCCCATTCTAACAACTCTTCGCTACAGTTGTTTCGGAAAAACTTCGTTTCGCTCTTTAGTCGACGCAGCTCCTGCTAACCTTTCTTCATAACAAACTTGTTCTGACTCAGTAGCCACCCAAGCTACATTTGCATAAAAGCGTGTATTTATGGTTATTGATCTAAAACAAGACTTTAAGGCGATTTTATGGTTCGTTGTATTCATAAGATTACTGCATCGATGATATGCACGACGAATGTAACAGGACGAGACCCCAGCAACGGCCTGAGTAGAACATTAACAGGTGCACGATAAAGACAAGGGTCAATGCTACGCAGACTGCAACATCACTTTCAACCATTTTCACGAAGACAAACACGACTTCAGCAGCAACGGGTGTGTCAGGACGAAACTGAAGTGGTCATTTCAGAAAAAAGTTTTGAATTACATTTGGGAGAAATGTGAGTCCGTCAGAAAAACTGTTTGGGCAAAAAGACAAGAAAACAAACAATATTTCAGCAACTTCATATCAAGTGCTGCTCGTTTTTTCGTCTCTTCACGCATGATCGAATTGGAATTGATTTGATTCTGTGGCCAACACTGAAAGAAATCTGAACATAGCAACAACTAAATGGATCATCGAAACAGCAGCATAAACAAAGTTGGAAGACACCTGTCAGTGTGTTTTTACTTTTTCGACGAAAGTAAATATTTTGATTAGCGATGGAAAACAACAAATTTTGCCATAAAAGCTATGATTCAGTCTAACTTAAGTGTTCTAAATATCACGTAATTAAACAAAGAACTAAAAAAATCAAATGTATTTTCTCAGTTCGAAAAAGTAAATTGAAAGGTTTTAAAAAATTTCAGGTAAAGCCATACACAGGGTTTTATCACCAATTCATTTTGTTCTGCTCATCCAATCACTGACCGCCATCATGCGTGGATTGCATTTTTGCGTATCAATTTTTGTTTCAAATTTTCTTCAGGGCATTGACGTTTATCGTTGTATTAAACTCACGAGCAACTGCATCTGAAGTTGCTTTGACCCGAAACTAAAGGCGTAGACTTATAGTAAGAAATCTGAACAAAAATGCGAGCAATTTTGGAACAAGTAAAGCAAATTTAATTGCTCATGTCCCATTTTAAACATTTTGTCAACATCTCCATTAAATTCACTACCAGCAAGAAGCCGAAAGCCAATTACTCGTAAGTCGTTATTTCTTCTTCAGTGAATTTTTTTACAAAAAAAATTTTTGAAGTTAGTGAGAACTGTTTTGCAGCCAAAAAAAACTTATGCCACAATATTTGTGAATTGACAAAAAGACTTCGTCAAATTTGATAACTGTGTTTCATGAAAATAATTAAAAAAGTGCAACAAACAAAAAACTTTTTGAGATCTTAGAACAAAATAAAATAACATATTTTATCGATTCTGATTATTTATTACATATCAAAAGCAAAAAGCACTTGTTATATTTCAAAAGATTAACTGTTTTCTAGAAAGTGCTTCAGCCAACCGGATAAGAATCCACAACTTCTGACAGTTCTGAACAATGCTATCACTCAGCAGCAACGTAGTCAACAAATAGAATCGAATCCTGAATTGGATTAGCTTGGTGAGAGTAAGGCTTTTTCACTTTTAACACATTTTGTCTAATAAAACAGAAGCAAACAGTTGATCAACGGAAGTGCCGTAGAGGGGTGTAGTGCTAAAAAAAGAGGTCTGGAAACGGCGTTTTATTAAATAAAAAGAAAGACTGCACCAAATAGTTCGAATAAAGTGAGCATTCGCCTACAAGACTTTCTACACTGGATCTTCCTGTATCAGTGTAGAGTGTAGACTTAGCAGTGCGAATCTGCGTATCGCTAGCACATCCGTGAGATCGTAGCCATGTTTTAATGCAATCTAGTGGAAAAAGGCGTGGGAAGAAGTTACCACATCAAAAAAAGATGTGGGAACACCGTTC
>JGI24022J15233_10009559_pt1 | contig 10932 bp, 6 predicted proteins | sample Ectturendosymbi2_FD_15233 | JGI IMG/M metagenome (IMG submission 15233)
ATACAACACTACCTGTACTGAAAGTTGTCTGTAACTCATTAATCCATCCCTACCTTAATTACTCAATCCTCAATTGGGGACATGCTTCAAATTCAACCATTCAACCTCTCATTAAGGTCCAAAAGAAAGCTATAAAAATAATAAATCCAATTAATTCGGGATCACTAGAAGAACATTTCCAGCACTTAAACATCTTAAGCCTTCCCAAACTATATTGCTTTTCAGTAGGCAAATTCATGCACTCTTATCATAACAAACTGCTTCCAAACCATTTTGATGAATATTTTATTCCACTCAGCTCAATTCATTATCATTCCACAAGACTAGCAACCTCAAAAAGCCTGTTTTTATCTAGAGTTAACCCTTCCTCAGGAAAATGTTCTCTTAAATTCATAGGACCAAAAGTATGGTCTTCAATACCAGACGATATTAAAATTTCAACTACCTTTACCTCTAAATGGAAACTTAAGGAACACCTCCTACACGAAAAAAATTCCCAATTATGAACTTTAGCAACATTTCCCTTGTCCAGAAGAAAATACTGTGTATTCGAGTATTCCTTAACTCTGCTTATTTTTTGTGGACATTTACTTTTTCATATTTTCTGTGTGCAAGTTCTATGCTTCTCGGCTTATAAGTGCACCCTTTGTTTCTTTCTGTTTTGCTTTTTTCTTTTGTGCTTCTTTAATTAGTTTTTGTAAGTTTTTTACTTCTTTATTATTACGATGTTTTAATTTTTGTATATTGCTGAAAATATTCTTACTGTACCGAAATCCTTCACTTAAATTCAATCCACTCATCTGTGTACATAGACATGCGGTTTCACCTGTACATTTTCTTCACTATGTTCTGCGTTCATTTGTTTTTTTTGTTTTTATATTTCTTTTCATTATGCTGATTTGATGTCTAACGGTTGTTTCTCAACACTTGTCAAAATGTGATAAACGGGGTTGGTTGACTAGATGACCGCCACGGTCTTTCGCCAATCCTATACGACACAGCGCCTCTCTTTGTTTACACCGATCAACTATTGTGCCATTGTGTTTCCACTTGCTGTAATGTTCGCTAATGGTTGGCTTACTGCATGCGATTGCTTTTATGATCCTTCTGCTTGTTGGCTGAGTCATATGAAACAATAAACCATTACCATAACCAGAGTTGCAAAATCGGATATTTTGCCCGTGATGTAATCAATGGCACCACCACGTTGTTAGTGAAAATAATATTTGTTGCCAGCCTATATGCTTACTTTCACCCGCCATCCGTCTCGTAACAAGATTATTCCATTTTTGATAACAAGCTCCAGTTGGATTGAAATTTAGGTTTCAACAGTTATGAAAATATAAAAAATTAAAACATCGTAACTTTTTTGCATTACGTTTTCGAGGGAAAATTGTATTATATTGGAACGAAAAACATTTTTTTGTATTGCAGTTTTACTTTTATTTATTGTGCATTGAGACAGGTATTTTTCCACTCCGGTTATGTCATCATATATCCGTTCACGATATCCGCTGTAACGGACATCCGTTCATTACATTTTACTGTTTAGAAATAGTGCTTTAATGCAGTTCACGTAATGCAAACTAGAAGCAGCTAACAACTGCTTTCCAGTCTTGAAACCATAGGCCTATTTGCATGGTCGTGCTAGCAAGTGCGATCGAAGGGAGTTTTGACGTCAAAACAGGTCAGTGCAATTGAACCAAAACGAGAACGTTGCAGCTGTGTGCTTACATGCGATTCAGAACAACTGGGTTGGGTATTCTGTGCTGCTGACTTTACGCTAGCTTCACGAGTAAACTAATTCTTTTGGTCGTTGTAGAGCTGTAGATTTTCCAGTTACAAATGACAAACGGAGATTCAGTCTTCTGCGACAGCACTTCAGAGGCACAGTAGTCATTGCTTTTCACAAAACCAAGCTTGCTAGGTTGATGAAAGGCAAAAACATTATGTGAGGATAGTTACAAATCATTTCTTTGCACAGGTTTCTGCAACGCTTCAGCATGCGTCAGACAACACAAAGGGATTATCACAATCCTACAGATACCTACTATAACATCCAATTTTCTGCAGTTAAAATACGATTAGGTTGCATTCCAGCAAACGTTGTGTCCTACACTACAGTACTTTTTGTAAGCAAAGCATCATCAGCAATCAGCATTATACTATAATTTAAAATTATAGGTTACCAGGCCGTTAATTTTGTATGTAAATTGCAACAGCATTTTTTTGTGGACAATACTGAATACTGACATCCAAGAAAAAGTGCGATGAAACAGCATTCTAGTGTACTACAAGCTGTACAACCGTGCCATCGTGTTCATAGCCTACAGGATGTCACTACACTCCACAGTCAGAGTCACACAGCTTTTTGATGTTGTTTTTACTGCAATATGGATCGCCAAACTAAGTTTAAACCAACACGTACCATTTCAAAACTGCAGACGTGATTTAAATTCAACCATGCATCATCCAACCAAGAACCAACGCAGGCATTATAATGATTCCCAAACCTAAGGCGGCTGCTCCGCGAACACACATTTACCTGGGAGCTCACTTACGAACCAAGCAACTACGAGCGTGCTGTGCTCACTTTCCCAAGAGCTCATTCGATCGCTCAAGCAGTTGGTGATTCAGCAGTAATCGTGTCACGTGACCAGGATAGTGAGCTGATGAGCTCACTTAAAGCGCCATGTAAAAAGCCCTCATCAAAGCACTTATGCATGCATGTGGAACTGAGCTGTTGTTGATGTCACAGTGAACTAAATGCATGCGTTCTTCACTTGTCATGCGACTTGCCACTTGGTACTTCAGCCAATCGTGTTCAGCGAAAGGCAATGAGCAGTTATTTTGAGCAGTTATTTTGCCTCACAAGACAGTTATTTTGCCTCACAAGACAGTTATTTTGCCTCACGAGATAACTTGAGCAGTTATTTTGCCTCACGAGACAATGAGGTTTGCCTTGATGCAAAATAGACACCACACAAAATGTATGTTGTGTATCATAATACACTTTTGGATAGTTTTCGGATACGGATAGTATGATTTTAACCAAAACAGGATTCGGATATCTTTTTTCAAAAACAGGATAGGATCGAATAGCAAGAAAACACAATCCAATCATCTCTGGTGTGTAGTAATGATTTAGCAATTCCAGTCAGTAAACTTTGTACCTTAGGTGTTTTAGTCAGTGATATGATAATCTTATGGTTACCATTAGTAGCTGCTGCACTTGTACTGTTTCTGAAGAATGCTGCACAAAATATTGTGACTGATGATTTTATCCCAGTACAATGGACACTGTAGAACAATACCATTATAACAAAAAAAAAATAAAATAAAAATGCAGAAAAGCATCAAACCAAATAATGGGAAAGGATAAAACACAAAGTTAACACAAAAACAGTAGGTTATCCAAGAGAAACATGGTGACAAAAGTATTTACAGACACAATATATGCGATCCGTTATGATGTTATAATATTGGTAGAAGCATTTTGCATTGATTGTTAATTAAAATTTGCTTTTAGAATGCATCTCATCATAACAGTAACACTAAGTATGGTCATCAACTTAATTAATGCAGTTCATGAGTTTCATCTTTTGTTCATACATTTGGAGAACAAGATGAAGAGAATTCTAGCTTAGTCGTTGAACTGAAAAGTTAATTTCAAACTGTTTAACCCAGAAATGGGCCATATTTCAAGCATGTGTCTAAAATAATTTTTAATATATGATTATAAGTTTTATGAAGATGTAAATAAAGACAAGTTATAATACGTAATTTCAAGTTCATGACAGAAATTGCTGTTTTAGGGCCGAAACTTGCTTTTTTGACAAAATCAGAATTTTTCAGTAGAAAATGTTCTCCCAAACATTTTGAGAAAACTAGTGGCTATGGATACCCCTCGCATGATGCGGTTTGAATGAAATGCTGACTTTGTCACTCAAGCGGCATTGACATCATAGCGGATACATTTAGGTCAGCTGTGCCAAAGGTTCTCGCTTTGGCTCTTGATGATTTTTGTTTTAGTAGTAGTGGTTGCACATTTTATAATTCATGGGAACACTTTTTATTTTTTCAAAACTTTCCAAACTTTAGAATTAGGGGTTAGTGTTGGTTAGTGTTACGTTAACGTTAGGGCGATGGTAAGGGTTTGGGTTTACCTTTTACGTTTGCTATGTTTCTACCAATCATAACTACACTCTCCTCTACGTTACTGTCATGTTACTGGTGGTGTATTAATAAGGTTTCAAATATCAAGATCCACAGGCGTACCTGTAGCCACTGCTCACCATAGTTCAAACATTTTCTAATTTTGGTTATAAATTTTTCAAACAACCATTTTGGCCATTTTTTATTAAAATTTTGGCGATAAGCTGTGGAAAATATCTGGCAATCATGTTATGAAAGGGTCATTCTATGCCAAATGAGCGAATGGGTTATACCAATTATTTTGTATTTCAATGAAATTTGGCACATTTAGAGATCTCACTGAAAAATTAAGAATGCAAAAAATTTTTTGAAAGACTTCCATTATTTGTACAGTTATGGTCACTTTAAAAAACGCCATTTTTACTCGTTACGCCTTAATGAACATGCTTAAATTTCTATTAAATTCCCAAACTCTCATCCTCAGATCACATGAGATGGCTGAAAATTGCTAGGCATTTTAAGACCCAAGGAATCCAAAAAACTATCTGGAAAGGTGCTAAGAAAGCTACTTCATATGATAGCAGATCATTCAATTTGATTCATACATTTTTCGGAGACCCAAGCATTTATAAAAAAAATTATGAATTTTTGAAGTTGAAATTCAGATAATTTGTTCTTGTACCAATATTCTTTCATGCCAAGTAAGAAAATTTAATTATATAAATTTGATGCGTACTATGAAAAAAACTATGATTTTTTAATTGGTGCTTTAGCACTACTTTGTAAAATTAACTCTATGACATCATAATCTGTATATTATATGTAATGACAATGTTCAATAATCATGCACTTTGTTGACAAACTAGCACTAAAATGGCTCTTGCACCTGTTTTTAGTAGTTTCAGTTCTGTTATTACTACAGAAAATGTTCTGTGACATCAACACACTGCTGTTTCTTAATTATACAGAAGTCAGGGTTCTGCAGTTCCACTTACTGTTAAGAATTACATTGGTTGGAAACTTAGAGATACAAAGCAGGCTATGTAATTGCTAGAGTTTCAATGAACATCTTATTGCTTTGTGCCAATAGTAATGCACAAACGTTTTACTAAATCAGCAACTTTGAATTTCATTGTTGTTAACCTAGCCTCATCGTAATTTCCTTGGTTTCATTCTACTATTTTTACTAGGATAAAAAATGTGTTTATTGACACACAATTGTTAAAAAATTATAACGAAGCAATTATTTTGAACCCGAATAACAAAGGCAGCTGATGTGTGCTCTGTAATAGAGCTAAACAACAGCTTGATTGACAATTATGCAATTGGCTCAGAAGTATGGCTACAACAAGCGCTAGATTTTGCGATAAAAATCTCTGTGTATAGAATACTCCTTTCTGAGACGCTAACACGGTCTAGAATTCACCATCTAGAGGTCTGGAACGGACTGCAGTCTGCCGTTTGAGTAACCCTGCACACTAGGCAGTAAGCAAGGAAAATGTATAGCTCACTTTGCTTTAGTCTGTTAATATGAGGCATGTAAATATATCAACTGCATTTGAGACTCAACTGCATCTATAATGGATTCTTTTGACAACAGTCAAACTGTTGCATGGTTTTGCTATGTTTTGAAACTTACTATTTGTTTTGTTGTTTATGCCAAATTATACGTATTTTTTTTAGGTAGTGGCTACAGCATACAGGTCCACCTATGGACCTTCATATTTGAAACCTTATTCGCCTGCGTGCTAAACCCTACACCTAAACCTTAAACCTAAACCAGTGGTTCTCAGGAGCAAGGGTGTGAATAAACCAAAGGTTGTGATTGGGGGCAAAATAACACAATGGGTGTGAAAATGTTCAGCCAATAACAATCATTGAGTCAACTTTGGTAGCCTATAATTGACTTTTTAGTTTCTTGCAAATTTTAATTTAATGTTATAATCATTAGAGGTAGTTGCTAAAGCAATTAATCTGTTGAATCTTTACTCTGGATCATCTATGTGCCTGGCTACGGTATGGATAGTTTTCACAAGAATTCTGAACGTAATAATAGAGTCGCAATGCAATTGCCTAGTTCAGCTATTGAATGGCTTGGTTCAGCTACTGCATTTGTTTGTAGCCAGCAGGACTTGCCTCTCCAATCTTTCTAAGGGCATTCTTGCCCTGTGGCTCAATTATTATAACGGAAATCTCTCTATTCAAAAGAGCGACTCAACATTCGGGGCTTTACGAATTTCACAGCTGCGTACTTTGTTGTGAAGTGTCACACCGTGAACTCATTGCAAAATACTGTCTCTGCTGCTTTTTTGTGAAATCACACACTTTGAGTCACAACTCATGATTCATGCCCATAGGTGAAGATAAGAATACAGACTGATTAAAAAAAACTGACAACCTTGCAATCTTTGGAAGTTCCTGTTTTGTGAACACAGAGTGATAGCAATAATGCACAGCTGCATTTATGGATTTTCCTTAAGTCAGTCTGAAACTCACCTGGGATAAAATATGCACAGAAATATTTGCTTGAGTTTCGTAAATTGCAAGTTGATCATGAAGATTCTTGTATTATAGGTAAACAAACTGTAGTGTAATCAGTTCTGTAGTAAATGTTAATTTCTCGTTGCTTTAGTGTTAAAGAACATAACTGCTTTTTTGCCTGTTCTGTTTGTTCAACTACAAGATGGATGATTCTACAAGGTGAGGTGACATTATTTTGTCAGATTTTGTTGTTATCACTGCCATGCTCTGGTGAGATGAAGTAACTTCAGTTGAGAAACTTAAAGCATGTTGAGACTCTATATATATAACATAGTGCTCTGACCTGGAACAAAGTGAAGGCACCAAGCTGTGTACACTCTAATGACCTGATGTAACTTCACTGGGCCTTGACAGGGATTTTTATTACCTGGCTGCTACATTTCGAATTACTGTATATGCCGCATGCAGTGAGGTGCTTCCAATCCATGTCACAAACAAGACTTTCAAATGGTGTTGAAGTTTTTATAGCTTGAGCTCTTTTTAATGCTTTTGATAACCACAGTGGAAATGCTATTATTGTCATTTCTGGACTTGGAATTAATCTTTTTTAAAAGCGAATGCAGTGGCTGAAAAGCTGCATAATTCAAGGCACTGCTCCATTCAAAAAAATGTCAACAGCAAATCTTATGATGGCATGTTGTGCCTCAGTACCTCCATAAAGTTTAAGATGAATTGAAAAGCAAACTTTCTGCAAAAACAGTGCTTCACTTACAAAATCCAACTCAGTCAGTTCAGTTTATTTTGCATCCCATAAGCAGAATATGCGATCAGGATGGAGAGGCAGGAAGTGACGGCTGTAGCTGTCATTGGCTCATTGCCCAAGCAACTGAAAGACATGCTGTTTGTCGAACAAAGAGGTGGCAACAACTAATATGACTGGAAAACGACTGAAAGCAGAAGAGGATCTCAAATAAAAGTAGAGAGATGTTGAAAGAAAGCAATAACAACTAAAGTATATAGGGTTGTGCAAATTCACACAGATTCGTAGAGAACACAACAAAGTTAAACTGAAACACAATTGTGAAAATAAAAGAGCAGATCAACTAAAAAAAGTTGATTAAAGCAATTAACTAAGGCCTACAATAAAACAAGCAAAACAAAAAACCAACATTATTTCAAACTTGAGTAGTATCAAGATGTAATCTGTCATAGCTATCTACATAGAAAGCACCCCTAGTCCAAATGCAATCAACCCTCACCCCAAAGCTATCCAGTAAAGAAGATAGCATCTTGTTTTTGCATGTGAGTGGTGCTTGACACAAAACCCAGAAGGTCCTCAAGTGATTTAGTGTTGTTGATGTTAGGGGACTGCAGGTCTTGCAAGTGGTTTGGGGAGTGGAGGATGTTGCAATCGAAGATGGGGTGATTGGCCAACTGCTCCTCAGTGCTACAGATGCATTTGGGTGTATCTAACATGCCCCAGTGGTACAGGCATGTACCAAAGCAGCTGATGCCAGTTATTAGCCTGTATAGTGCTACTGCTGCGATCGGAAAGCCTGAGCAGCATGTGTGCAAAGCTTCACACTGTGGCAGCAAGCAACAATAGAGTTCACACACCACAATTACTCTCTGCGTACGCTCATCATTATGTTCATTCGGTTACATGTTAGTATCGGCAGAGCTTGCACGCCATGATCACTCAATAATTGCTTGTTCGCGCCACGTATATATGGTTTTGTTCTTTGCGCACATCCCGTTCGTGGTGAATCACACATTCAACGCAACACCAACGGAAAGGTTGCAACACTGCCCAGAGTCTATGGGGAAGCTCTGAGCCAGGCAGATCATAGTGGTCCTAGTGGTTGAGCTCTGGTAACTGACACAGTTGTAGTCAGGCTAATGTCAACAACCCCAGAGGCGACTCATATGAAGTCCCACACGAGAAGATAACGTAACATCTCTCGATAAGATGACGTTGCAGCTCAAAGCTGTGCAGCAAAATGATGACATCACTGCTCACAGACCATAACCTGTTGATTCACATTATATTTTTGAATATGGGAAAAATGTTCTAATGGCCATAGTTTGAATGTAAATAATTTTTCAAAAACACTTCTGCCTCCAAATGTGTGCCCAACTTCTATATGGAAACACTTTTTTATACATTATCCAGGTATCCTATTGACAGCATACTGGCCTATTCAAAATGAGCATCTCACATTGTGAATAAAACACTATGAGAAAATTAATAAACACACACAAAAATGTATAAAAACCAGATACATATCCAACAAAAGTCAATAAACCAAGAATCAACCCAGACCAATTGCAACATCTTACATATATTATGAAGATCAGTGTTTCCCAATCTTTTTTGGCTACTACCCCCTTTTCTGACAAACAAATTTCTATTGCCCCCTACCATGCCTAGCACACATATCAACACAATTTTTTCATAATTGTGTTTTTGGTATTTTTGAAAATGATTGAAACAAGAATGAGTGCAAAGATGCGTTTCACTACAAAACTTAATTTAGTAAATTCACTCATTTAGCAGTTAAAACTGTTAGAGTTCATGATGGGCTCGATTTCATTTGAACAGCATTAAACTTGGACAAGAAGGTGGAGATTGCTGATTTGGCTTTAATGAGGTTAACATCATTCCCTGCAATTGCAAATTAACTTCATTGAACTTCATGAAGATGTCTGTGGACTGTGACAGCCAAGATGCTGTGCCTATGACACCCTTTGACAGCCACCTTCAGTGTGCAGCAACAGGCGTGCAAACCCTCTTCATCATTATCCGAGTTCACCACATTGTCTAAACTTAGCAGAACACTTCTAAACCCCTTGGTATCCTTTGATCAATCCATTAATACTCTGCCACATTCTTAATAAATTTTGAGTTCGGAGTAGTGCAGGACTGAATTTAATCTGAAGATTTTGAAAGTATTTGAACTTAACCATGACACTTGCAGTTGTCCAACTGGCTCTACCATCTCTCTCTTGATTTCCTTGGCGCTGCTCAAGCTAAAGTGTGTTCTGAAACACACTTCTGTTTTCTGGAATCTTTTCGATTCCCTTTAGGTAGCTTATTCTTGTTGGCACATAACACTATCTGTAAAACATACAAATTCAACTCGTACAAGGTTATTATTATATTTGTGATCATTAAACCACTCCATCCAAAATCAGCTCAAGCTTTTGGTTACAGGCTGATTCTAAGTGCAAGCATGCATTCTCACACCTGACCAGTGATAGCCACTGTAACAAAATGAGCATTATTAAATAGCAGTTTACCTGTGCCAAAAAGTACAGCTGACGAAAATTCCAATCATAATTTGTTTCATTATAGAGTAGGACAGTTTCATCGTGCAGCTTACCTTTAGTGCTGGAAACTGCAGTTCATCAATTTATCTTTTAGCAAACCTTAAGTTTTTGTTTACAAATTACATGCATACTTGTATGTTGATCATACTGTTTTTTATGACATTTGGTCACTCAAAGTTAGACAACAGAAATGTAATTATTAACTATGGGTCTCCTATCGCCCCCAACCGCCCATGTCTGCTTCACCGTCCCCCTAGAGTTTCTCACCAGCCCCAAGGGTGCAGTACCGCTCACTTTGGGAACCACTGATGTAGATTAACAAAATATCAGCAAAGCAGGAACAGGCACAATAACAATGGCCTCAATAATATGGTGTTCCGGATATTTGGTCTTAAGTACACACAATTATTTTCATGTTGTAGCAATGTCTCTTTGGAATTGAAATATTATATTTTGATGAGTGCCTTATCTTTTGGCTATGCTACTCATTAACAAGTTGGTATTTTTCAATGTATAAAAGAGGAGTGTCATTGTTGCGGAATTTGAACAATGGTTTCTGAGCTCATTATGCTGTAATTCAATATTTTTTTAGATTTTGTGTTTCTTGTATAGAGTTTTTAAGTTTATGTAGCTGTTGGCATTTTAAGTATAAAATAAACTGCTTGGTTATATTCATATATGAAAAATTAATTTAAAAATTGCTTGTCAACCCAGCCCAGCGAACTTTATTAAGCAACAGTTTACTAGTGATATTGGAAGTGATTTTTCCAATGACTAAATGAAAATTATAGTAAATACCATGTTTGAAAAGGATGTTGCAACTTAGAACCACAAGCCAGTTGTACAGGGTGTTTCACAATTGCTGAAACCAAGCGATTGGGCACAAATCCAGGATTTTAAATGATACCACAATGATGATTACATTTATTGAAAGGTGAAAAGATAACATTTTATAATCTGCAACTG
>JGI24022J15233_10009561_pt1 | contig 10931 bp, 5 predicted proteins | sample Ectturendosymbi2_FD_15233 | JGI IMG/M metagenome (IMG submission 15233)
CACATTGCAGCAAAAAATTCTTGCCACAAAAGATGAGTGAAAAAAAATCTTTTGTCTCCTTCCAAAATGTTTTCACCGGGAAGCCGAATAGATGTTGATTTTGCCAAAAAAAATTGATTTAAAATTTCGTGCTTCAAGTTATTCAAATCTTTTTTGTCGAAAATGAATTTGTCTTCGTTCATTCCAGTCACAGCCAGCTTAGCCAACTCTTTTACAGTTTGAAGAAGTTCTGCGCGCAAATCTTTGTTTCGTTTCAAAATATGCAGAAGATTTTCAACAAAAATCAACGTGGAGGTGATTTTCGAAACATGTTCAGAAAATTCCATCCACATTAGTACTTGCACGGTGATGTTGCACTGCAAAGGATTATAGCACAATGAACGCAGATCTGGATTTGTATCAAGCTTTTCTTTCACTTTGGAATATGCTGCATCACTCTTGTTGCACAGCAGTAAACCTAGTTTTTCTTGGGATTCTAGGCTCAGACCCAAAATTCTGACATTGAAATGTGGTTTGAAATCTGCATGGAGATTCAAAAATGCATCAGGGCGTGAGGTTACAACCTTTTTAGCTTTAGGAAAGATGCGACCTGCAAGCAAATTTTTGATTATTACATCAGGTGTTGCAGTGTGGTACAGGCCCATCTGTGAAGCAGGTTCTAGTGGACTTGAAAAAAGTTTGTCATCAGCTTCATCGAGACCATCAGCAATAATGTAAACTTCACACGAATCGTTGATTAGTGCTAACAGTTCTTGGTCTTTTTCGTGTTCAAATTTCCAGCTGGCCATCAGTGGTTTAACAAGGAACTCTAGTACATTCGTTTCTTTATTGAAATCCATGTCTCTAAATTTCACATGGAACAGGTAAAGGCTTTCCTTGTCATCTTGGGAAGCATTTGCTGCTCTCAGTCGAAGCAATGTTTTTGAGAAGTTTGTCTTCCCGACTCCCGGCTCACCTATTATTGCTACAGAGTTCCCTCCACAATTTTCTGCTTCTTTAAACAGTTCTGTAGCTTCATAAAAAACAGAGGAACTTTTTCTCAGGTGCTTTTCTACGACACTGCTTCCATCAGAACTCGTACCAAAGTACTCTCGTCCTTGATGTTCTTCGTAAGGTGCAATTTCAAGAGAAACCTGATTTTCCTCCAAAAAACTGCTGAGACCTATGGCTTCTTGTAACGCATTTGTTAATCTCCAACCTTTGAAAAACAAACAATTTTTTAAAACCTTACAATTCATTGATTCAAATATGATGTTAATTATTTAAGGAGATTTCAAAATTATGATGAAGCTGCGAAAATCAAGCGTACCACGAAGTTTTCTGCTTTGTGAGCAATTTAAATAACTACTTTTTTGTTTTTGTAGCAATCAGCTTGATAGCTTCTTTCAGTAAAGTGTTTCTCAAAAACAGCAGAGATTGAATTTAGAGAATTGCTCTCAGTCTTGATCTGTGTCTCGATATTCGTTGCAGTGCGATTCAATTCCGGTCTGGAAGGTTTCAGGTTTATTTTTGGCTTGTCTCACGTTTGATGTTCAACTCGAACGTTCGTCTTTAAACTTGAAAAGCGTTCCAACAATCAAATTTGTGCCTTTTGGAAGGTGTCAACACGGAATCAAGACGCCAAAGTTGGCAGAAACTGATTCTACTCGACGAGGGTGAAGTTCGAAAGCATTGATGATGTTTGTTTCATCATATTGGAATATTTGTCGAAAATTCTTACAAAATACTTGCGAAGGTTCAGGTAGGTTGCTGCTGTATTGGACATTGAAGCAGTAATCGGTTTCAGATAACAAACGTTCGAGTTCAATCCTCAGCCTCTAATATTTAAATCTTGATCTTGTCTCCAATTTTATTATAAAGCGTTTGTTACAAAGTTTGAAATGCGCCGATTCTTTGGATGTTACGTTTCAGCAGATATACTGAAAATTGTTTATAATTAACATAAAGATTTACTGATTGATTCAAATTTGTTACTTGTGTGGAGAATAGTTTCTTGAATGCATGTGTGTGCAAGATTAAATCATCCAAACAAATGAAAGCAGAGCCCAATCGGCTGATATCTCAAAAGCTCACACCAAACTTAGAGCTTTTACTAGCAATTAATATTCAGTGAGACATTTGATCAACGAAGCGTCAGCAACACATTCATCAGAGCAATTTAAACCGGTTTGATTTCTTCATAAGAACAAACCTCGTTGTACTACGCTTTTTTTCTCCTTCATGTGCTCTGTTGCAGATAAAGATTGGTTACTGGAGAAATTGAAAATATTAATATTTCCTCCAGCAACATTTCCACCGTCCATCTTTCCAACTTCAATATTTGTATTCATAGTTTAGTTGATTCTCATGAAAACAAGAGTGTTTTTCAAGAAAATATTTGAATTAACAGTTACTGGAATAAAAATAATAACAAAGTGCATAAATTAACCCTCTTGTATAATATGCAAACATTGTGGCTTTATGCACAGTTTTGTCCAAAAGAGTCAAACAGATTACCTATGATAACAATAGTATTCGTTTCACCCAGTCAAGACCATTTTATAGCATCTAGTTAAAGTACCATTTTAGCTCAATCTCGTTTCTTTGCTGAACTTAAAAGGCTGTAGAAAGTTGCAGCGTATACTGTACAAGAGTAACGCAATATTCACCTCCTGTGCGTTGTTAAAAATTATGCTTGAGACTACTGTTGTAGTTGCGAATATCATGTGATACCTTGTGATGTCAGCAAAATATTAACAGATTGCACTTGTTGCCAGGAGCATTTTTGTTTGGCGTCAGTTTTCATGTCGCATTGAAACATCTGTTGCTCCAACTGGCGAGTAGTGCTTGGCAAGTCTTTGTTTTACTTTATTCAAGAACTTTTGTTTATTTTTTTTCAAATTTATTCTGCCACTTCCGGGGTTTTGTGGCACAAAGGGACCACAACGTTGTCCACCTGTCCCATGAATAAAGTTGATATAGTGCAAGCCATAGCCTCTATTTATCAGGTATGTGATTGCTGTACGACTGTGCTTGCAGTAGACTCAATGCAAGGATTTTTTCTGTACTTGCAGCAATGCCTTTCCCATGTCACCCTCTGATATCGTAAAAGTTGCTGTTGTAAATGGCCCGGTCGGTCTGTTTAACGGTATAATTTGAGCAGCTACTACCATGAAAAGGGCAAAATCAATCAAACCGATCGTGCGTCGGTCGTTGTACGCGTGACAAAGGACGGCGCCTGGGATTTGGGCAGAGGTGACCATTGGAACATTGCGCGATAGTCTCCATGAGCTACTCATTGGAAATTGAATCACCCCTTTACTCACAGGAAAGGAGCACGGATTTTTCGAGGAATGCAAGCGATATTCCCTGGATGTTCTTGACATCTTTTCAAATACGTGTCATGCTTTTAACCGGGGCTGAGGAGCTAGAACTCTAGATTTAAGGCTCTCGCTCCATCTCCAGGCATTTAAATTGAAATTATGTGTGCACATGCGGCACCCCATGCTTGTCCCGCCATAACGTAACTTACTGCTTCATAAACCAGGACAATGGAACCGGAAACCGAATTTTAGGCTCCAGCTTCGGTATCTCCATCTAAAAGAACATGGTTCCGGCTCCAGCTACAATCACAAAATTGCTTGGCCTGTGGCTCCGGTTCCACAGCACTGACTCTCTTCTTTTGGCCCTCGTAGGCTTAATCTGTCGCTGGATGGCATGCTTCGAGATATGAACATCAGAAAGCAGTATAAAATGGTATTAAGAAGAATCACAAAAGTTCTTATTTTCTAGCAAATGCTTACAAAACGTTGAGAAAATATAATGTTTTAGATTTTCAGAGAGTTTCTGTAGTATCTCAAACTGCGAGTAAATTGATACATTTATGATGTAATCAAGATAGCCTTCAGCGTTTACCTCCGTTTCGGTGTTTTTCTTGCCATTTGAATGCTTGAGCTTAGATAACGTTGTAGAACTGCAAACACCTTGGTGTTATACTGACGAATGCGCGGAGGGAAAAATAATCTATGACTTGTCTCCACCCAGGCCGCAATAGACCGTTAACTCAAGAAGCATCATGCAAAAACGAACAACAGTTGACGACGAGCTCGTATTTGAGAAACTGTTTATATTTGAAAATCGTGTCATATTCAAATGTAAACAGAAAAAAGTTAAAACTTCAATAAAGGTTGAGCAGAAACGTTCTATAACCAGACCTGTGAGTGATTTGGCAAAGTGAACTGACTTGAGAGGTAAGAAAAGATCCACATTAACTTTGAATATAAGGGACTCAACTCTGCTTCTCGAAAAGCAGCAAAATTGTGGTTATCGCATTAAGGGGACCACCACAAAATGCAGATTTCAAATGCTGGTGGAGACGCTGAGTTGTTGCAGACTACTTGAATTACATTTGTCGGGCTAGTTGAAACAAAAAAATATAACTTACATGAGACAAAACCATCAGTTTCAAAATTTCTGAAACCTACTGATGAATTTAGAACAAGTACGGCTTATTATACAACTGTAGTATTGTTTCTTATTAGTGTGTTTTCTTACAAGTGAAATACTTTCTTCATGAGTCGCATTTTCAACCTTTGCTGATGTCCACATAATCCGCACATTGCACAATTTTAAAAACTTGAAATCTCATTCTGAACTGCCCTACCTTGTTTCACGCAAGTGATATTGAGGTTATAAAAATCAGACTAAAAACATTCAAACATGAAAAAAAAGTAATATTGTNTCAGGACGTCAACGCAGAAAAAAGTTTTGNAATAAACAGGGACAATATCTGAAATTGCAGCTTTCTAACACGTTCCTGTACGGATGCNTTCACCGGTTCCACGATACAACGCGCAGTAAATGCGCTCAAAATCTAAGCAGTGCAAGCACAGTTGTTTGGTTGAAACAGCACAGTGGCCCGCGGCAACTATCGATACTTTCACGACCAGCGCTTACTCGAGTCACGTTTAGCCTACATGTTATGTCGGTAGCAACACAACAGCAACGACTTTTTTGCGAATATTTCCGGGTGACTCTACAAAATGTACAAATGTACGTACGTTGAGGTATAACAGAGCTTAGTATGGGTAACGCAGTTTTGCAATACATTGCAACAGTCGCGCTGTATTAAAGAAGTCAACAGCACGTTTGTTGCCTTTCGCAATTGGAATTCTCAATTTTCTGCTATTATTTTTTGCCGGGTACGAAATCACCAAGGGTCAGTATCATCAAAATTAGATTAAAAGCTTTCAGTTACAGAAATCGCGATTCGATTGAAGCTGAAATGCGTGTTTAGATCATATCAGCAGCTGATAGTGCGTCATTTAAGAACAATTGTAACCAATTTTTAACTGACCTGGTTGCTATTTTTCAACAAGAAACATCACTAAATAATAAAGGCTGCACAAATTAACAGTTTCTCATATAGTTTCAATCAACGTGGAACATTTGGCTGAACTCCTTCTGTTGTGATGTCATGCAACACCGTAAACACTTGATTTATATAATTTGGGATTTCAAAGTGATTCTTTGACATTTCTACAAAGGGTTTGCTTTTTTGAGTCACTTAAAATGTTTTTTTACATCTAGTAATTGGCAAATTACCTTGTAAGTTGTTCATAGAAACACTTTGGCCACACACGAGGAAGAACTCCATGCACTTCTTCACAGGTTCAATCAACGAACTTCAGTAAAGCGTCGTCAAATCGCACCCGTCTGTATTTTATCACTCAAAGCTTTTTGATGTGAACGTCGCAGACATAAAAGGTCCCAATAAATACTATCTCAATATTTCAAAACTGTGCCTAGCGTTATGTTTATTTTTCAAATAAAAAAATATACCATACTTCGGTCAGCTCTACATATAGGCATTAGCACCTCGGCACATCGGTTTTTACCATTTTACCAAAATTGTACTGCTTGCTGAGTTACGTCTTTGCTGTGAACAGTCCTTGTTTCTCCAAGTGTCCAAAATGGTGTAGCAGTCACCCCTTAAGGAGAACAACTGAAAATGTTTTAGTGACTTGATTATGACAATTCAACCGGTTTCTACAAGCTACATGCAGGGTTGATATATTGCAGGAATTTAAATGCTATGCATCGGCTTCCAAAAACAAACTCCCACACTCTACACCATAACCTGTTACTGATGCACAACTATCCGATGTTAGCATTCATTCGTTTTTCAAAGGCCATAACATTAGTTATGCTGTTCACAGACCACAAAGCATAGAGAGATTTTAGAAACACAATAGCGATAATACATGACCATTGTTCAACATATCAATGTTATTAACTTATGCTGCACCATGAATCACTTTAAAACACACATACATAAGACTTCACACAATTACTTACGTTGCACAAAATTTTCATGTCAACATTGAGAACCTTACTTAGACCTTACCATAATAAAACTGTTTGCTCAACTGTTGTCAAATACTCACATACGACATCGACGTTTCAGCCAACTCACTGCAGCCCTTCATCAGGGGGAATAGCAACGAGAAGAGGAACGCAGCAGAATTCACCGTCGTGATTGCATGACGCAGTGAAAACCGTGACGTATCGCTATGCGCCTGGGCGTGCAGAGGTCGGGTGATGACAGGGACAACAGCTTGATTATATGCGCCCCTACCCATTCCTAATCTTCTATTGAGGAACGTGAGAAATACTGTAGAGGAATTCTAAATATGTAAAAACTAGTGGTATGGTGACCAAAAGCAAGATTCGAAAAATTAAATTAAAAACATTTTAAAGAGTGTATTTTTCCAAATGTGTTAGTCTTTAATAATTTGTTTTATTCTGTGGGCCTGGGGCACATACTTTTACAAGAAAAGTCCCTCTAGTAATGGGTATACACTGAGGAACTGCATTTACGCACACAAACAAGGATCAGATAGGCCAGTGTTTCTCATACAGTTTTTTCCATCTCCCTTTTTTCACTCTCGACACGTCGTTTTCGCCCACCCAAGCCTGATAAAGCAAACACAAGGTAGTAAATTTGAAGAATTTTGTATAAAGAAAGTATTAAATAGCTGAAGCAAGTCATCAAAAAGCTGAACTGAGGAATTGTACTACGACGCTAATATTACGTTCAGAATTCTTGTGAAAATGATCCAGGGCTACGGAGCCGGAGCCAGAGCGCCAGAGCTGGGCATTTTGCTTGCACCCGGAGCTGGAGCTCAAGTTAAAAATCAGAAGGAGCCGGAGCTCAGTTTAAAGTTTAGGACTGGAGCTGTTAGCTACGACCATTTGAGCCGAGTACCTTCCTAATGGTTTTGCAAAATAGACTTAACGTGTGGTCTTTATAGCACACTAAACGCGATTGCTACGAGTTACGGCACCAGAGTGCAACAATGGATCTGCAAGGCTTTGATGTTTCTTTGGTTTAATAATCGCTAAGGTCGTGACATCGTAGCTGGCAGGCGTGGTGTCACTTGTTGAACGATGGATCTCAAGCACTGTTCTAAGAGTTCCATGCAGTTCCCAAGCATCCTTTCTGCGGCTTTTAGCAATCTCTCTATAACAGATTCTATTTGAATAAGAGTTGATGGTGCCTACTTCGTAGNTGAATTATATACTCAGTAGGAAGTTACTGTCTGATTCTTTGCTGGGAAAGGATTCCTTTGCATAGGCAGTGTCTTTNAGTAACACCTCTAAAATTTTGTGTAACAGACTTCGTTAAGGCAATAAAACAAAATGTGTCAATTGACTTGTGGTAAAAGTTATTTGTGCGGTTCTCTAAGAAAATCGTAAGTGTAGATTTGGCTCCTTTCAGCGAAATGGTTGAGAACCACTTTTGTGGATGTAAGAAAAACGTTATCTACCACAACATCTTACTTTCTAGCCAGAATGATTAAACCAGGTCTGTAGTACTAGTAATGCAGCGATCTAAAAAGAACTGAGCTATAATAAGTAGTTATATAATTAATTATCCATACATTTTGTAGCTGTGCAGTCATGCTGTTAACAGGAAGTATGGTAAGATATGATACCACTGCAGATTTAAGCTTGAAATGCACAACACGCCATTGTAAAGTAAGCATTTTTATTAAAAACCATTAAACTTACTATCAAGGTTTACTAGATTATTGGCAAAGGTCTTTAGGAAACATTGCGTTTACAAGCAGCAGCATAACATGAAAGTTATAAATAATCGGTAGTGAAATAGCACTGCTTTCCATAGCAGCACATTATCAGGAGGGTATAAACACAATGCGGACAAATGTGGACTTTCCTGGAAGTTTTTATCTGTGGGAAAAGATCGTGTGTTTTCAGCACGGCAACCGGTCATATTTTCTCCTAAGCTTTGCATTTTAAATAGAGCTTTACTCTGCGATTCCTCACTGCTTATTGTGAGTGCAAAAGATAAGAAATCAGAAGTTTTCAGCTATTTATAAAACTTCAAATGTGAATTTCTTGCTAGAAGTCTAACTATTTCTTTGAACAAACGTCTTTAAACACAGACCAGTCCCAACTGACCAAGAGTTTTGCACTTGTTGCATGGTTTGCCTGTTACAATATTGACAATTCCAGCAAACAGCGCTGCCCGGGCAAACCATGCAAAGAGCGCAGAACAGTCAACTCTCATATGTTCTTTCAAACATGCACGCATTTGCATTAACACAAAAGCCCAAGTGTGTTTTAAATGCTCGGACACAAACGTTGTTTTCCAAACAGTTACTTTCTTGATTCTGCGGTCGTGAGAAATAACAAAAGTCCTCAGACATTGACGGCAACACCAGCTACTTCCTTTCTATAAATTGTTTATATTGCCGTTATCTTTAGTTACGTTTCTGTTGCTAACTATTCTCTGAATAGTCTGAACCTGTGATCGTTGTTTTTTCGCTGATTTCCTCATGGTAAGAGCGCTGCTTGTAAAAAACTACCAGATTAAATTACTCAAAAAAGCTTGATGTATTCTCTTAGTTTTGTGTATTTGATTTAATTCATTTTCCATTCAACATGAGGCACCCCAAGAAAATTAAAATATGAATGTGTGAAAACGACCAGAAGCTGGAGCTGGAGCCATGAAAAAAGAGAACTCCGGAGCCGGAGCCGCACTCATAAAAAACAAAAGCTCCGGAGCTGGAGCTATGTTCACGAAAAGAAGAGCCACAGAGCCGGAGCTGTGTCACTTTTTACGACGGTTCCGCAGCCCTGCAATAATCCACTCTGCAGCCGGCCACATAGACGATCCAGAATAGTAAGTTAACAGATAAGTTGCTTTACCAACAGCCTCCACGATTATCATAGTAAATTAATGTTTGCAAGAAACTAACAAGTCATAATAGTATAAGCTACTGAAGTTAACTTATCGATTAGGATTTTCGCCCCCTTTGCGTTGTTTCGCCCCTCTATTGCCCCCTTGCTCATCAAAATCGCCCCCAAGCGGGCGATTCCACCCACTTTGAGAAACACTGAAATAGGCCCACAAAAAGACAGCATAGGAGATGGAGTTGTATATTTTGTATATTTCTACTATCAATAGTATCTGAAGTTGTACAATCATGCAGTTTCATGCATTTCTGGCCATTATGTTCTTCAGAACTATAAACAAATTGCTAAAGATTTTGTGTAGTTTAAACAGATGAAAATGGGAACGCCGTTCCCACATAAAAAAAGGAAGACTGCACCAAATAGTTCGAATAAAGTGAGCATTTGCCTACAAGAATTTCCAAATGGATCTTCTTGTTTCACTGCAGGTTTTTGACCAGCAGTGCGAATCTGCCTGTTGCTAGCACGTCTGTGAGATCGCAGACATGTTATAAAGTAATCGTTTGGATCTCAAATCTTTCAGCAATGTTACGAGTGCAAAAAGGTGTGGAAACACGTTCCCACGCGCTCCCACGCACTACACCTGCACTTAGATCAGAAAACGTTTGCACTACTTCAGTTTTTCATCGACTGAAAGGAATTCTGTTTCCATGCTGGTTAAATTCAAGATGTTTATTACAACATATAGAAGCCTACAATCTATCGCCAAATCGTCATGCATTAGCCTTATGACACAATTCGCGTCGCCAATGAAACCGAGCAGACAAAACAGCATGAAGCGTTCTTTACTTAATACAACTTTGAGCAAGCAACTTTAAGAGGTCTCGTTTTTTTCCACTGTACTGTCCGCTTTGTTTTAATTACGGCGTTTATAGCCGGATAATGCATTTATAACTGATAAAAACATAATAATTTTTAACAATATTTTGCTTCCATGCTCGTTCCCCGCAGTTTAAGAGCCCAGACACTAGAGTGAATCGAGAGATATTTTGAAGACGACANAAGCCGTAGATTAACAATANGTTGGTAGGGATTGGCCAGTCTACAAGGGGGAAGAGAGATAGGGTGCGAGGTCTTACGAAAACGATGCCAGTGAATCATCTCTCCCTCGTGTCACAAAACATATACTGTATTTTTATTTCGGCAAGCTCTCATCAGATCCATACACCATGTGTTAATAGCCTTGCAATACGAAGAAGCATCTAGTTACAGCATTTCAATACAATTCAATTTTTTTTAATTTCTCTCTTTGCATGCCCTTCTGCCATGGATGCCCGGGCTGTCGCCCGTTCGTCCCCATCCGCACGACCATTTCAACCTAACCGGCACAGAATGGGAAATTCGGCGATGCCGTTTCGGCGACACTGATTCGACGACGCTGTTTAGGCGATGAATCAGTTAATAAGACACGACACTTTTCATGGGAGCGTTTTTTATGTATTTCTTTAAAAATTTTAGGGTTTAGGCTATGTTTACGGTTTAGGTTTAGATCAGGGGTGGCCAACCTTTCGATTCCATGCGCCAATTTTTTTCACGCTTAATTCAGATGCGCCACACAAACATTCACTTCTTTTCAGTCCTGTAAAATGTGTGGTAATATGGACATATTTTGAAGTTATATTAACATATATTTATTTGAAAAATATATGTTTATCTGATATAACAAACACATA
>JGI24022J15233_10009562_pt1 | contig 10931 bp, 7 predicted proteins | sample Ectturendosymbi2_FD_15233 | JGI IMG/M metagenome (IMG submission 15233)
AAGTATGACAATTCAGTAACATTCTGACACTCTCATTCTATTTCTGAGTCTCATGGGAAATGCAAATGTGTGCTGTCCCATCCCATGGGACGTTTCCCATGGGATTCCCATAGGAATGATATTCCCATGGACAAGTCTGGCGATTAGCCGCGCATAGACCGTATCTGGTACATATTAACAGAATTCGCACAGCGCTCACAAAGCTAAACAGTCTACTCGTCGCGGTGTACCAGGCTAAGTACATCATGCAGAATCTTTGGTTCAATACACAAAAAATAGCCGAAACAAGGCAAAGAGTTGAAGATCACAACAAGAATCGTTTTTCTAACTCATGCGTCTGAAGCGTTTGTATGGCTGCTTTTTACCTGATATTTTCATCAAGATTCTACAAAACAGGAAAACTCCCCGCTTTTTTGCAACGTTTTAGAAGGTACGGACCTCGTTGCAGTTGTGAGACGCATGCAGAGAAAACACTTGCAAAATGCCGCCACTGCGCATAAAAGGCTCTGACACTTTCCTTAGCTTGGAATAATACAGATCTCCGACGGTTATTACACCAGTAAAGGTGTTGAACAACGACCTTATCTTTTGCTTGACATAAGGCCTAAGCCCTAAGACCTGATGTTGAGAAACAACATAAAAATTGGCGCTCATTGCACTTGTTTATCCGTGAAATTATAAAATCATGGTTTTTAATCAAACCAAAATCGAGAGTATCTCTTGAAGCATGGCGCCTAATCAAAATCATTTTCACAGTGGCTTGACATGAGGTTTGGAAGACACATAATGCCCCATCAACTTTACGTTTGTTTTTGCAATCAGTAGCTTATGTAATTGATAACTAAATCGGCGTTCTGACGTAGTCATTGAGACTGAGGGGACTTTTGCTTATTTCCAACAAACGACAATAGGTGTGATTTCAAAACCAACAAAAAACTTGTTTTTGTACGTTATTAATTACCTATTTCACACAAACGTGTCGGCAATCTGTACCTGCATGAACAAGACTCGCTTCCGCTTCACTGGTGTTTCCGCAAAACAAAGCCATCTCTGCATGGCGGACGTCTTTGTTTGGGATGCTCTTTATCGAGTTAAGATGATCAACTTTATTTGCCTGGGAAAGTCAAATCATCGCGGTTCAGAGTTTAACATGCATTTTCAAAACTGGCTTTGTAGCTACACACATATTTCTGACATCAAGAGGCAATGCCCACCTCACCCAACGCAGAATAGGCAACTTCGGCAAGATTTAACTTTCTCTCTTTGATTGACATGGCAGCCAAACAACCCCACAGAGATTTTTCCTTCGCAAATCTGTAAACAACGACGGAACCATTTGATTACATTGAATCTCGTAAACTGCATATTTCAGGACAACCCAACTCCCCTAACAAATGTAAAATAACGACACGGCACGCCCTGGGTCATTGGGAAACCATTAGCATGTTTAACAGTTTTTGCACAAATTTCATTAGGTTTGTGTAGCATGACATCATAAATAAACCACCTATGTATGAAGCTTACGCTATTGCTTTTGCAGAACAATCCAGTTTCCACTCTCTGGATACTTGTGAAGACGAATGGTTTAACAAACTCAACGCACAAATTAATATTAACAGCATGATACTTCCTCGTGTGAAATAATTATTGTACTCTTTGCGAATGACTTTCCCATTTAGCTTTGCCGATTTGTTATAAATTTTCCCACCATTCATGTTGACACTTCCATTCACAGTGTTTACTTTAGCATATAATTTCAAAGACACTCCCTGAAGTGCATCTGCCAATCTCACGAAAGCAATCTTGCTCACGCGTTTACCAACGCTCTGTTTGACTCACAGTGGCGAGATACCGTCAATATGCATTTGTTGCGTTGCTCGATAATTGGGGTCAGACAGTTTTCCAGTTTTAATGAAAGCAATTGTTTAGGAACGACGTATTTTCCAGTGTTTTTAATTGTCGCAGCTTGTATTTTGATTTATTCATTTTAATTTTAATCTGGAGTTTGTTTGCTTTTTCTGCTCTTGCTATAGCCTTTCAACTTTTCACCCGTAAGCACTTCAGGAAAGAAGATGCGTAGTGTTCGTGAAATCGATTTCCCATAAAAAATTTCCAGTTAGATTCATTTGTGTCGCCTCTGTGGAGGCTAGTTAATTGCTTAGTTACGCAGTCAACAACATGTAGAAAATATATATATATTTTTTTTTGAAAAAGCGGTTAGAACATTCAATCGATCACGACATAAGTCCGAATGTTTAATCATTAAACGCGTTGTACAAGTAAAAATCTCGATGTGCCATCCACGCAGCCTTGCACTCTGCGGTATCGCCATATTCGTTTTGTTTGTCAAATGTTTTTAGATAGGCATAACGCAACATCGCTATGGCTTAGTGCAAACGAAAACCACGCGTTTTCAACCATGAACGAGCTCTATGACGCATCGGAAGAGTGGCTTATAGGAGCACAACCTCCAGTTTGAAACATTCGTTGATCATTTAAGACTAACTTGGCCGGCAATCTATTCTGTCCCAGCAACGAAGATCGGAGGGGCGAGCAGTCCCAATTGTGGACACGTGATACGGAAGCTGGGCAAAATAAATTTCCCGCGGAATGAGGAAATAAAACGACGACGATCTGGGTCGCAGCAACGAACTGTTGTGCGCTGCTGGCTTTTCAGCGAAAACATTTCGCAGCCACCTGACGCAGCAAACAAAAGCAGGCAGCTGCGCGAGGACTCGGGCGCTTGACGAACGACAAAAAGCGGTGAAGAATTATTGATAAACAATCTATTGCTTCCTGCGAAGTCGTCGTAAATACACTTTAAAACCATTTTACTGCAAACTTTATTTTTTAGCTCAAAATCCAGGTATATTGCTTCTTATCACGATCAAATGTGAAGTCACTATTTCACAACTACATTCTCCGCAAAACCTACGACGAAGAAGTCCAGCAATAAACTCTTTACTTGGACATTTACATATCCGCCATTATCGAAGTTTTCCTTCGTCAAACAAAGTCAACATCTGTTCTTTAGAAAATGTCGTGATTAGTCTCGCGGTGATAGATTTGTTTCTCGTGGGCTTAATGGCGCCTGGTTTCTTTTCACAATTTTAGAACACTGCTATTCATCAGTTCTTACATAGCTACTAAATAATTTGTGAGCTGTAGTATGATTCAGGGTTTTTTAAGATGTTTTAGGGACCCGATTCGGGTCCCTAGAATTGCAAATCGGGTCCCAAGAATCAGAGAAAATTATCAAGGGAAATATCTATCAAATTTAGTCGGAAATTTTGCAGGCCACTACAGGTCCATACCACGATTTTCCTTAAAAAGAAACTGATGATTGTCGAAATTGCTTGTTCCCGGCGTAAGACCGATGGTATAAAAGGAACACATCGTTGGCAGCCATCACGGTGGAGTCGATCTGAACTCAGTGGCACTAAAAAGTTGACTTGTATTAAGTTGAGCTGTGTGTCATTTCTGCTGGAGTAGGCAAATCACAATAGCCAACATTATGTGCATTCAGGAGCACTTAACAAAAAAAGATTTATAAACAATTTAAGTTAAAGTTGAACCTTATGCAACTTTCTCCCATGAAAGCCAGAAGCAGTTTTTTTTAAATGAAAATGTTAGGTACCTGGTATGGACACGTAGGGACCCGATTTCTCTGATTCTAGGACCCGAGTTTCTCTGATCTAGGAAACCGATTTTCAATTCTAGGGACCCGAATCGGGCCCCTAAACCCCCCTAAAAAAACCTGCAGAAATATCACTCTCCTCCTTAAAATAACTAATCATGAAACAGACAGGACCCTGAACAAAATAAAATTATTGCACACTTAATTATTGGTACATTTGTGCGTAGCAAAGAACACTTCACTTACCGACATAACCGCAGAGCCTCGTTCCATTTATCGTCGGAAGCCAATTGATGAAGAGTGGAAGGATAAGGTGAAACAGAAAGAGACACGAGTGAGCCGTCCGTCTGACGGATAGATACTGTTTCATCTCGAAAACCACATAACGTTGGATTTTTCCCCATTTCGCTGAAAATATTAACAAGTTTAGGTGTACAGTAAGTACCGAGAACCTTAAGCCTTGAAACAGAGAAAAATGGACCAGTTACGAATCAAGTAAAAGTGCAGTCACATTTGAACAAATCGCGAAATAATAAGTTTAAGCAGTATTATATCCATGTGCTGAGTAAAATACTGCGTGCATTTACCGGAACGGTTACTTTCATACCTGCGTTGATAGCACGTTTGTGGCCTACAAAATATGCACAGTTGCACACAGCCTAGTATCTCATTCGTAAGCAACATAGTATTCGCCGATTTCTACGCAGAACAAGTTTATTTTCTGGTATACAACACTCACAACACCACATTTAACAACCTCTAAGTTCCGAACGAAACACCACAATCAGCATCGTCTGATGACTACCTGCATCACAACAGAATGAAGCCAGCTCTAGCAGCACAAATAAAATTATCTTCTAAAAATGTTGATTAAATATTTAAATCAAAATTGCGATCAAATGATGTGTTGCCCCTACGTTTGGAATTACTGCTGCAACGAACTGATTAAAAGAAATAAGGACTTGAAAAACTGTTTCCACGCATAGCAACCAGCAGGTATTTCTATTGACACTACGTTTCCAGAAAGCACAATCATTAATCAATGCAAACGCTTGTCTAAGCTGCAAATCACCTGAACTCTTTTTCATGAAGCGTATGAGGCAGGATATCTTTATCGACAAACGCTGCATTTGGACAAAGCCACACAAGCATAGCTGAGTCTTTCAATCCGCATAGCATGTTGACACTTGAATTCCATATAACCGATTGCACCATAGCAGCTATTGAAAAAAAGGTTATGAAACATTCTATACGTTTATTTTACGCTGCTTCATTTACATCTTTCCGCTTTTCTTCAAACCATACATACTTTCTTTAGCAAATCAGAACAACGCAAGCAGGCGACAGGCAAGCGAATCAGCTGTGGCCACCCAAGTTCAGCAATCTGTCGATAAACGATCGCGTTTATTGCATTATGAAGTCTTCATCAAAGTTTTCTGCTCTTTTGTTACCTCAACAGACGATTCAAACGTTTAAATGCCTTCATATCATATACATTCATTTCATATCAGTTTATTTTCTCAACTTTAGGGAAATAAAATTATGTACAATGGTATCAAAACAGAAGCGAAAAAAGCATATAAAGTAAACCCATTAACATTTCTAAAATCTGTAACTCCAATTTAAAAGCTATTCTTCCAGTGCATTTCATCGCTAAACGAAACCGGTTTTCTGCAATATTGCATTTCATAAAAACTGCAGCTCTTAACGGTTTAATGAAAAAGCGTTTTGCTCATTCAACTGTAAAGATATTTACAAGCATAGGCTAACTACAAATTGTTTATGATTTTCAACAATCGTTGTTTTAAGTAGCAACCTGTGCGCATCGAAACGATAATTACCGAGTTTTGAAACTTTTTGCAAAGTCCCGTTTGGCACCATTGCCAAGTACAAGTCCTGATTTCTATCAATCATGGCAAGGCATCTCTCGGACGTGGAACCCTGCTGGTTCATGCTGATCTGTACTAGTTCCGCCTGCGTGAAGGACAAACAGAAGAGTACACTTCAAAAAAATATTTTATGGTACTATACAAGTCTCGCAACAATTAGGCAGCGTTGCATACAACTGACGAAGTTAACGAGACAATCAAAAATAACCAAACTGCATTTTAGTGCAGCTTGATCGCGTCGCTGCAGATTTGCAAAATAAAAAAAACGAATTAGCGGTAAAAATATTATTAAAAAGAGGCAAAAATTGTTTTTCTGAAACAACCGATCAACAATAACCTTGCCAGTGAAGTTGTTGACATTACTTACGGAGTTTATGAAGAATAAGGGGATTCGGAATAAGTAATCGGAAGCTGTTAAATACATAACTGGGAAGTTACTATGTAACGATTAATTTTAACACTTACGGAACACCACATGTGAAAGTAAAACAATAGACAAAAATTGCAGCGTCCACGCTGCGGCACCACGATTGGGATCACGATTAGTGCCGAACCAGCCGACATGCCAATAAAAAACTGCTGTTTTAACAGGTCTATTGATATTATGCGCACTGAACCACCAAACATCCACGTTCCAAAAATCGTTGTAAACTTATATCCACCAGTAACGCTCCCTAATTTTTTACAACTTAAACAAGTCACATGCTTTGCAAGAAAGCTGCGCAAAGAGCGTTTAAATAACTTTCAGTAGCTGAAGAGTAGCAATTGACCACGGCTATGTCTTTGCACATGTGATTCTGCTGAAAACGATACCGGAAGGAATTTGTTCTCAACATGAACAACTGCATCTGAAGCTCTGTGGTCAGCTAAAATTTTTTAGGTATCCAGTTAAATTTGATTCACGACAAACCTTGTGAGAGATCGGCGATCCGTTCATAAGTTGTTTTCCGGTCTGGGTATCAAACAAGAAGACCGATTTTTCGTTTTTGCTGTCGCGCACCGCCAATATGTCTGGACCAAGAGAAAGAGTCTTGGAATTGAGCAAAGCAACTTGTATTGTTCCTGGAAGCTTGGGACTGGACAGCTGCCTGCCCTGTAAAAAATCAAACAGGAAACGCTCGCTAAAATACCGACCGAGCTGAGACACCAACAACAATTTTTCTTTTTTTTCGTTAAATTTGGTGACGGCAATTGGCGGCAGGCCGAAGCCTGAACTGTGCTTCTTGCCGGGGCGCTCTTGCCCAAGTAGCTATACGGCAATTTACTCAGTGGCTGTGGATCGAACACCCAACCTTTCAATTGACAGGCGGACACTTTACCACTGAGCTATGGCCGCCTAAACAATATTTCGCTAGCAAGTATCTCAGACATCAAACACCATAATGGACAAAAGATAAAATTCACGGTTTGCTTACAATAACGCTTTGCAGGGTTGCCAGGTTGACCTTTTTAGGCCAAACGCCTGACCTTTTCACAATTTGGTTGGCCTAGAAAATTTCCTTTGGCCTTCGTCCGGCTTTGTTTCGAGTTGGTTGGCCTTAAAAAATTCATTTGGCCTTTTGGCTTTTTCACACTGCAAAAGTTTTCTCTGCAGAAAAATATTTACTATTCCACTTTTCGGCACCACTTTTGCAAAAGTTTTTTGAGAAACGCTATATTTGAACGACACCCAGATTCTGATGTTAATAAGGTTTGAAGGATACGAGATTCGAAACAATTTTTTGCGTAAACGCTGGAAATGCGTGCGCTGAGTACTGTGTTTTTACTAAGTAAAGGCTCGAGTCTGACAGACAGCTCCGCGACAGGAATGCCACAATGACGTCGAGGAAGCGGAATAGCTCTTATTATTCTGGTCGTTAGTACAGGAGTGCATAGAAGACTTTCATAGGAGTGAGGAAAACTGCCGGTGGATCAGACTTAGCATGCTGCAAACTGTGGCATCATTGTACCCAAAGTGTGCAATCTCACAAGCCATGAAAAGGCAGAGAAGCATAAGAGCTGCAGTACAAGGCCAGGCAAGACTTAATCTCAATCCGAAGAATATTTCTGGTGATATTCTTGTGATTTTTCCATGACAATAGCACTACCACAAAAAAGTTTTGGCAATGTTTGTGGCCTTTAAATAATCAGTTTGGTCTTTTTCTGGGCCTTTTTTAGGACTGTTTGGCTTTTTATTGAAATTTTCGTCTGGCAAACCGGTGTGTGCGCTCCCCAAGATCAAGTCGTTGACGTCACTGCAGCTTCGTAGCGCTACTATTTTCTAAAATGTTATGTCTTTGAGCTGATGACGTATATATTTTTTAACCAAATGGGGTGTGCAGTGATATCACCAGTTTTCTTACATCGCCAGAGTTTGACTACTTTTCTGCACTTTTTTACGTCGAGGTGCAGTGGCTCTGTTGATATATTTGTTGTGGGGGACACTGATGTTCAAAATTAGCGGTGTATAAAATGCTGTAACAATTCATTGTGTTAACTGTTGAATGTGTTCAAATAACCGCATTCAATCTCTGTTTGCATCGCAAGTGCTGAGAACTTGAGTGAAGTTCCGGTATCGTCACAGCGCCAAGGAACTGGCCAAGTTGGAACTTTTTTATGTAATAAATCATATGTAAACGAAGAAACATTTTCCGTAAACTGTTTTTACGTTCAACTTTTTGATTTTGCAGCAACTACCAGAGCACAAGACCGGAGTTTCTGAATGACTAGTCAGATAAACCAACTCAGATAAAAAATTGTTGCTTTCCATTTCATGACGCAGACCGTGAGCATCCTTCCCTGCACCGGACACAGAATAGTGATTGTTTAAAATTTCAACTTGTATAACTACTGCTCTCGTGGGTTTCATGTTTTCTTGAAAGCAAGAATGGGTCGCACTGAAACTCGCAGAGTTCGAGCTGAAATTCTGGTAGCTCTGTCTCAACACTAACATCCATAAGACTGTTGTACAAATGGATATTAAGTTTTAATCTATCAAAATCATTAAATCTATTCTCAAACTCACAAGATAAAGTCTCAATTTCTTTCACAAAACGAGACCATTCCACTTCAAAATTATCTGTCACAAGTGCATGCAAAGAATCAAAGTGTTAAAAAGTAAGTAGCAATTAATTAGCAATCAACCAATCCTGTGTTATTGCCAGTCATCGCTTTCGCATTTCCACTTCAAAATTATCTGTCACAAGTGCATGCAAAGAATCAAAGTCGCTGTAAAGTAATTAGCAAACTTTGACGTAACTCGGACTATCTTTTAGGATCAGTTATATTTAGGACTAGTTTCAAACAGCTAGGCATAATTCTTGTTGAAAAAGGATGCACTGCAAGCAACCGGACCTCTCTACACATACGCGTAGCCACCAGCCACGCAAGAATAGGATCACGCACTGAAGGTGAGAAAGGCAGCAAACGATCAGTAACTGACCTCATAACTATAGATGTACACTCCAGCACGATCCGCAAGAACGAAATGTCTGAAAGAAAAATCGCGAGATCAATATATATTGAATACTGTGCACGTTCTTATGTTTGAAAAATAAACGCAAATGACTGAAAGAAAGCATCGATAAACGTGACATTCCTATCCAGTGGAAGCGTTAACAGGTTACATCTGCTCAAAGCGCGCTTGTCTTTCGCGCGATTTACAGGAGTAACCAGACTTCTACGAAATCGAATCAGGCAATCATTGCAGAGGCAAACAACTGACATCAGCAAACTGCGTGTTTAGCAATCGCCGGCTTCCACCGCAATTGCTCATTTCAGTGTTGCTATCTCTACGCTTTGCCAAGTGTAGTTGATTTGACTGATGATGGGTTCCTTTTCTGAATCGCTAAGAAACACACAATCTTATCTTATTTAACGGCAATTCATACGTTCCTTCCTACGAGCCGCGTCATTTCATTCTTACTTTTCCGACTGCTGAACAAACGAGACCGTTCCTTCTCTCAATTCAAATATTGCAGCGGTGTTGAAGTTGTTTGTGCTGCCAAAAAAGAACCGTAGTAGGTAGAAAGCCATGACAACATTTATTGTAATAACAGTTTAAAGTTTACGAAAAATTCAATTTAATTTAACGCTTCAAAAATTTCACTGCACCAAAAGAACGCATTAACTGGAGTAAGGTGACAGATGCCGTAACTAAGTACTTTTGATGAACACAAGACTTTGGGAATTAACTGCGGTTCCATTCAACAAAAGTGGTCGAAACGTATCGTTTCTATCTTGTCTTTCAGCGGTCTTTCAGCAGCAGTCACTATGACTTCTGTTTGTACTGTCTTTCAGCAGCAGTCACTAAGACTTCTGTTTGTACTTGCGATAACTGTAGCTTAATTTTTAGTGCCTTGAAGTGGTAATACAAATAATTTTCATTTGACTAACTTGTTCAAGAAGCCAAACAATATTTGCCTGAATGTTGTTAGCACTTGTTTGGCATCTCTTTGACCAAGCGTCGTGACTTTTACATTGTGCAGTTGAACGAGGGTGGAAGATCTGATACGTCGAAGATGGCAATACTCGCAAATCCCAACCTGACAGGCTGTGTTGATGAATGGATCTCATTGGGAGGAAGCTTGTGCATGGTCAGGCTAAAGTTGATAGACCGCTCCCTATGCTTCATACAGGTATGCGACCCAACTCAACTGCGCAGTAACCTGAGTAGGAGGAAACCAGTGATGCCTTGCGAATGGTGAAAGCTAAGAATCCACCATCATTTGTGGAGACGTCAATGAACACGACGCTGGTGTGCAAAAAGGTGTGATCGGTCAATATGGCGAAGAAAACTTAAATGGCAACGGAATATTCTTGCTGCAACAAAGCATTTTGCATCATGAACACCTTTTCCAACACATATTTGCTCAAGTACGCCTGGTACAAACACTCGTTGGTTCAACGGTCAGTGATTGATTTTCGGATAGTTCCAGCTCTTGTTCAAATCAGTGTTGGACGCTCCTGTCAAAAGGGATACTGAATTGTTGACCGATCACCATCTAGTTGGCTGCATATTAAATATGTAAAAACTAACGGGGTCTACACGAACGTATACGACTAAGACGTTTTTCCAAATGAAGTGGGGGAGGCCCTGGTGGATAAGAATGTAAGAAACACAGCGTTTCGATCTTGTTCCTGGAGCTCCCAGAGAGAACAGCCAACATATAACAGAAGTGGCTGTTCAAAATTGTGCAAATTTTTGCTCAAAACAGTTGCCCATTTCATCAACAGCTCGGTTGTGCGGACAGAAACCACTTGGCATGATGACATGTGGCAAAAAAGTAACCGCTTGATAGAACCGGGAGGTGAAAACTGCTATCCGAACAAAGAAATTAGCCTACAAGGTTTGGTTTCAGAATAAAGCCCCCCCCCCCTTGCTGGATTCACGATATACTGTGGCGCGAAAGTGCGCAATTCAAGTG
>JGI24022J15233_10009563_pt1 | contig 10930 bp, 6 predicted proteins | sample Ectturendosymbi2_FD_15233 | JGI IMG/M metagenome (IMG submission 15233)
TGGTAGACCTCTGCCAGGGACTTCCCAGAATATGACTGTGAGGTAGGATGTGTGGTCCTTATGTCAAAGAAAGTTTTCTCACAGCTATTCCACAGTCCTCTTGCAGAGATGTCCACTAGATGTTATTGTTAGATGATCTAATATACTTTTCCGATGTGAGATGGCTATCTCATGGCAAAGTTCTGGAGAGATTCGTTACTCTGCACAAGAAAGTGAGATAATTTTTGATGCAGAAGAAGCATAACTGGGCAGAAAAATTAGTTGATCAAAACGGTATTGCTTGTGGCATACCTTTCTAGTTTCTGATATATTTTCTCAGCTGAATATGAATCAATCTTTACAAGGACCAAATATAATGCTGGTCGATGTATCTAAAGAACTGCTTGCTTCTAAGGAAAAGTTGAAGTTCTGGAAAAGAAAGATAGAGTCTCAGAAAACAGCATAATTTCCTGTTTTTAATCCGTTTATGGAAGATATGGAGGAGGTGTGCTTTGATGATATCCAGCTCGATCGTTATCGAAAAGCATATGGCTTCATTCATGCAAGAATTTGCTTTGATTATCCCCAAAAAGCGAAAAGAATTGGAATGGGTGCGCAATCAATCCATTGCTTTTGACCTTGATACATGGCCAGAAAGCTTCATAACTATTTCTGGATTTCGAGAGGAATTTATTAACATTCAGTGTGAGGGTTTATTGAGGAATGACTTTAAGAAAGAAAACTTTGGACAATAATCAAGAATAAAAAGAGTATTGTTGGTACGCAGGCAGTAAAAGCTTTACTGCGATTTGTTACTACCTGCTTGTGTGAGTGTGAGTTTTCTGTGCTTACACAGATCAAAACAAAGATGAATAACTGTTTTGAGCCTGAAGACGACATGAGATTGACTTTGAGCAAGATTGTTCAAAATTTTGACAAAGTTGTGGAAACGATACAAATTCAGAGCTCACATTGCTTAAATCCGAACTGTTGTTATGACCATGTTTAGGCCTTTGTTAAACTGTCTTGTGTCTAGTTCACTTGTTATGCTTGCAAGAACATGTGTGAAAAAGAATGGGTCGCCAAAGCTTAGCTATCTATTTACCCTTAATATTTGGGTCGCTACAAAAAAAGGTTGAGAATCACTGGTGTAGTGAGACTGAGCCTGTTTAGATGTAATGATGGGGAACTGAATTGGATTGGAATTTTCACATACAACAATGGGTGCTACCTTTGTTCTATATAACAAAGCAGTTTATGTTCTTGCCCCAATCTTTGAAAGACTATCACATTAGTTTGAAGTGCTATCCACAGAATATGAAGAGTTCCGCATTAGAACCACATTTCTGATGCTTCTATGTCTTTCCTTTTGACAGTGTCCAGGTGTCACAGCCATACATGAGAATCGGCCATACGAAATATTTCGAAAGTTGTGTTTTTAATTGCATGGAAAGGTTACTGTCTCTGAAAATGTTTTTCTTGCTGTTGAAACTTGATTTCGACATATTTGTGCAATATCTTATTTCTTTTCCACAACTGAACTACTAATTATCTGAAGTGAACCAGGAACATAAATAAAATAAAATGAAGTATTGAACTTGTTGTATGTTAATGTTGTTGGTTGTTATAGAAATTGATAGTTTATCTGCTAAGTGCTTTGACATTACTATGACTTTTGGCTTATTAATATTTAATTGAGACCACCTTTTCACTTGACAATAGAACAACATTCAGGAGTATGTGCAGACCAGCCTCTGAAGATGTAAGGATACAGTGTCATTGGCATAAGGGATGCTATTTATATATGGGCCATTTATTTGGATTCTCTCTTTTAGTTCCTTCAGAATGAATTTGTTGTATAGGTTGAAAAAGTCAGGACTCATGACACAGCCTTGTCTTACACCTCGTTTGATGTCAGTCCACTCTGAGGGAGTCCTTCTGTGAGTTTGATGCCTAATGTGGAATTCCTAGTCATCTATACCAATCCACTTTAGTATCATAAGTAGCTGAAAGTGGTGAACTCTATCAAATTGCTTTTGTTACTCAATAAAGCACAGAAAAACATCTTGTTGTTCAACTGATTGTTCACACAGGATACGCAACACAAAAATAGCATTATTTGTGCTTTTGTCAAACATGAAGCCATATTGACAAGCTGCATGGGCGCAATTTGGTGGGGGACACGGGGGACGTGTCCCCCCCACTTTTTCAGACCGGGGACATAATATGCCATGCCCCCCCACTTTTTTCTCTTAGGGTTTGTATTTGGAGAGGTTTCAAAACCAAATATGACGTTTGTCACGTTTTGTGTCAAAAGTTTTTCATGTTAGATGTTACACATAGCAATGTTGATGTTGAAACACAGTTTGGTGTGGTATCACTGATTCTGATATTTTTTATAAATTTTTACTTCAAAAATGTTTTTTAGCATTTTGCAAGTTTCTAGAGACCACAAAAGATTGTTAACTGCCTCTCTCCAACATTTATCCAGTGTAGTTTACTAAAGAAAGGTCACTGTCTTGAAACAGTAAAGCTTAACGGCTGCACATGTGAGATAATTTTTCCGAAGGCAAACAGCAGCACTATTGTGGAGACTTAGTTTTATGATGGGTAGTTTTGCAAAAGACTGTCTTCAACCATTAGTAAACAGGATTTCCATCAACAGTTAAGAGAAATATTGACCTGGCTATATATCGTCCTATGGCTCAAAACTTAATGACTTGACTAGGAATTAAAGATAGCTTATACATTTAGCCTTATTTCTTGTATGCCACGATAAGGGTCACCAGCAAATTCAAAAGATATTATACCCACAATGCAGCAATGTTTTCATCCAAGTGCGAAACATTTGCTTTACAGGTAGGCTACGTATGGGTGGCGGAACTATTTTCAAAGTTGGGGGGCACAAGTGCATGTCAAAAAAACTAGAAAGTTTTTGTGATTTGAATTGGCAACTGTGACATCACAGGCACTGAAATTTGATGTCATTAACTTCTGTCAGCATGTTCAAGCAAGTTTATTCAAAATTGGTAAGCCCTCAACGATCCCTATCGACACAACACCTTATCTATCACACACTACACTGACTTGAGCACATAAATCTTTAACAGTGGACCCAATACGAATTGTGTTACTTAAATCTATTTAGACAAAGTTCGAAATTTAAAAGTGGGAGGGCCGCGCCCTCCTAGAAAAAAAGTAATGGAGCCTAAATCCATGTTCCGCCACCTATGAGCCTAAATAAAACCTAGTTTTGCTGGACATTCTTTTCGTGTCATTTCAGGTGAAAGGTGGTACTATTTGCCAATTCACCGCTGATCATTTTGATTTCACTTTATTCTCAAATACATTTTCGTGTCGTTGTGCATGTATAACTCTAGAATTAAACTTTTGACATTAATTTCGCCTATTACAATTTGATGTTAAACCTGAAAAATTGGATTGTGAAAAGATTGAGCTGAGTGGCATAACTGACAGAAGTCACAAGGCAACAGTCACCAGCAGACCCGTAACCAGCTTGGCACACCAAGAAGGGCGAATAATTTTCTGAGGGAGGCACAAATTTTACATCGAAAGCATGTACGAAAACAGTGGTTATGCATACCTTATGTCCAAGACATTTTTTCAGGTGAGGAAAAAGTTTCTCCAGGGAGGCAAAGCCCTCCCCTTAGTTAAGGGCCTGGTCACCAGATTATTAGGTATGAAGACATCACATTGTAGGCTAGATTGGTATATGGGTATGTGTTCAGAAAGACNGTTCNTTTTCTTTTGGATATCTTNAANTCTTCTCTAGTTGGCTTGGATAATTCTNCTTGGGAGTTTGATTGANGTTTGGANNGGCTATTAGACAAACTATGTTTGGACAATCGAAAGGGTACCCAACAACATGCAGGAGCTGACAACGGGAGATTGAAAGGACAGATCCTCCANCCATCAGCAGTAAAAATATATTGTAAATCATTTTTTGACGTAGNCTACGTTAATTTTGGCCAAACATTTTTTGCTACTGCAAGAGGGTATCAGCAGACATTTGGCTAAGGGTGGGGCTGCATGCACGATGCCCAGTAGCTAAAAATTTGTAGCATTTTTGAAGAGCAGAAATGTGCAAGAAAAATATTTAGCTACCATACCTTGCAATCACTAGCATACGGAGGGGGGCACTGTGCCACGGCCCCCCCTCAGACCCTAAAATTAAAAAATGTATGAACAGTATTCGGCAGTGGCATAACTAAGGTGGGGCAAGGGCCTCAATTTAAAATAAACTGACTTTGTTTTCTGGTCGCTGACATACACACTATGCAAATTTTTTATAACTACTGTACGTTTCCTCTGCTTGATTTTCATTTCACGATTGTATTCTTTCACTGACAAAATATCTTCACACGTGGCTGTTTAGTAACTTAACACAGGTCGCAATGAACACCAGAAAAAAGCTTCAGCTGCTGTGAGATTTGAGCCCACAAACTTCAATAAGCATCTTCGATAAGCGATACATGTCTAAAACTTAAACATCCAAGCACGTGTATAGATTTATTTCATGAGCCTCAGACAACAAAAGTTCAATTTTCTGTCTCACCGGCTAATAAGTCTCGTAAAAGCATTACATTAAGACTTGCTTCCAGAATGCACAAAATTGCCTATTTTTAGGTGTAATTTAGCAAAATTTTCCCGAGGGCATGCCCCTGGGCCAAACTTCCCCTAAAGTTGATTTACGTCACACGATTGTGACGAAACTTTGCCCTCACTCGGAAATTTTCTGCATACGCCACTGCTTGCAATATATATATATATCGTACCTTGCAATTTATCGTCTTTTTAACGTTAAGCAATCGTGCTGTAACCAATACTTCTTATAAAATGCATGAAAATCAATGTGTTCTACTTAAGAGTGATATGCACGTGCGACCAATGCGATTCACCGTTTTGTGCACTCCAACTGACAGCTCTGATAAAATCCAATTGATGTGTTCTACTATATTGCTATGCTTCTTTGTGTCATCGTCTGATAGTTGTGCAACCAAGCTGAACTGCAATACCATGTCCAACAACATAATTAGGTATATTAATTACTAGACCATTTATAGGGATAAAGCAAAGCGTGATTGGTGTTGCTTTGAAAACACCTCTAAAATACAATATTGGGAATTTTTTGTATTTACAAAACTTCACTTCGGCATCAGCCCGATGACAATATTGGTTTTACATCAAGCTGTCCCCCCACATTTTGCAACAAAATTGCGCCCATGACAGGCTGGAATTCGAGGTAGAAGTTTTCCTCTTATGCATCAAAGTATGATTTTCAGCAACAGTTCCAAAGTATGAGCCATCAAACTGATGGTTGGGGTTCTCACATTCCATCCATCGAACTGATGGTTGGGGTTCTCACATTCCAGAGTGTTGTTGTTTTGGGAATGGCAATGAAGACAGATTTGGACATTTCGTAGGCTATTTGACCAGTTTAATATATATTTTTGAAAAGGATCCATGACATATTCACACCATCCTCTTGTGAAGCAATTAACATCTCAACAACCACCTCATCTCACCCTTCAGCTTTCCCAAGTTAGGAATGTTGTAATGCCCATTTAACTTCTTCTTTCAGTATTGAAGGGCCAGATTTATATGAGACTACCTTGCTATCATTTTCTTCTCTGTCGTCGTGGAAAAAAAGCTATATGTTCTTCCCAATGGTTTATTATACCTTCAGGTTCATACAAGATATGGCCATTTGATGACTGAATGCTTCTGGACAGTGAATTAACACTGTACATCTAGTGAAAAATTATACCACCAATATGTGGCTCATCAAACCAGTAAATAATTGAGTGTACATCTGAAATGTTTTGTAAACTCTAAACATGCATTAATTGGTTGCAGGAAATTTACAGTTTGAAAGTTACTGATTCCAAAAATTGAAATGGAATTAGAAAAAAAAGGCCAATTGTTTTTTAAGGATTGGCTTTATGTTCAAATTTCAAGTGGGAAGTTTATGGGTTTGGAATGGATTGATAGACAACACACTCAATTTAAGTTGCCATGGACACAAAGAAATCATCCTGACTGGGAGAAACATCATAGAATTTTCTTGGTATTTGTTTTTATTTGTGTTGTGGTGCAAAGTTGTTTAAATATATATTGACACATAATGTCTTCCATAATATTTAGCACAATTTTTTTTTAACTGTTGAAACTATCTTTGTTTTACTAGTCTAGAAGCAAAGTACTTTTATTGCCCTAAAATTGCAGTTCAATTCTTTCCTGAATTTGTATAACTGAAAATATAAAAAGAAACAAAGCTTTGTTAATATTAATAAAGCTGTTATTATAAAACAGTTTATTGTAACACTTTGTTTCTCAAGCTCTTAGCCAAATTTGCAACCCCACATAAGCATATACAAGAAACATGAGAGAATATATTTCATATACTGCACTTTCTGGTGAGTCACAAACTGGTAATAACTTTGAAGCACATGTCCAAAACATCTAGCAACACTTTGCACTAAGGCATTTTATGCTGTCCCTTCTTTATATGAAATAAGGTTAAGTTTGAAGTGAATGTGAACTAGTATTGGATTTATGCCTAGTCATCTGAGTTATCCAGTGCCTTTTCCATGATTCTTCTTCAAAATGAAACTACCAATTTACTCATTTTCCATTTGAATTGAATATTTGGCAACTGGCCAGAAACATGTATACTAGCTAAACCAGCTCATTAATTACTGTTTCCAGTTCTTGGTCTCCCCAAGAGCTAGCAAAACAATGCTTGTGGCTTTCCCAGGTGTGCGTTGAGTGTAAATGGATATACTGTAGAAGAAAACTTACATGAGCAGTGGAGTATTGGTGGTGTTAGCGTCTTGCCACCAAAGTCACATATTCCTGTGATCTGCATTGCCTTGAACTACTGAGGAAAGCACAAGGAAAAGATATTAATATGGGACATAAAACTGACAAGAAAGCAACCAGCAACAACAGAGATCACCCACTGAAGTTGTTCTTTGTTTCCACTGGATAAAACTGTTCACCATTAGTATCACTAGAGATTACATGCCATACTCATTCCACTTGGATCTTTCCAGTGGGATCACCCCACTGCTGGGTTTGTTTTGGGTCATTGACTGAAGTGTTTTTGAAAGGGCCAAAGAAAAATTATTTTTTTGACTGAAAGTAGCTCGTGTCCATCTTTGATTGAACGTTTGCAAAGGCAAAATGGTTTGGAAGTTCTGCTTGACTTTTTCCATTAGTTTTTCTGCTTTTGTTAATTAGTTTTGGAAAAACATCACTGTTTCATGCACAGTTAACTCTCTGCCATTGTGCTCAGTTTGAAACAAAGATAAGTAGGGAATGCCACAGCGAAGAGGAAGCAGTATACGAGTAAACTGCGGAAGTCAAATAGATAGTCACAAAATATTCTTTTTGGTCAATAAGCAAGGTTGCCAGGTTAGCCCTTGTGGGGCCAAATTTCAGAAATTTGGTCCCAGGTAATGCTTGCTGGCCCCAAAATATTTGTTTGGCCCTTTTCCAGGATAGACTGGCCCCTTGCAAGAATTAGATCTGACCACCCTGGGACCTGTCTGAAAAACCATACTTTTTCACTTTTTTTACTAATTGATTGCAGATTTTAACCAAATTCCTATATTTTGAAGGTTTTTGATTACAGAAATTTTGTAAGGATCCTTAGAGTTTCTCAGTTAATGTGGAAGTAAGTTCATAACTTACTATTCACGTGGTGCGTTGGTTTGTTCAGATTGTTGTCGATCACTTTAGAACAGGGGCGGATCCAGCCTGTAAGGTTGGGAGGGGGGCGATTTCAGTAATATGTAGTAGTTAGGTCTCATTACGGGTTCACTATTGCAAGAGAGATGAAGTGTACGTCACCACACTGCTGTTACAAAACAGTGGACCGCAAAATGGCCTTATATTGCGAATGCTGTTTTCCGAATTGTGCAAAATCTTGTTGAATAACTTTCAAAGGTTTTGGGGGGGCCATCTCCCTCCCTGGATCTGCCCTTGCTTTAACACTTATCGAGGATGACAAATTTATCTCAGTTTATGACTGCACATGGAAATTAAGTTGTTTTCTCACAATCTTTCATCACGTTCTTGTTTTTGCTGTTGCGCTACAAGTGTGATTGAGATATAGGTTCATATGACTTTGTAACTGCTGATAAATTTGGAGAAAATGGTTGACCCTTTTTTATGTCCCCTTGCCCTAGAACTTGGCTCTTTTCTGGACTAGACTTGGTCCTCTGGCAAAATAGATATGGCAACCCTGCACATAAGTTACCACCTAGCCCACTGTGCAGAAAAAGCAGAGATATGTGCCTACAAACCAACACTCAACATGAGGTACAGAATTGGACACAATATAATTTTTCTCTCTGTCATGAAATGGAAGAACATCTGCTTAAATTTTTTTGCATTCAATGTAAACTCACACCCTCAGATTTATATGTTTGTTTGAGCCTGAAACAGTTGCTGTAACAAATGTTTTTATCTGTTCTGCTAATAAGTCAGTCAGTGAATAAAGCAGGTGCATTTTAACACTACAGTGAACCAGCCATACACCATCACACATATTGTACCATTGAAATTATGTTTGCAATAACAGCTGTAATGGTACAAGTACCATCACATGGCGAAATGATGCGATAGTCACCACAAATAAATATCGAAGCTAGCTGAAAAGTATATAGTACCGGGCAGACCTAAGCAGCATAGAGTGATCATGGCATGTGATCTTTATTGCTGCTATATCGTAGAAGGCTTTCCTCGTGTAGCGCTTGCCGCTACGCAAAACAGCCAACCTGCACATCCAAGCATCTGGTACATTTGCTGGTTGTGTCAGTGACTGCAGAAATTTTATTTTATTGAGAAAAACTTATGACACAAGATAGGCTGCAAATTCAATGGGAACAAAAATGTGAACTATGGATAAATGTTGAGAAAAGAAAAGCGGTAAAATATTTGTGGCTTCAAAACGACATAATAAACATATTTAAAGCTTTTTACAAGCTTAAATGATTTGTGTTGGGTGAGTCCGATCTCTTCCTTTTGTTTGTGTATGTGGCTAGTCTTTGTTGCATCTGTATCTGACAATTTTGCTATTAACTTTGGCGTCCAGGCTTGGGCAAGGCATCGAGCGCAATGCCACAATAAGAAAATACCAACGAAAATAGACGATACGATGAAGAGCAATTTCCGATCGATTTTGTCAAAATGTCCCGATATTGAGCTGGTGGCAGATCGTTGCGATTTTCAGACTGGAAACCACAAAATTTATAAGTTTCTAACAACACCCGATTTTACAGGTAACTAATGCGAAAAAGTAATTTTTGACTAGTTGTTGCTGCAAACATTGAACACCATGCTAATTTTTGAAATAATGTTTGCTTACATACTATTATGGCGCAAGACATAACGTATATTTTTTTCTTTTCAGAAATGTTTGATACGCTGAGTCTGATAAAGCATGAAATTATCCTTTTTGTGAAAGCTGTCGCTTTGCTTTCTTGATATTTCGTTCTGTGAATACATATGGAAAACAGTGCTTAATGTGTGCCTTTTCTGAAACTGAAGTGTTGATTTGTATATATACATATAATAATTTCGTTGCTTGTTTTTGTGTGACATTTTTCCGAATACGTTAAACGGTATTCCTTTGCCAAGACTCAACGTACTTCAAATTAGTTCAAGCAAAACCGTCTGATAGCCCATTTACATTTTAACTACGCCGGTCCATTTTTGGACTGGTTTAGACGTTGTTAAATGGTCTGGTTGCGCTTCCGCTCGCTAGAGTCGCGATGCTCCAAGCCTTGGTTTGACGGCAGACATAACTGGTATGTGTTCTTTAATAATTTGAGAAATTTCTTGCCAGCTGAGCATCTCGCGTTTGGCAAGTGGCGCGTGTTAATCATTCACTTAACTCGAAACTGTTTCCAGTGGATCCGACTTGAACGCCTTATGAGTCAGGCTGGATGCCCGAATTCGTAGCTCGTGTCCATCGTCGATTGAATGTTTACGAAGGAAGTGCGAGCTGTCAAGTTCGCTTGCCTTTGTTCATTGTTTTTGGAAAACATCACTATTTCACGTGCACTTAACTCTCTGCCAATGTGCTCAGCTTGAAACAAAGATAAGTAGGGCATGCCACAATTAAGTGGAAGTAATACATGAGTACACTGCGAAAGTCTAATAGATGGTCACGACACATTCTTGTGGTCAAAGTGAAACGTTTCGAAAAATCTTGCTTAGTCCAGAACTTTCCATTGCTTTTTCTCACTTTAAAATGCGTAAGTGATGAACAGCCACTGCGCATGCCACAAGCCGTTTGTGTGGCAATATAAGTGTTGCTTGCAAAATTTGACCGTGAAAAATCTCGTATTACGATATACCGCTGCACTCGCTGAAAATTAAAAATGATGCTGAGATTCGTCGAAGGGTCATGGAGGCTATTGGTTAAAAATTTAAAGGCGGCGCTTTTAATATTTTCAAACCCTCTAAAACAGTTTGCTTGCAGCATTTGCGTTTGCATCATATGTTTAAATGTGTGTCTTCATGTTACAGCAATTCTTGCGCAAGTAAGCAGTTTGCTGTGGCGCTCTACTTAAAACAGGGTCTCAAATCGCTTCGAAGGCCAAATGAAGACTTATAAGATAACCCGAGGCGCATTATGACGCTGACGCAACAGTGGTGGTGCCTGAACTTTCCAAGAAACAGCTTTTACATCTTATTTCCTGCGAAAGGTAGCATGGCATACAGGCAAATCATTTTTAGCCGTGTCTGCGTTCGTTTAAAAGCAACTTGTCCACTCGCTAGCCGAGCATTAAACACCGGTGAATAAACTAAAATAACGTAAATGTTAATTATTTGAAAATGCCAAAAGGCATCGCGGGCCACACAAAGCGCCCTTGCAGGGCACATGCGGGATGCACGTTTGAGATCCCTGGCTTAAAAG
>JGI24022J15233_10009565_pt1 | contig 10930 bp, 8 predicted proteins | sample Ectturendosymbi2_FD_15233 | JGI IMG/M metagenome (IMG submission 15233)
CCCAGGTGGTGATCGGTCAACCGTCGGACACCCCTTCAACCGTCCGACCCCACCCAGGTGGTGATCGGTCAACCGTCCGACACCCCAGTGTTGGACACGAAGTCCAACACTGATTGGAACGAGTAAGCTGAAACTATGCACAAATCAATGGGTGACCGTTAACCGAACGAATATCTGCACCAGGTGTATATGTGCAGATATCTGTGTTGAAAAAAATGTTCATGGTGCACAGTGCATTGTGCTGCAGCAGGAGCCTCCCGCCCAGTACCAGAAAAACTGAAATTTCCTGGGAATATATATATTTGATTGCCCACAAGCTGTTGTGGAGTTCTGTTAAACTTGTTTTCCACTATTGTAAAAGTGTTGCGTATAAGCTGCAGATGAAGTTGCTGTCTTTCTAAAAAAAAGTTATTAACATTTGAGAGTTGATACATCAGCCGTCATGAAGCACTTATTCACCTCGCTCGGTTTTCATTTCAAGCTGCTTTTTGTCAGCGCTGATGTCTGAAACACTCTGCAATCTACTACGGTTAAACACTGACAAAGGGTAAGGAGTGATCGTCTTGATCACATAACAGCACAGGTCTACTTATTTCATTTATAACGGCTGTCAAGTCAGTCCACACTAGGATTGATGTTAGCGCTCTTGCGATGTCGTTAATAATAATACCCAATACACATTGCTGTCATTGGTGGGGCACGGGCACAAGGTTAATTACGGTTAAATAATAAATGCCTGAACGAACACCGGACGAGAAACGCTTCAAGCTTATTTTTAGCGATCAGGCCAACAGCGAACTAATGAAACCGAGCTTGCGCAGCCCTCTCTGATCACATTGCGACTAAATTGCCATTGGATTTCGATTACATGGCCCACCCAACTGACGTATAGGATGCTTGGCATGACGCAACATCCCAGTGGCAGTGCTTACGCTATGGTGATTTGTGGTGGGAGTCGGGCATGGGTTCTCAAACTTTTGGTGTTATGGAGCCTATGAAGAGATTGACCATAATTTACGGAACCCCACAATCAATTTCTAAAAATAAAAACAAAAAAAAACAAATAGCTTGCGGAGCCCGGAGGTTTCTCTCGCGGAGCCCTGGGGCTCCTTACGGAGCACTTTGAGAACTTATGGAGTAGGGAGTAGTTTGTGGAGGGTGTAATAAGCTTTGAGTAGAATGGCTCGACCTTCGGATAACTCATGATGACGGGAGTGCGCTTTGAATTAAGCGGCTCGACTATTGAAAGCGAGCTATGTGACATGTTGCGCTCAAGCCACTCATCATGCCCAGCTGTGAGTGCGGTGCTTAGAAAAAAGCTCCACGCATAGTAAAACAATTGGACTCGAGCAGCATGTGAAGAAAGTCGATTAGCGCTAAGCGCAAATTTGTTATTAACTGGATAAAACTTTCCAAACGCTATAGTGCTGCTGTGAAAAATTTCTCACGAGAATGTAAGGTTTCCTGGGAATGACATTCCCGAATTCCCTACTTTTTTCTGGCCTGCTTCCGCCTTCCATTATCATTTACGTCAGAATCACCATGTTGATCAATCATACCATTCCATACCGTGTTTCAAATGTGTACATTGAAGTCTCACTTAAGAATCGTGTATTTGTTAGCTTTAACTCTTTGCAGGATATCACTAGTTTCTTCCACGATTTCCGGTTACAGTTGAGTTTGAGTCATATACCTAGTATCAAACGCATAGAGCGGTCTATAAACACCGACCTTAACACGCACACTTCCCCAGTGGGATCCATTCATCAACACAGTCTTCTGGTTCGAGTATCCCCACCCAAGCTTTGACAGACTTTGCTGGCTCAATGCCGAAGTGGAAACATTTCCACCAATCGTCCAATTTATAAGTATTAAAGCCATGACGCTTAGTCGATGAGATGGCAGCAAAACCCAGAGAATATCGTTTGACTTTCTCGACTACTTCTCGCTTATTCCTTGTGAGTGAAGTGATGTCAAACAGTTTCCAATCAATATCTTGTGGCAAAAGTTCCGTTTACGCGTGGGTTTCAAGTCTCCCAGAGTAGAAGCACTGTGAGCTGTGTCCATTCAACTCTCCAAAAGCGTAGCAAACAAAAGTGGGGCCTCTATTTAAGGATAGCTGATGGGAAGACTGGGTTATAATGCATTTCAACTTTATTTCTTGGATTAGACCAAAGTAAAATGCTTGCACAGGAGATAAAACCAGAAAGCAAAATTGCGAAGAAACGGCTTGTACCACTGACCGGACGTCTCGAGCTAATTTCGTTTAATTGTCACAACCCAGGTATAGTCCAAGTCTAAGTAATCAAATTTCATTGGTCCAGGTACTAAGCGGAATATGTTGTAGCATCGCATTCTTTGCATTTGTCAAATTCATTTGGCAATTGTGTTCGACTTGCATTCATGTTCTGCAATGTAGTGCTACGTTTCAACGGTAATTGAGTGTGGCTATGCCTTCGGTAATATCACGAGTAAGTGGCATTCAAGACCAATTTACTTAGATATTCAACAACTGTGTATGCGTGTGAGCGTCACAAGTTCTGAATTGTAGAGAATCATGACGATGACAGACTAACCACTTAGTGAGCAAAACTCGTGAATGCACCACCCACCATCTCCTTGTCAATAGACTTCCTTTGTTTCATGCAATTTAAATGCTATTGTTATTTTCATTGGTCTTGTATGGATATTGTGGAATCCAAGGATTATAGACCCTTCGCACAATCCGCCTATGTCCTATCCTGATAGATTGTATGCATAACGGAAGTGTACTTCGTAGCCTAACTTTCCAAAGCGCTTCAGTTCGCTGTTGCGCGTGTTCTATAGCTAGTTGTAAGCATATTTTTAGCAATTAAGGGAAGGTTCTAGGGTAGATTTTGTCTTATCTAGAAGCGTTGATATTTGGGTGGAAAAACGGGGGCCAATGGAAGAGCAAGATCGTTCTAAACGCTCCAACAATGACATCGTCCGAAAAGTTTTTTTGCGAAACAATGTTTTGAAGGGTGTTCGTCTCCGATACAACCCACTAGTATGCCACCGGTGGTCTGCAAAAACAACTTGGTCTAATCAGGCATCACAACCTGATACAACTTGATATAACCAGCATGTCTCCCGCTGCACAAGGACGCAAGATTGTAACAGACTTACCTCAGAAATCGTGTTTCCTGTCATGAAATCGCCTTAACCGCACTAGGGCTGCCAATGCGATTTTTTGAAAAACTCCATATAGACTCATCAAAAATCCCACATTTGAAAAGAAACCCCAGGCAGGAAGATAAATAAAATCATGTGAATCTTTCTATAATATGCGCATCAGTAAGTCATAAAATGTGCATGTGAATATAACTTTGCTTATGAACTTTTGTGTCTGTCTGAATCTTTATGTCGTAGTATCATGGGCTTGTTTTAATTCTAAGAGTGATCTGGTAGCATTTACAATAATCAAAATCTTCATTCTTACTGTCCTGCTGTAGCCAATCTTTGAGATCTGGCCGTTTCAACCCCTCTACCTTAAATTGCTGTGCGTATCATCTCATATTTTTCTTTGGGCTTGCTTCATTAGTATCTCTGTCACTTGAGCTGATTGGACTGGCTAATAATAGAGCTTAGCCGGTATCAGTTGCTTGTTCATCAGTTACGCTGAAGACTAAGACACGTAGGTAAAACAACACAATGAAAGATGAGACTAGAAATAAAAAGTTTAATATTAATATTAAATCACCTCTACGCTTGCAAATCTTTAAAACACGGATCGTCAGAAGAAAACCAAGAAAAGCATTAAAAACCCCGGATCTGGAGGCAAAACCCCAGTTTTGGCATTGTACCGGTACCACTGTACCGCACACTTTGCTACTGAGAACAACATCACTTTGTTTACGCACCTGAATTTTAGTATCGCACGATATCTTCTTCTTGGTCGGTTGGTCAAGTGATCAAACAAAGCACAAACTGCGTTTTTCGGAAAACTCAAGTCCGCACACAATAGCTTTTGCATTTTGCAACAGTGTTGAAGATTCAACGATCACATTTCTTTCATCGACACCGATAGCACATATTTTTGCTTATACTGTACAAATGCTCCGGTGATTATGCCTACCAGGAAACTTGTGCCAGCCTCAAAGTGATGGCTTTGGTTATTGAAAATGCGTTCAACTATGTCGCATTTGGAAGGAGATTCGTCAAAAAATGATAACTTTGTTTTCGAGCTAAATTTGTTTCCATTGGTGGAAAAACTTGTTCCCCTTTTGGTTTCGAGCCCTTTTCGAATTTCAAAACTTCTCGCTTTGGGGGTTCTAAGCCTGCTTGTGTATATAATTTGTGATTTGGTCCAAAATACTTGTAATTTCCGTTAAGAATAGAAATTCAGGATCGTGTCCTAAGTAAAGTGTCCTTTGTCGATCTGCAGGTAGGTAGTGTAGCCAAGTCCATCCCGCTTTTTTGTCAACTTGTCTTCACTAGGTTTTCTGTTTAACAAGCCAGAAGCCAGTTGAAAGCAAGAATTGCGGGCATCGGGCGGCTTCAGCGCCGGCCCTAGCAGGTGCGGGGCCCAATGCAAGACCAAGGAGCGGGGCCCCTTTGAGCAGTGATTTTATGACGCCATCGTGTTCAGTCAACCGTGTTACGATCGTGGTAGAGCGCAGATATACCGTGCAGCACTAAAACGAGAATTGAGCACGTTTGCTAACGTTCGAGAGGAAATTTGCTAGTTCTGATGAGAGCGTTCTTTGTTGACAATGGAATTCATATGGCGTTTCTACTGAATTCTCAAGCGCAAAGGTTATCTGGAAAAAATGAACAATCTACCTAAACAACATGGCGCGGGGCCCAATGCAGCTGCATCGGTTGCATCGGCTTTAGGCCGGCCCTGGGCGGCTTGACTCAATAATATTCGTAAAATGTTGTTTTCCGGATGAAGAAACCTTCCTCCGACGAAAGTCCTTGATTTGGTTGGAAGGGTGTGAAGGCAATAGCAAATAGGTCTACTGAACCCCCACGGGATTAAATAATTACGTTTCTTAACGGTTGTTGCATTGGGAATTGAACAATCTGATCTGTGCACATTAACACGATGTTTCAAGTTACGATTGATGTGCGATAAGTTTAACATTGACATTCACACAATTTCAGACGAAGGCTTTAAGCTAACGATTACGATGTTGAACAAATTACGCTTGAAAAGTATGGTTCCCTGATTACGAGGTTTGAAACCGATGTAAAAGAGCCGTTGTATGATACTTTCCGTGTACTTGGGTATTTACGTATGCGACTTATCAAGTGACCTTCTGAGATGACCAGACCAGAAGTAACCTTCTGTAATTCTGTAAGACCAGAAGTAATTCAGAAGTGACCTTCTGTAATTAAAAAAAAATGTTTTGCTACTGTATTTTCGACCACGCGGGCACAATGCTACCGAAGTGATCATGTGATATTGCCTGTGCGATCTACTAACATATATTTAAGGATCTTTATATGCAAAGTATCTCTTGAATTACAAAAACACATTCATTATCACTTCATGTGTTCAAGCCTGCTAAAGCATTTTCACATAAACAAGATTTAATGACTATTTGTCAGCTGCTTTATTCAGTTAAAGTTCCAGGCCATGTTCCAAAGTCTTGCAGCAGCAAGCTTGCTATGGATTAGAAAACCTTCACAATGCCGTACTGGAAGTTTTCGACATGAAATTGATGGATAATTTCATCTCAAAATTGTATTTCTTGCAATGAATTTAGTTCCTTCTTCCAGCCTGATCGAAGGGCTAATTTTGCCAGTAGTATCGATTTTCAAGTCTTAAATCGACTGTTAGAGTAACAAAGTTAATGCGTTCGGGCAACTTCAGTGTAAAGCATTTTACATTGATGAAATCTTGTAAAAAAGAGAATAGAATTGCAAGTGTTTTTGATATGATGTCACAGGGCGGAAGTTAATTTTTGCAACGAAAGGGAAAACATATTTCAAGTAGCAAGCGCATATAAAATATGTCGTTCGCTTCATAGATTATTTAAAATCTCTGTCTGAAAGTTTGATTCGGCTCCGATATTCGAAATTATTCGGATGAGGTTTAACGTGCAGAAGCAAATCGTACTGTTTTTCAAAACAAAAAGAATATCATTTCCAAAAAGACGTGGTAAAACTCGACATTGTGTTTGATGTTCTTCACCAAGTAGAAGTACATACACATTTTTCATGGAGACGCATTTCGTTAGGAACATTAATTTGCGAAGCATGCCAATTTTTTCACAGACTTTGAAAAAATTTTTGTGATGGCTGTCTGAACTGCTTCTGCAGACTTGCTGTTGGTTGTATTTTATTGATTGTCTCGAAACTTCGTCTATTCCCTTTCATCACCGTTTAACGTAAACTTTTGAGGATAATATATGAAGATATGTATTGGTGCTTTCGTTTTCCTTTTCATATTACACCGAGTAGTAACAAAGTGCTTCTTCAAAATTGGTGTTTTGTTCTGTAATACGATCGGAACTGCAGTTTTTTGTCAGGTTCTGGTACGTAAGACAATAACAGGCTTAACGTAGCTTGGCCGGGTTTATCTAAAATTACTCCTGAACGACGTGACCTACATGTACGAATTTTTTGCGGAGGTGTGATAAGAATTCGAATAACGGTATCACACTACGTGCTACAACGAACATTTGGCTTTGCAAAAGTGGAATTGGACGTCGAACTTACAAAATCCAGAGAAACTTTTTAAACAAACACATTAATAAATCGTTATGGAAAAGGATATGCAGGACACATACACTGCGTGATCAAGAAATTTGTCCATCTTCAAGAGTATTCTCTGTTTATCCTGCGTTTCTGCTTCCATAAGAGAAGCGTTCCCTGCAGCTTCCTTTGGAGTTGTTGGTCGTCTACTCCCGATAAGAAGTTGAAGAGAAATATTTTCAGGAAGAAAAAATACAATTTTCTACGTACAACGGTGATGTAGACCTGCAGCATCAGCATCGCACTCTGCAGCGTGCCTAGTTGAGGACGCTCTATCGGCGTTAGTGGAAATATTCGCTGATGGGTAACAGTCAAGTCTACTGTTGATAGGACAGCAAAGTAAACCATCAACGAGAAAGTGTGAAGAGCAAATGCCAGACAGCTTACACAGCTTTCTATATTTTCCGACAATTCCGCTGCCGTAAGCTGCTCATCTTTTTTCAAATGTATCCACCTTCATAACTTTTAAGACACTTTCCACCACTCCGACTGCCATATTCAAGTGTGGTGAAAGTTAACCCGACCTTGGCCAGGTCGTTGTCCACGTACGTTGTGTTGCCTGAGTGTTTGAACTTCATCTCACGCATATTAATGAAAAGAATGGCGTATGCGATTGCTGTGAATATCCAGATCACTCGCATCCAAAATATGCGAAGTCCGCACAAAACGTGAGAAGATCAAAAACACTCGTTTTCAGTGTAACCAAAACTACTGATTAAAACGCGTGTATTTGAAATCTTTTCTCTGGTTGAAGCTTCAAACGCCAGTGTCAGTTTTACTGCCGTTGGAAATTTCCTCATAAGCTCCTGAGCTATCGTATTCAAATGACTTCTCACGTATTTACCACTTACAAATTAGGTTTCCTTTTCGCCGCAGGGGAAACCATTCGGTTAGAAGTATCGAAGGTTTGCCACAATCGGAATTGCTCGTTTGAATTTTTTGCCAGTGCGATATCAAAAGCCTGTCTGACAGACACAATTCCTCCAATGGTAAAAGATGAGAAAACTTTCATTATTGTGGAATGCTATGACGTGCTTAAGAATACCTGCTTGGTTTTTCATTAAGAGCTTGTTGTTTTAAGCAGAATAGAGAATTTGTATCCCGATATAGTTTGCTGATAGCCAAAACCTGAATCACATATTTTATTTTGTGAAAGCCAAAGTGATTGTAAAGTTTTTGGTATATCTCAAACAGTTGCTACCCACACCGTTGTACAGTGTTTTTGAAAGGTGATGTGAGGGACCGAAACGATTTCAAATTTTTCCAACGGTCTTTCAAAATACAGTATGGAACCTGCATGATCTGTGCATAATCACCAGAAATATACGTTGAAACCTCACTTTGTGAATATCTCGGTATTCAGATGATTTCATAATCTCTCAAAAGGTCACCAAGGTCAAACCTAAAAAAACTTGCCATTGTACAAGATGTAGCGGGCCTTGCTTCGACTCACAGTCTAATTGAAGCGTGGATTGCACTTGTCGAATGCACCTTGCGCGGTGGCGTGATGCGCCTCTTAAGACACACACTTCGACTCGAGCAGGACAGGTGAGAGTCAATGAATGCATGTATGTGTGGGAGCCAGCGTGACAGCCAGCGTCATTGTTTCTTCATTTTTCGAGACGTCGCAAGCCTTTTTGTTTGTTTTCCGTTTGGGCTTATGCAAGTTGACGAAAAATAAAGATCATCAATTGCACGACGTCTGATCTTGGAGTGTACAAAAACTACAAATACTAGATTCCCTTACACCTCTTCCATCGCCTCCTCCTCCTTGGACCCACAACCGCTACAAAATGGTTCAAGACCGGCGTCTCTGCAATGATGATAATCAATTGCGTTATTTCATAGTTAGCAAAGACCTACGTTGGTTAAAATGCATTTCATAATTTGCGTTGAACGGAATGTCACAAATGATTAATTGCACGTTCACTACTATAAGAGAGACGAAATATACTTCACAAGATTTCTGTGACAAAACAATAGACGGCAACATGGCCTTATCGCAAATCCTGTTTTCCGAATTGCACAAAATCATGAGAATAAAGTTACCTATTTGGGTTTTAGGGGAGGCGATCGCCCAAAAGGCTCTTCCCTGCGGTCTAGGACAGTTCGGCGCTACCGTTTCGGCGATGGTGGTCGCAAATGTTTTATGCGAATAAAATTTGTGTTTTTGAAATACTTTGAAGGTTAGACTACAAAGGATGTTTGCTTCATAAGTGTTTTTGTTCTCAGCCTGATGGCCCCAGTGGCCAGTTTAGGTTCCCGTCCGTCAGGATTTTGGAAGAACTTTGTGCGACCGTGACCACGTGTGTAACGAAATGTGGCTTGTGACGTTTATTTTTGCTGGCATGAGGCGTTTGTGACTTTACACAAAAGTTAAGCCTGGGCAGCATCTATTGCTTGATCTTTCATGTAAGTATCATTTTGATTGCATTTCACAGCTAAGCTAAAAATATATCGTACTTTCTTGCCATCACTTGCCCACCGGTGTACGAATATGAAGTAATGGCACTTCGAAATCCATGGTAAACATCATGAATCACAATAAATACAGCATAATTGGAAAGATCTGGGACAAGTGCTACACAGAATCTTGCGCCTGCACGCTTCATGACGGCAGTGCGAACTTTTGCACTTTGATGACATTTCAAAGGAAAACACATTTCACATTTCATCGCCGAAACGGAGGCGCCGAAACGGCAGCGCCGAACTGTCCCATTCCGCTCCCCTGGATCCGCCCCTCGCCTCAGTCCGTCTTTTTCAACGGGTGTTCCACGGAGGGCGTCAGATGGTCCGCGAGAAATCGACTGCTCATAAAGAAGTCACTTTGCAATTGCATCACAGTCACCTTGACTCAGTTGGACGGAGTTTTTCCTAATATGCCATATGTGGTGCAGGAAAACCTCAAAAACACCAGCTGTCGTTATGTGAATAAGTCGGTATTGCTCCACGATGATGTAAGTGAACTGACTCTGTATTTGCAATGCTAAAGCCATAAATACTTAAAGGCTGCAAACATAGTCATTTAACGGTACCATTTTTTCAACCATCCTAATGTCCCATTAGCTCGTGTTCGTGTGTCATAGTCCAGTGATTTGTGTCAGGATTTCAAGCAACATTTCAAGACTCTGGGAAAAAAGTAAAAAATGTATAGAGAAATTACTGTTGTACTGAGGAAGTTAGCTGACTTGTGAAAGATCTCCAGTAAAATGTTCAGTGTGGAAGGATTTCGTTAGGACACAGGTTGAGTGTTCTGGAATAACTGGGTGTTTCAAGCATCCTTTCAATGGCTTTGAACATGGTTGAAAATAGGGGGGCACGGAGAAATGTGTGAGATCCATGAATTAAATTTTTGCGTGTTCCTTGAAACGCGAACTGATTTTTAACCAGTTGACGAAAACAATTGATAAAAATCTTACCTTTTCCAGAAAAATACAGCCACTACGTTCCAAGGTACAGTGCTTGCTTTGATAGAAAAAAGGAACTTTAAACTTCTTTATTCTTTGCAGTGCCCACACAAACCAATCGCCAATAGATTTTGTTTTTCAATATAGGTTCACGTTCGAAAAAAAATATATATATATAGATTGCTTCATATTACAAAACTTGCATCTTGTAAGTAGTAATCTTACCCTGCACAGTTGAGTCCCCCATTGCTCCTTGACTCTTCGCTGACATCTGCTTATTGGCAACCATTTGTACAATGTGCTGTTGGTTTTTCGGATTGCTGGGACACTCGCGGAGGTGATCGAGGTCAGCAAGTTTCAAAACAAGTTGAAAAACACATCATTGTTATCTGAAGTGAAACAATAAATGAATTTTTATTTTTTTATTGCAAACTAAAGTTGTTTTGATGAATATCTGCAACAATTCTTACAACTTGGTCGTATATTTAACGACCATAATAAAAAATAAGGTATTTCGATTAAATTGATGCTTGTCAAATCTATCAATTCAAGAAAATCGCGAACATTAATTTATCGTAATTGCAAACGAACAAGTTCTGGGTGTGTTGCTTTGAACCATCAGTTCCTAAATATTTTGCCTTGCGCTTCTTGATATTGAAATTCGTCAGAGATGTGACGGCGCAAGTCAAATTACCCTCTTCACACTGCACTGTTATCGCATTCGCGTTGGATTGGGAATCCCATAAATCACTCAAGCACGACCGTGAGTGTCTCACCGAGCTGCTTGAGCGCGCATGTTT
>JGI24022J15233_10009566_pt1 | contig 10929 bp, 11 predicted proteins | sample Ectturendosymbi2_FD_15233 | JGI IMG/M metagenome (IMG submission 15233)
ATCCATACTCTTTTAAGAAACGCGATAAATAGGTAAGCGGTACAAAAACAAATACACTACTTAGGTTGGACAAATGCCTTTCATTTCAAACATTCTTAAGGGATTGCCATTCAAATGTAAACAGATATGAGTTAGGCAAGCATACAGTCAACAGAAACAAGTAGGAAACAAAGCTAGCAAAACGTGCTTTCCTTTTCCACGGGATCGCCTAACGCCCTGCAGCGCGAACAACAGCAAGGCGTGGTCGTAACAAAAAACATTTTTAATTTCTACAGGACATGTCAGTATAGCTCATTCACAAACTACTCTTAGTGTTTACCTTAATTTTAAATACTGTCTATAAAAGCTGTATTAAAAAATAATGTAGAATAAGGAAAACAAAAATTTGGAAATGGACCCTTCCTTGGAACCACCAACAAAAAAGCAAGACTAGAAACTTTCAAACTACCACCGATAGCACAATCTTTGTCACTCAACAGGTTACCAGAAGATACAGTATTACAAAAGCTTAAAACTATACCCTTAATGGCATAGGACAACGCGGATACTTGGTCATACCCACTCTTTACTCGATTGGATAAAAATCTCACCATCTTCAATATCGATGGGTGCGAATTTCTAACAATTAACTCTATCCCCGAAGAAATTTTAGACTGGCAATACCCGGTAATACCGTATCACCGCTTCTTTGTGAGAAATACACAAGAGAGACGAACTGCTATACTACGGTCAGGAGTAATGTTAGCGAGCCTACATGGATTGCCCCTGTGCGCGATAGGTATCGCAGTGGATCCCATACGCTGTTCAAGATGCAATTTCCAATATGAAATCTTAACCGAACTACGGCGAAGCATTTGCCAGTTTGTGTTAACCAGGGTGCAACAAATACCTCCACATATAAAGGACTTTTTAGAAGCAGAACTGCAAAGTGAAGCAACTGAACTCAAGGCTATGTCGACACTACAAGACCCTTATAGGCACACTTCCGCCAAACAAAACTTAACTGCAGAGACAAAGGTGAAAATTTTTTAATTTTTTTCTAACAGGATTTCAGGATTTACTTTTAACTAACTTAAACCTTACTAATCGTTGTATAAAGCTTTATTTTGTTGCCTCTGGAGCTTGAATAAAGGAGCATACCAAGACATACTGTACGTCTTGCGATTACGCAGAGTAATGCCACGATTAACAGTCACCAAAACGAGCATCTCCATATTTCATGGCACTCCAGGAGCGATAAAACAAAGGAGTACATTGAAACAAGTGGGTACAGCTTTAAAAGCATTACGCCAAACACGAATTACGTGGCATGAACCACCGTGGCGAATTTTAACAGAAGCGTTGAACNCTGGGACAAACAACTTTATCAACCTTGGGGAATTGCTCGCTCATAAACTAATACTNCAAAGAACGAAACACCTCTTAATGCGCTATGTTGAGTTCGTCTTGGCCCCTCAANATGACATGTCTGGTGATCCTGAAACAGCAACGAAAGAAGACTTTGATTAAATAAATTGACAAAAGCAAACTAGAAGTTCACCGACGAAATTACGACAAGCCAGACGAAGATGGAAACTAAGCGACGAATAAAGACATTAACGCTTTTAGAACATTGCCGTGTGTGTCCAATTGACATATTGTAAAATTGCACTTTACATATTTATCGCAAGTCATATCCAGGAAGAGAGTAATCTGTAATGTAGAAATCATTTGCAATAAAATCCGCATCGAAAATATTAACAAAATTTATGATAAAAACAATACTCGCTGAAGCATAAAACTTTCATTTCGAAATTAACGTAAATCACACGATTGAACACGTGATCGCGACGCGACCTGTTGTGTTTTCCTCGTGACCCTAAATTCACTACTGAAATCAGTCTTGCTCACAGCCTTCCTTGGAGTAGCATCTCACCTACAGGTAGTCTGATAAGCGAGATCAAGACTTAGTAGAAATAGTTGGCGAACGAGTGAGGTCTGGTAAATTCGTGAACCAGGACACGCTTGTAGCTAACTAATACCCCAGAACGGTTTATGACCTGTACAAACTCAGGCTATAACCAATTTTCAGACAAACCATTTCAGGTTAGTCTAATAGGAAAGCTTACTCTCTCCTCCATGTGAGAATTGAATTCGTATTTAACCACTGTTGTTAACCCCTGATGTTTGCAGTAACTTATGTTGCATACCTTGATTGACGATTGTTGAGATAAACCCCTGTTGTGATGAATATCGCAGTTATACTAATAAAACCATGAGTGAATACAATTTTATTGTGATAAACTGAGCGGGTCGAGCGAAACCGGCGGGTCTAAGTTTCTTAATTGTTAACGTGGGCATGCCAAGGACACTTCCTATTTATCAGTGCTCTCGCGGAATTGTCCTAAATGTGTAGTAGTTTTCTTCTTTAGAAGGGGACTACCCCATTAAAAATGGTGCCACCAGTGAGGTAGTGCCTAGCTTAAAAGGGTACTACTACAGCTCGACTTCTTTTTTACAGATCTAAGCGATTTTTACTCAATTTGATCAGTTCATATGAATACCTAACTATTTAGAGCTACCAGGTTCGGCTTTTTCTTTTGATGGAGGGAGAGTGAATCCTTTTTAAAATTTTCGTGTTCTTACCTAACAAATTATTGTACATTGAAAATGTGAATTAGCACAGAAGATAGGAAGCCTAGACAGAACAGAGTTTTGTATTCTGAAAACAAAGACAGAATAGGTGCGACTTACATTGGAGTATCAAAGTAACTAGAACAGACATCTATTAGAAAGGTTTATAATATTATGGAAACAAGTGGTGAGTTTATGAATTCTTATTTTGTTTTTCTGTGTTCTGGATGCTTCTTTCTCTAGCATTGTATTCTGAAGTTCGAGAATTTACAATTTAATTGTTTAGGTTGTTTAGAATCAAGAGTATTGAGTCAGCAATAACTAAAAATGACAGTAAAAGCTACTGAGAACTGTATAAAAAGTTTAATAGCTAATGCCATGAACACCGCTGATATTGTTGTACTGAATTCGACTGTCACTTTAGACACTGTTTATTTGCAAAGTCTTAGAATAGATTGTACCTGTCAAGTTGATACATTGCGTTCAAGTTCTGAGAATTGGTTTGAAAATTTTTGGAATGTGACAGAAGCTGAACTACATACTATATTGACAGAGTCAGAAGAAGACAATTTGTTGCCTGACCCAATAGACTGCATTGTGCAAGCCATTAACTTTATACACTTCGATTGGCCCCAATGTCCTATATTGAGACTACAGAAGCAACTGCAGGCCACAAATTTAAAGATAGACGTTTTAGAACAAAACCCTTATTTTTCGAAGTATTCAAGCAGAAGCTGTATAAAAAATTACAGAGCTCTTTTTCTGATATTGTCCACTTCTTCATTACGTGACCATTTATAATTTCCAATGGCAAGTTATGTGGCTCTGGGAATTTCTTGTAAATACACTGATAGATAAAAATACTTATGAGTGGTGGCAAATATTGATCAATGTGTAAACTGATTGNAAAGTACAGTTAAATTTATTAGTCTTGGAACAAGTAATGGCANAACCACTGATTGTAAAAACTTCTTTGTATAGATCATTTGAGGGTTTATACAGTTAAAATGATTATCAAAGCCGCTAAAAATTGCATAGAAAAATTGACAGTTGACAGAGAAAGTGCTGCTCAAATTACAGAAAGGAATTCATCTATTGTATTGACATCTGTACCACTACGTAGTGACCATGTAGAATAATTTAGAAGTGGAACTTCTGGATGATAACTCAGTGTGGTTCCAACGTTCAAACGAAGATTATACAAATTTGTAAATATTAAATTTTCGAATTTGTTCGAATTTGTAAATATTAAATTTTATCGCTGGCAAGTAATTTGGTCTCAGGAAGAATTAGTAAATATTCCTATAACAACCGACCCCTATGAGCACATGTATACCCCGATTAAATAGTAAATACAACGCAGCTTAGACTGGACTAATGTATAAGGTTAAAAAATGACTAAGATAAGGAACCATTTTTTCACGTGCTCCTTGGGAATTATATTAGTCATTAACTTTTTGACATAAAAGGGGTTGCTTACCATCTCTAAGAAGTGAACCTCAAACAAGTAACAACCTAGATCTTCACTCAACCTTATGTTGAAATGTGGCTTCTGACTTATGCACACCACGATAATGCCCCCCTTTTTACTTCTCTACACTTTTTACCGTATCAATTTTATAAAAGCATTTTGCCTAGCTATTTCCCAGTTCCAAACTCTTCATTTGAGCCAACTATAGTTTTATTAATTTGCAGTGTCGTGCATCGTCACGTTCATCCCGCTTGGAGGTACCGTGCCAACAAGTAAAATATGATTAATAGTAATAAGATAACAAAAAGGGGAATACATGAGGTACTAATAATAGAACCTTTAATAATAAGGTTATCGAAGAAAAGTTTGCCTTTGTTTTGAAACCCTAAAAACCGTAGACATTTTGGTTAATACAAGGTAGCTGGCCAAAGTCTAGCGTGAAACCTCAAGTCTAGACAATATTTCCGACTGAACGCTATGAATCAATAAATCATTCTCGAATATTCATATTAACATAAGTCAACTTGCATTAAGGTTTCCTACCGCTAGGTTGGTTGCTTGACATTCAGATAAAACATATAAGATAACAAAGGCGATCTAGGCCTATTTTGAAATTGGATCCTTTTTGAAGCTATTTTCAATTGGGGGAAATTTGAAAGAACATAAGCCTCTAGTTGCCTTAAGCAACCCTTAATCCTTTCTCAGGTTGAATTTTTATTTCATTAAGTCATCATTAATGCGGGAGAATTGACACCTGTCAGTTCTGAATATTAGTAAAATCCCTAAACTCAAGACCGCAATACTGTCATTTCAAGTTTCAAAACGACATGAATCTCAGAAAAAGAATAGTTTAATAAAGGCGAAGTTAGGACAAGAACTAATACAACGAACTGAAAGCAGAGAAAATCAAGTAAATTAAGTAAATGAACAAAAACGATAGAAGACTTCATCTGCTCCGAAGTCTGATTGCAGTAGGCTCTGTTTCAATAAATTGCCTCCTCGAAGTCTCAAGGTCCTTTATAAACCGAGGTAGATCCCAAGAGCTATGGGTACGAAGTTGTTCAGGAACTGGAAAACCGAAGCGAATGTAGGTCCAATTGTGATACTGACGTCTTCTTCCCATGAACCATACTAAACGAAACAAAGCAAGGTCTGATAGAGGTATTGTCCCGCTGTACTTGAAAACATCTTTAGCCTGTTTTAAGGCAGAAATGGGATCCAGGTAGCGACCCTGAAGAGCTAGGATCGTTTCATCTTGAAACATTTCTTCGTCGATCATGATCGATAGCAGTAGTACGTTTCACCATTAACTACTGTAGTCAATGACAAAAATTCGAATGTTGATGTGGGCTCAAAACGCCTTGGCTATATAGTCGAAACAAAGTGGAATTACCCAGATGATGCAATCCTGGCGCAAGAACCTAGTAAAGGAATTCAGAATACAAAAATGGGTGTAGATCATCTCCGATTTTCGAATTCTAAAATTCTAACACAAATGGATTCTAGACACAAACGGATTAGGATAAGACCTAACTGAAGGACATGAAACGTACCGCTATTCTCTATTTCGGTTGAAATACTACTTGCAAAAACCACGTTTGATAATAATTTTTAGAAGTAAAGTAAGTATATGTTAATATACACATACACTCTGTGAAGGAGTTTTTTTCAAGTTTTTGATGCTTCATTGAAACCCTTAACCTTTGGCTAACACCGATATCTTATGAGAGCATGTGTCAAGCTCAAGCATTAGCAAACGTTTTGCAATTAAAAATCATGATCTTACTCGGTAAAACCTCAAATTATCGGAGACTTGAGCTATACTTCAATACGGTTATTAGTAGCCAGCCATTGGTAAGCTCCTTTCTGCTAAACCAACCCCACACTGTAGGTGCACATCCTTAAAATTAAAGTATAGAATGGACATGATTAAGAAGGATAACAATTTAATTGGGAAGAGTACGAGAAAAAATTATGTTGGCAATTTCTCTTTGTTCAAATTTATGATTTCGGAATTATAAGAACTAGAATAGTATCTTTTCATTTAGCAACATCAGTTTTATATTTTTTCAAAACATCAATGATATTTGGTTAAATCAAAAACTTTTAGAAGTATAAGGAGTAACATAAAGTTTGCATGTTGCATTTTCAGTAATACTGGTGTAAAACATTTATGTGAGAACTAGTTAGAAATGTACAAATTGTTACACACACAACTGGTAAAATCTGACAGTTTACATCAACAAAGAAATTGCAGTAATGAATTGGAGCCTTTGCTCAATCTTGTTTCTGATCAAGGAAAGAGAGTCGTGTTAATACTTGAAGAAAATCAGATATCCATGGAACATATAACTTCTCACTTTGATGTGGAACCATGTGATTTACATAAATACAAANAAAATTTAGATGAACAGAATCACCATTATGAAAAAGTATCTGCAAAACATTTGCAAATAACTTTTGAATTAATTAATATTATAGTAAGACGAAAATACGTCGAAGCACCGCACGCCTTCCACATTGAATATGGACTGTATATAACTTTTATTCTGGCATTGTTTGAAGAGCAAACCTTCTTGTCAAGACGTTGTACTACTGTTAGTTTCGGGAAACATAGACTTTTGCAACTTCGGAAAATGTTATTTTGCTACCGTTTCTCTAGACGATTCTTTACCGCAACCAGGTCTTTTCGAATCCACTAAGCATAATTATACTTTTTAGTTGGTGTATTTTTAGTTACGCTCGCCTAGATTTTCGAGTTGTATTAACTTAGAATTGTTTTGGTTCCATTGTGATCATCTCTTCACAAATATAATCAGTCAATGCAAAAAGCCTTGGTTAAGAACTGGATTGAAATACTTGAACTGTTGTTCAATTTTATTTTGGCTAAGACTAGTTTCAAATTCCATCTGCCTCCACGTACCACAAATATCTCGTCGATACCAGTTGAAAAATAAGTGTTCATACTTTTGCTATGAATTTATTCTAAAAGAATTTATTACAATTTGACAACTATTACCTGACATTTTCGAAACCCCGTCCATGAAAACTCTGACCAGGACCAAGATTGCTTATTACATCATTGTCTTTATAATTGTCTTTGCTTTTATATTACAGGATACCTTGGGGAAAATCAAGTTGACTTTGGTTTTAGAGATATATACTAAGCCGTTGTGGCAGAGTAAAGTGTGTCTGATCTGGCGACCTTTATGACTGAATACATCCTTTGAAACTGTTACCATGATAAATTTTAAGTCGACGCTAGACGCTGTCTTGTCTAGGGTACCTACTTTCAGTTGGGCTATCGCACATATTGGCCAACCCACTTTTCATTTCAGAAAACCCACTTATAAAATACCTAAACCACTTAACACATCCGTCGGAATTCTGTCCTCGTTGACATAGAGAGAAAGGGAAATGTATTTACATTTCATAATAATTGTAAGTGTAAGAAATAGGGTAATTGAATGTTAAAGTAACTAGAAGTTTATTTACGGTTTAAGAATAAAATATTAATAGGATGATCCAGTCACTCACTAATAATTATCTTTGGGAAGAATAAGTCACAATGCGATTCATGGGAGTGCCTGGAGCGGTGTCTGTCCCATGACATTAAGAAGCATTTTGATTTAGGTATATTAAGGTATTTTTGGATGAGGATCATATAGAGTGAGCTAGGTGCACATTATTTCAAATTTACATACTACTACTAATACGCTCACCCTCCTCTGGGTTTGGAAATTTCCATCGAGATAGTTGTTTTTTGGACGATGATGCAAAACGAGTATCTTGCTCGTCGGATACTCGATCTCAAGTAGGAGAAGGATTTAAAACTTACCCACTGCTCGTAATTTACAGTGGGTTTGGCCTTTATTATCTTACCTTCCTCGGAACCGGACCGTATGAAGGAGAAGTAAGGATCCGATTCCTATAGTCAAGAGGAGACTTATGATTTCAACATTATATTCACTCAAAGACACTATAGTGCATTAATGAATACGATATTTTATGACATTTTGTAGGGATGAAAAGAGGTCCCAAAGTGGAACCTCTTTTCATCCCTACAAAATATCGTAGCAAGAAGATCTCTGGTCCCACGGTAGTGGCAAGAAGTATCTTTTAACAAGAAGATCTCTGGTTGCACGGTAGTGGCGAGTGACGAGTTCGCCAATGCCGCCAGACCATTTGCAGATCGGAAGTTTTTTCTAGTATTTTTAGGGTCTAACTTTCGTTGGTAAATTATATATCTTAATTGAAAAGCGTGTACGTATTACCGATGTTCCAGTCACATTCCCTATATAGCTATTTACTAAGTTTTTACTAAACTGTTTGATCTTTAATGTTTAAAAAGTCGTCAGTCACCATGGAGCGAGTATCTGTCCCATTTCCCTGTCACAAAAACAATAACATGGTGCTTAATAAGGATGAGGATAACGAGGTCAGCAGAACACGGAAGGAGTGAGAACACCATCTGCACGGCGCCTGTACAAGATTGCGAGAAGTCCGAAATTCTGAAGGACTACCTTTACATTTAGCATCCTAGGTATGACATCCACGGATGTCATAGGAATCGGCAGGTCATCGTAGTTAATGAGTTAAAATTTAGAACAGTAGTCCTTCACAGCCATTGCCCAACTCCAGGAATGATACTCTCATCAATTAATGTACCTAGAACCAAGTGTTTTTGTATATCATAGTTTAAGGTCTTAAAAGTAGAATAGTTTAATTTATTGAGTGCCAGTTCTTTACAGAAAATAGTTCATACTTCGATTCCTTGTCACAAGACTGTTATAACAAGAAATAATCCCGTTTGAAATTAAGAACAATCATATATAAATTTCATAACCACTAATTACTACCCTTAAACAGCCCGGCTAGATAGGTGCAAGACGTGAACTAACTTATGGACAAGCTCAGTTAAGAGGTAACGTTTCCCTTGTTTCCCTTGTAAATAACAAAATGGATTTTTTCATAAATTTAATACCTCAATAACAGTACTAGACTTAACGGTAACGTTCCGTAAAAATGTTACCGCAACTAAGATTGAAAGAAATCCTGACATTGTTTCCAGCTGTAAATAAATTGCCACATGAAAAAAAAGATCTATCAAACTGTTAAATGTCATCCTTTAGACCCTAATAAAGGCAGTTCAATAGGGAAATCTCTGGATATTATTAAAGAACTATTACAAGAGGTCTTCTCCGGAAACGCCGAAAAATAAACATTATTAGCAGATCATGTTCGTTGACGATCAAGATTTAGCGAAATTTATCTTAGAATTCTTGGTATAGAGAATTCGGAAGGCCATCTTTATGGCTGCAGTTTTCATTAGAGGTCCTAAATACAAAGTTGAACAATAAGACCCTATCCGTGACCATATTCGGGATGACTAAGCATTCCACTTATAAAACGTGGAAAAGGAAGTCATGTCTGGTATGAAAAACTACAAACCTTGAATTTTGAGAATATCCATTTCACTGATAGTTGGACCATAAATTGAAAGGTGAGGAAACATATTTAGTTGCAGATATTCAGCCTCATAATAGCCATGTTGGAGATCATCAGGCATCTTAAAACTATTAGGGCACAAGTTGACAAACGATCATGCCTGATAACACCCATCGAGGTTTATACCGTATTAAAGGTTGACTGGAGAAGGTTGACTGAAAGAAAATTGACGAAAATTTTCGTTTTATAAACTTTATGAAACAGAGGAAATGTCTCACATCACTTAGATGGTGTTGAGGAAAGACTACCTAATAAAAATTGAATATAATTTCCGGTTCAGAAACCTTGTGAAAAGAACCTTATTTTGCTAAGCAAAATTGTATGTCGTGAAATTGTCTTAAGAATAACCGGGTAACACGCTTGCTCATACCCCCGGGTTTTAAAAAGAAGGTTCTCATAAGATTATTCCACAACATTTCAGGTTTAACGAGTTCCTATTTCTGTGATATTTATACGTGCTCGATTACGATCATGAAGAACACGACATTACTATCATAACTGATTAATATTGCTTTACATATTAAGGATAGATATGAAAGAAAAATGTATGGATATTGCTATATCTAGCTTGAATTTTGAAAGTTTCTCAGAAAACTTTACTTTGTATTCAAAACACCAATGTTATAAAAACTTTTATTTTAAGAGATATTATGTTTCAGAAAATGAGTCACGAGATGCGTCCACAAAGGAAGTCTTTTAATCAATTTCTTTTATTTCACATATCGATACGAATTCAACAATGTTCTTCATGAAGACAACATCGATTTCTGTATAGACTTCAGGAACGAATCTTAACCTGAACTCAGTATCAACAGAGGACTTTACATTATGAGGTCCCCGACAATCAACTAATCTAGATTTCCGATCTAATTCATCTTTCATCCTTGAAGCAGGGTAACAACATTATCGAAGAATACCCTCCGGAAAGTTACCTTCTAAACATTGGAATTATCAATGAAGAACTTTCTAATTCTTTATCTTCTTCATTCACTTTATGTATTCAACCCTTATGGAAAGACACTGACGTTTTCAATCAAATAGAGCGGAGAGGAATGTTGAGTTCGTCTTGGCTCCTCAACATGACATGTCTGGTGATCCTGAAACAGCAACAAAAGAAGACTTTGATTAAATAAATTGACAAAAGCAAACTAGAAGTTCACCGACGAAATTGCGACAAGCCAGACGAAGATGGAAACTAAGCGACGAATAAAGACATTAACGCTTTAAGAAAATTGCCGTGTGTGTCCAATTGACATATTGTAAAATTGCACTTTACATATTTATCGCAAGTCATATCCAGGAAGAGAGTAATCTGTAATGTAGAAATCATTTGCAAT
>JGI24022J15233_10009567_pt1 | contig 10928 bp, 9 predicted proteins | sample Ectturendosymbi2_FD_15233 | JGI IMG/M metagenome (IMG submission 15233)
CATCAGACCCGTAACCAGGGGGGCTTCGACCCCTTGCAAAATTTTTCGCCCCCCCTGAAAAAATGTGTTGGACATAGTTCAAAAAATTCGGGCCCCTCTCAGAAAACTCTTCGCCTCCCTGGTATCCCAAGCTGGTTACGGGCCTGCTAGTCATCCAAGGCGCCAAAGAAAAATATTCAAGGAAATGACTGGCAGCAAAATGTCCGACTCCAATTTCGACTTCTAGCTTCCAAAATTTTCCGACTCCGACCTTTCCAAAATCTCTGACACCCGACTCCTTAACATAACGTGAATGATGTTTGGCTGTCAACAATGGTAAAGAAGCGAGCTAAAATTATTTTAGAAATAAGAATTTTGTTACTGTCGCTGGATACATGAATTTAGACTTTGAATTAACTTATTTATTTAAACAAAATTTACTAATCATAAAAACTCATACTGTTTACTATGAGTAGCTACTATAACGTGAATGAATTAAACAATAACAACATTAACATATAAATTACGTTCAAGAAACCTTTGTAATTGGTATATAGCAAGAGAAGTAGCTAACTTTAGAGCTATTCTATATTTGATTGTGTTTACATTTTCTGAACGTAAAACATAACATAAAAATTCTTAAGGGTTTTTTTCGCTTGTAATATTAATAGTACGGACTGCTTACTACTCGCATTGTATTGTATTACTGAATAAAGCAACAAAATCGTTCGCATTACGTTCCTATGGACAGTAGGCTTGGAGCTATTGTTGGTTTTCCGATTACGCAGAATCGTTGTGCACAGCAAGAATCCTCTGTTTCAATAAAAGATTCAAAACAATGGTACCGTTTCAATAGGCACGAGTTAGGACTCCTATCTTAAGAGTGCGATGCAAAAAATGATTCAACTGGACTCCCAGTGCTCTTAGGAATCCGACTCCACCCAAAACCTCCGAGGCCACAACTCTGCATTGAACGTACAATCAAAAGCTATGTCATAGCTGAACGTCCACGAAAAAATTGCCTTTTTCACGATAAACATTCTAATAACAGAAAAATGCATTTTTCCTTAGCTTCTCGTGTTGTGATTTGACTTTGGACCAGATCGGATCCTATCGAAGTATTGCGAAAACGATATTTTCACTTATCAAACTTCTGCGGTTTTCAGGTTTTGTTTCTGATGAAATGACTTTGAGTGTGCCAACACATACTTTGGACCTTCCCAGCTTTCGGAATCAGCTCGAGGCATTAGCCGTTGAGTACGGACTGCCGATGCACAACGAGCTTGTCACGTCTGCTGATGAGATGGAACTGTTTGGCGCCGTGAATCGAAAATTCAAAACGCTATTTAATCGACAAGTTGAATGCAGAACATTTTACGATTATGACAATGCTCCAGATGGTATGCTGTATGTTTACGCAATTAAGTTTGCTTGTACTAATCCAAGTATATATTTTGAACTTGAGCACGAAATATTAGCAGTTGCGCGGGTGCTTTACCAGATTAAGGAACCACAACGGTATCAAACCGTTTACATTTTATACGTCAATATAAATTAAGACACTCTTAGATGCAGTGATATGAAAAACGTTCGTCGTTATAAATCGCAGCAACTTCTCAAATGCAATGATAAGGCCGTCCAGAGTGCTGAGCATCACATGCTCGTTTCTATTGAAGAAGTAAGGCTAAGCGGGAAGTTCTTACCGCTTCCAAGTAAATCATCAAGCTACGTGCAGCACCGAAACTTCGAACACCATGTCGCTCATTTCCTCCCTGGTAATGCGGATTCTTGTTTTTATGTTATTTATTTGATTTCCACGTCCTTTCCGGAAACAGAGTCTAACCCGTGTTATTAGTCGTTATTTTGAGCTTTTACTTGGCACTGTTCTGCAATAATACCTTCCTCCGCACCACACCAATTGTTTGTGTAAATTGCCAAATAGATGTGAAACAGTATCGCAAATATTTGCAACACTTCTGCAAGGGGGCACAATGTCCCGGGAGACGAACCACTGGATGGCTCCGAAAAGTCCCAATAATATCGTAAATACTTTTTTCAACACAGTACATTTACTCCCAAAATACCTTAGGTTCGAACATGGGGGGCGCCAAACTTGTTTCTTGCCGCGGGCGCCATCTGACCTCGGTACGCCCCTGCACTTTTGCAAGGGCCGTGCGGGCTGTGGGGTACATGGCTACAGCACACGCCTCAGCAGGTGGTTCGATTTGCTGTCGGCCTTTGGTTTTCTTGTTAAAGTTGTGTTAAAAAGTTTTATTTCAGCATTGTTTTCTTCTACAATGTCGTTGTTATTCGAACGACCAGGTTTTGAACACTGGGGTGTCGATTCGGCCGCGCACTGCTTGAAGAAAGCAAGTAACTGGGGAGGCTACATTAAAATCAAGCCGTCAAAGGATGCTCTTCAAGTGTCTCAAATGACATGCTTGGAACAGAAAGGGAAAATAGATGAGCTGCTTCTGTGTCAAAATGCGTACGTCCATTTATACCCCACATTCAGTTGTTCACTGTTTGTAAAATGCTAGCCAAGTCAGCTGATTTTTTTCAGATTTCTTTCGGTGGACGATTATTCTCTTGTGACTGAGTCCCTGAAAGACCATGCGGTTGGAGTTAGGGAACCCCCAACACTGCAAGCTCTTTCTGTATCGTCTCACAGGTTGTGTGCAGCAGTTCTAGAGTGTTTTGCCTTGTGTCGTGTAAGAGTCTATCAATAAGTTGTAGTTACAGTTTATTTTGGATAGAAATATGTATTTCTTTAGTATTACAGTATTACTTACTGGTAACTTTAGAAGCACGTTTGCAACCCTGTGGCTGTTCTTTACCCGATGTGGAGTTTTTGGACGTGGTTTGCGTGAGATCAGAAGAACACCACCACCACCACCACATCTCATAAGCTGTGTCAGCATTGTATTCAAGAAACCCCTTAAATTGGTACAATACACGTGTTTGGTTAGGATTCAACAGCGCTTCTGATGTGAAGTGCAATTATGCACGTGCTGGGCCGCTTACAAGTTTTCTTTTAGGAACGGAAAGCTGAAAAGCGCTTCAGTTTGGAACCGAATCTACCTGGATCTTCAGAAAGCGCAAGCTGCTGGTGCGAACGGGAACTGCGCAATGGAAGGCGGCGACAATGAGAAGAACAGGTAAGATCACAGTTTTCTATGTCTCAGATAACCGTGCGTGCTGTTTGAAAAGCAACCTTGGAGTTTCGCGCGTATTTTTCTGCAGTGTTTTTTTTAACAGTGATGAAACAGCATGGCTTGTGCGAAAGTGCGATTTGATAAATTTGATGAAACAAGTTTGATTTTATTAGTTTGGTCACTGGTCATAAATCTTATCATACGGTCAGGACTGCTATCCAGGGCCGCACCACCTGATATTTCTTTTTTGGGGGGCAAGATGATTGTAACTTGTTGTACCTAACAACTTTTTTTTTGAAGATTTTGAAAAATTCGGTGGGGGTGGGCAATTGCCTGGTTGCGAGCCTGCTGCTAGCTTTGCATCGCTTATTGAAACAACCATTATTCAGGACTCACCTTAGATTTCTAGATTATATAATTGTAGTGTCATTGATTAAAACAGGCCCAGAGGTTCAAAAGGAAAGGAGGATTCATACGATTACATGAACACCATGCAAATGCTGGGCTTAGATGAAGGAGATGATACTTCGACTCAGGATCCTACAATTATCCAGGTAGGTTTCAATTTTGAATAACAGCGGTTATTTCTCTTGTCAAAGCAAAGTGTCTTTACTGTTGCAAAAAGTTTTTTTTTATGAAAGTTGCTTGCGTACAACTTACTCAACCGAGAGACCAAATTGGGCTAAGTCTGGCCTTTAGATAAATTTGTAAATTGTTTTGTGTTGTTTGCGCTTTTCTAATCGCATTACGTGGTATGGTGGTTACGTCCGACAAATAAAGCGCAGTTAAATTGCGCAAAGTGCTTCTTCTTCCACAAATTCCGTTTATTAAAATCATGGTGATCACAACTAACAGAATCTACTGCGCAAGATATCGATATTAATAAAAAAACAACAAAATTTTGTCAAATGCTTACGAATTTTTTTTCAGTTTTTCTAGAAAAGATCAGCACAGCACTTTAAGAAACTTACAAATGTGGTTTATGATTAGGTCACATTTTTAAGTTTCTTAAAGTGCTGGTCTTCTTTATCCATGTAGAAACAAATAAAGTGGTTTTCTGGTGGAAGAAGCGTTTGCCTGCGCTGTAAGCTTTAACTTTTAAACTTTCGTTGGTGGTATGATATAATAGCAATGCGCATTTTAGCTTGTGTAAATTGAGTTTACTTTTTTCATGAAAAATTTGTTTGTATACCTTAAAATAGTTTACGTTACTGACGGCTGGACGTTTGTCAATTGTGGCTCTGCTTGTCCCCAAATTATAGATTAGCAAAGTTTGACACACTTTGCCACAATTCCCCGTATTTTTACGACACATTTCATGTGACTTTCGTTTCAGGGAGCTTACCTGTCATTCCTGCATTTGCGGCACTTGAAAATACAAGACATGCGAAGGCAGTGCTTGGCGGTGCTGAACTACTTCAGAAGGTGTCCTTTCTCCTTTGTCCTGACAAACCTATGGAATTAAAAAATATATTCTTTATTTGCTTTGCATCTTTAGGACAAATGAAGTAGTGTACGTTGTCCTAACGTTCTCTTTCAAAAATCAATTTTTTATGTTTTTTTTTTTCGTCTCTGACTTTTAACCTGTTGCCACGAGCGTTTCGGGGCCTTTTCTGTTTTTTTTCTCGTTGTTTTGGTTCGCATGCGTCCCTAGCCAGTTGAGTATTTTGCAATATAACCAAACTCAAGCGAAACTTATTTGATTCACTTCATGATCACATGTACCGTGGCAGGATTGCTTTTTTCGAATGTATCGTTGTAGACATTTCCTATTGTTTGCCCAGTGTGGAAAGGACTATGACCATCTACGATGGAGGTTTGTCACTTGAGGCGGTGTCGAACAATAGTAGAAAATCTACACCAACTAAAAACAAGCAACCATCTTCGAAAACGTCGGGTATATTTCACCATCAGTTTGTCTTTGTATCATTGAATGTGCACGTTAATTTTCCTGGAGCAATTTTTCCTCCCACCAATCCTTGCCATGTGTATCATTTTAGGAAGTAAAAGTTTTTATGTGTATCATTTTAGGAAGTAAAAGTTTTATGTGTATCATTTTAGGAAGTAAAAGTTTTATGTGTATCATTTTAGGAAGTAAAAGTTTTTAAAGATATCTTTCTATCACTAGTTTTGATGTTGATCTGCATGTAACACTTTTCAAGCTTCCACCGTAAAAATAATGTTAAATTCTGCCTCTTATTTAAGCTGCCTAACAGTGTACAGTCCTCAGTATAATTTAGTTATTCAGGAGAACTTATTCTAGAAAGTTTTACTTAGTTTTTAACTTCCATCACTTCGGCCATATTTTTGACCAAAGTCCATGAATGTACGATAACGTCATTCATAGATGTTTCCTATTGCAGGAAAATCGGGCCAGAAAGCGTCAAAAGAATCGATTGCTAGTTCAGCAAGTGGTAAGAAACGGGGGATAGGATCGCACCACTACCTGTACAACACACCGGCTGACTTCAAGGTGATGGCAGTTTTTTTTTGCTATTTTCGCCATTCGGTATTATGTTGGACGTCAATCGGTTATTTTATAGATAACAGAGTCGGTCTCTAATGGAGCTTCCCATTCTGTTTTGATTCCATTTCGTGCTTCGTGATGACACGGTCCCTGTGGGTTGTGTGGACAGTTTTTCTTTCATTAATTCTCTCAGGTCTTATAACCAGTTCCAGATTGTTGTCGGAGTTTTTCATTGAAACGATTGCGAGGTTCATGCACTGCAACGTTTTGTGTCTTGTACTGCTTATAGTTGCGAACCTTTTTGAGAAGACTTTGGTCAAGAACGCTAGGTCTGGTTACTGAACCTTTTTTGACTGTCGTCAGGCGACAAAACAGCTGAGTCTGTAAATTCAGCATCATACGGTCATATGTTCGACTGTGGCGATTAAACTGGTGCAATTCGTCGTAATTAAATGGATTAAGTTATCAAAGACTCACATTGACGTTTTTTCAAACCAAAGATTCGCATTACAGTCTTCTTAATCAAATATTTGCATTTACGTATTTTTCATCAAATATTCACATTTATGTTTTATTTCGAGAAGATTATGTTGTAAAGCAAGTCACAAACAACGCGGAATTCGCATTTTTCACCCTAGAAACGTTCAACAGGTTCTATTTTCAGAATTACAGAAAGTATTAAAACGCATCGTCTGTCGAAATGTTTGCGCGTTAAGTTCAGTTGTTGGGAAAGACCCAGCACTGGACACCTTTGCAAATATCGCGTTGATATGCCGAGATGATTTTTTGTCGCTTTCGTTAAACTGTGAAGTGCATCCGACGTTGACTCCGCAATTCATTTTGGTGCGTTGCCAAAACAACCTCGTCTGCATGCAGATCGACCACGTCAAGTTTATGGAGTACAGCGACATCGAAAACCACGACGATTTCTACAGTTGCGATGGTGACGAAAATGAACCCGCCAGCGACAGCAAGGCGATCGGCGATGCAGGTTCTGAATGGAAGAGCTCCATCACGGCATCCCTGTTTCCAGGTCCCACACCGTGGAGCGAGGTCCCTCATGTGCAAGACCAAAGAGGGTACTACATAATGTACGACGAAGCAATGCGCGATTTTCAAAGAACTGAACATCAGCTGTTGCTTGTTGCGTCACAGTACATCGAAAAGGATGTAGGTGAGTTTTTTTCAGTGTTCACGTACTGAAACCGTTGTTAATCTGTAACTGCCTCTTCCCATTTCTCTGGCAACAGTTGCAATCTTGTGTGATCCATTTTCGCACGTATGAGAGGTAGACATTTAACCTTACCTACTCTTTTGTGGTCCCAGTGATGGTGAGCTTTTTGTAAGTTGTCATAGCACGTTAACACTGCGAGGTTGGGGTAACCCGGGAATTTTTTGTTATTTTTACAAACCGCGTGATCTTTTCTCCAGCCAGTGATGTTTTTACCATGGCCGAAATGTCATGCGCACCAAACGACATCGTTCGAAATCAGAGGTAATCCTAGTCTGAAAAGAAATGTTCGGCTTTTTTCTCAACTTCCTTTCAATTCGCGTGTCGAATATATTCACAATTGTTGTTTGCCTGTGGTTCGCTTCCTCATAGAATAATTCTAACACGTTGATTCCAGGTCTGGGTCGAAAAATAGACCAGGAAATATTTGCTCTCTCACACAAAACTAGCGTTGCCTCTGCATGCCAGCCGGATTCAAGGAAGCAGGACTGCGAGTTCACTCCCCGTGCCACACGTTTCCTTGTTTAACGCGCGTTTAGCTCAAAAACCGATGTTTTTCATGCAAGCGACAGCATCAAGTAATGACTTTCACAATAACTTTGCGTCTGGTGCAGCGCATCGATCGGTTCAGAGAAGATCCGTCGCGGAGAAAGCGGAAAGAAGACATGAGGCTGCGGGGGAAGTCGATCTTGCTTCCTACGGGCACCGGGACGTCGACCGTTTTGCTGTGATCTTCGACATGTGGACTTGCGAACTCAACTTTCTAATAAACAAACAAAAGGTAGACTCAAAGACCAGCGAAAACCGTATTACTTTTGCCTTCTGAATACTACTTTGCGGAAAACTTGGGCTGCGCCCTGGACTGCTGTTTGCTGCGCATAAGCTATTCGATGAACTCAGTTTACTGCGGTGCGTATTTTTAGTCCGAAAAATTAGCACCATCGCAAATCAACGTCGGTGTCCTTAGGAATGCTAACGCCCGCACTCGGAAGACGATGATTTTGGACCGAGGTCAGTTGAACCAGGATCTATTTAGTGGCTCGCACACGTTGGTTAATACTGGCTAGTCTTGCGGTCGTTGTGGTCAGTCATGTGCTATTCGTTGTGCAGCGAATCTCAAATAAAAGTTGCCTGCACGTCGGTTACGTTTCAACTTTGCATCCTGTTATTCTTGCTGAAAATGATTCAAAAAAGTTGGTAAATTCTGGCTATACGATCGAGAAACTTTGAAAAATCTTCTGTAGGTTCTGGATGAGAAGGGATATTGCGTTTACTTAAACCAGACAACCAAAAGCTGCTGCACTTCCTTCTACATGAAACTAGGAACTTTTCCGGATAGATTCAACAATCTCGTTTCGTCTTTTACAGCTTCTCGACACATATTTTGAGGCTTACCAAAACACATTCGATCCAGATGACAAAAAGAGGCTGGCGCAGGTACTTTCTGTTTTCATCATTTGCTGCTACAGGGATGATGTCAGAAATTGTTGATGTACCACGAGCATCTTAATGCGTGTTGCTTGTCGTGTAACTCCATCTCCTCTCTTTTTTCGCAGGCCATGACCGATATCATGTATCAAAGACCAAGGTACGACTTTACCAAGGAATACTTCATCCGCACCTACCAAGCAGAATGCGCTTGTCTGCGTTTGAAGAACGCACTTNTGACTGATGTATGCTCTTTCATTTCGTCGTTTATAAACCTTTTCTCCGACTCGTGTTGCAAGCCGATGGTCAGTGCGAAAATGGGACTTCCATTGCGTAGGAACGTACTCTGCGACAGATTGCTCACTTATCCCAGGATAACCAGTAAAATACGCTTTTTCAGTATAGCCTGTTCTGTCAAATTATTGCTGCTGATACCAAGTAGTTGAAATTACGATTTATTGATTTACATACAAGTTTAATCTACTCGTAGAAAATGATCCCCGTCGTAAAACCTTGTTCCAACTACCCTGTCGATAACATTTGTCCTGATCGTCCATTGTGGTAAGCTGATCGCCAACATGCGTTTTAGATCTTGAAAAATCAACTGGACGATTGCAGACAATACTTGTGTCGAATTTCGCGACCAGGCCACTGTCATGGAATGCCTTACTATTCTTCGACCAAGCAAGAGATCGCCACCAACTTGCCCAAGTAGGTTCCTTCCGGTGCATGGTACGCTGTTCAGTCATTCGCTTTTTTCTATCTGGTGCCGCTTGCAACAGGCCATCGCTAAAGTTCGTGGACATGCTGGAGTTTCACCCTTCGCTTGGAACAGTCGCGGGTCGCTTCCACGAAGCAATCAGCTCAGTCGTTTTGGAAGTGCAGCAGGTCTGTGTGTGTGTGTGTGTGTCGACGTAATGCTGTGCATGGCTGGAAAACCGAATGCATTAATGTTGCAGATTAGGCTATAGCAATGTTTTGCTTTACGCAATTTTGTCTGTGCTAACCGTGAATAAAAACTATTCGTTTGTGCCCGAGAAACTTAACCGCAGATAAAATTGAAGTGAATGATCCTTTGGATTCATCGGCAATTCAGTTATTTCATATGGTACATTCCATACCAGTGTTTCATATTCTTCATGTGATTACATTCTATGAAGGGTAGCTCAGACAAAGTTGCTGTTGTTGTGGGTCTGCAGCTATTATGCTGTATTACTTTGCCATCGAGCATGATTTCTTCAGACTATAACTATGAAATCAAATGCACAAATTGACACTTGCAACATCTGCCATTAAATTGTTGCTGCGTAGTGCGGCATGCATGGACCGTCGATAAACGGCTAATTTAAGCACAGGTATGCGATGGATTGTTGTAAAATAAGTAAATTTCACCAGATTTTTATATCGGCACTTTGAAGGATTTCACAGCGGGGTTCTTTGTGGCGTAATATTTGCAATATGAAGCGTTTGGTACCCCGTTGTTTTCGCTTTTCTACCGCGTTGTGACTCACTGAGGACCTTCTTTGAAAGCTGCTTCGGTAGTTTATAACCTGCAGAAAATGACCCCGCTAATGTAGCCCCTTCAATCTTGACATTCTAGCTAAACACTCTTATACTTTCTGCAACAATCTGAAATAACTAGTGTTTTTCTCAGAGCTCTTCTGAATCGGTTTGAACGATTCATTCTTGCCCATGTGGAACGGGCTGCTCGAGCCACAGAGCTGGGCTCGGGATTTTCATCAGTTGCAAGCTTCCCGGGTCACTTCACCGTTTCGGTTGTGGACCATTCGATTTAATTGTTTTTTCGAATGCACTTCCAGCACTTTTTCGCGTGGCCGTAGATTTTTCGCATGAACAAATGCAAGGCCTTTGTTTTAAAGTAATCGCCTGTGACTAAATTTAGTTGATTTTTATGAAGATAAACAAGCCAACGTACATGGAGGAATTTATATCGACGGAGAAACAGGTTTTAGAGCGCGCTTATCAAGAGTGGCACGGCATGCAAGTGATCGGAGCCAGTTATTCCCCTCAAGTGCAGAGAAACGTAAGTTTGACGCAAATGCGGCTATCGCAGAGTGCCATGACAACCGCGCTATTTGTGATGTCATTCTTTTGAGAGAATTTTTTTCGTGTTCGGTAAAAACGTGAATAGCTCTGAAACATCGAGTTGGTATACCGGGCGCCCACCGGGACGTTCATTCTATGAAAGAGTATGCAATTTTCGTGCCTCTATTAACACGTGAGTCTAAAATGTATGGCTTTTGAGGCAATTTCGGCCATAACCTGCCGACCGGTCGCGCTAGAGAGGCAATGAAGACGTCATGAGCTACAGAAATTTTGTGTACTTGCTGATGAACAAAAACAGGTACATTGGTATTTGAAATTTTGTCTGACGCCATGGTAACGTCATACTGCTAGGCAAAATTGAAAAGTGGTGGGTTGTATCCTCAATGCCGGTAAAAAAGCACTTTCTATCAGGTATAGTCTTCCAACATAAATGACTTTGTTAATTCAGGCCCCTGGAAGCTGAAGCGATAAATTTCTCGTTGTTTTCACGTGATAGCTTCTTGATACACGAAAAGCGGAAGTGCTAAATAGCCTTATAATAAATACTACGGCCAAAGCAAACGATACAACTGACATCTTGCAAACGTTTCGATAACAACTG
>JGI24022J15233_10009569_pt1 | contig 10928 bp, 8 predicted proteins | sample Ectturendosymbi2_FD_15233 | JGI IMG/M metagenome (IMG submission 15233)
AAGCAGTGTCCCGCTCGCTCGAAACGTACACAAAATTTTGAAAGCAATTCGCGTACTAAAACTTAAACGCGCCAACAGTTGATCACATGCAAATCAACGTTGAAGAAGAATTTTCCGCTAGCAATGTGCGCGTGGCAAAAAAAACGAATCTCTGCCACAGTAAGCGACAGGAAACGTTCGTGGCATTTCGATGACGGTCGAGTTATTAGAATTATAATAAAGCACCGTTGCAAAGCGTCACATCGAGCGGCAAGCTTATCAAAAACGGTCTCCGAACCAAAAACAAATTTTAATTTCGAAGCCAGAAGTGCAAGGTTCCCCGCTCGAGTCTGACGTAACACGACGCAACCAAGTCAAATGACAAAAAAGACACGTTGTTGAAAAACTGCTTTCGACGAAATATTATTTCAGGGAACCGACAGTTTTACAAGAAAAGAACTCAGCTGAAAAAAAAACATATGACCTTAATTAGCTCATGATTAAAAAAATAATAATAATGACACCGCCTCTATCGTACAAGGTTCATGCACCACTAATTGCATGAGTGCAAATGTCCCGAACTCGGCCCAGAAGCTCACATACTCCATTCGCCGGATATCAGCTTTTACCATTACGCGCAAGTGTTGAACCACAAGCACAAAAAAACACCGTAGTGAAGTGCGTAATGCGTGAAACATTCTGACCTGAAAAAAGCATGAAAACAGCAATTACGGCAAGTCTTTATGACCTAAAAACTGACTGACAGTGTAAAAAGCAAAACAAGCGCGTCCATCAAGCTTCTACCCAAGTAAGAGACAAAAAGGCCGCGAAAAGTCTCAATCATAATCGCCAAAGCGACATATGTTCCATTTGAAACTATCACAACTGGGCCTTAGGTTGGACGCCGATTTACGTAAGAACGTCACCTGCAAGCACGCTTTCCGTGCAATAAGCTCAGCATGAAAATATATTCACCCAAACTGACGCATGGACTTTCTGATGATGGCCTTTCAGTAAATACGCGAGTTTCTCGGAAAACTCTTAACGTTGCTATGTTCATGTCATAGGGCAGCATAGAATGACAAAAATAATAATTGCAGCTACGATGTTGACTCTTCCTTCCTTACCCATATTATGTTGCGAAGAACTTTTAGCTCAAAACGTAACGACGACTTGATGCGGCCGATATATTGCAGCTTGGCAAAAATTAGTGAAAAAAAGCTTGCGCTAATGCATGAATAATTAAGGCTAGAATTACCTGAAACACGGCAACCCCAGCTCGGCATCTTCGTGACGTCATCTCCGACACCTGACGCCATCGATCATCCTTAAAATCGTAGGATTCTACCGATCGGATCGCCTTCGGCGCCTGGCCGCCGACGACGTACATAAACTGAAATAAAGAAATGATGTTGATTTGGGGGTCTTTGACGCAAGATCCCCAGCGCAATTTGTGAGTGCAATTTTACCGGAAAGTTTTGCTAAAACTTGTCCAGTAAGGGCAAGTTGTGGAACATCTTGAAATAACCCACAAAGGCGATAATTCAATCCTGCATACTGCAAAAAATTTAATAAACATTATCCTGAAAGAATGTGTTTTTAAGAGGTTTCAGCAAAAACTTTCCGGAATTTCGCACGCTATGATTAGCGCCGTAATCAGCATCAAATAACTTCTGGTTTATAATGGCAAATGAAAAGACCCTGTGAAGTCTTCAGTTTCGAAAGAGATATCAAGTAAGTAGTTGGAAGGTTTTTGGTCTCTGGATAAAATATTTTTTCGCAGCCTTTTTTGTACAGACTAAAACCGTTTGCCTTGTACAATTCTGACCCTATAGTGATGCAATGAATAACCGACAACCCCTCGGCTATGGTCAGTAAATTTGACATTTTCACTGTCCTTCGATAAATCACATACTGTATTAACATAATAAGACTTTTGTAAATTGACACTTAAACGTGATTACGTGACATATCAACTCTTTCTACAAAGCCCAAAGGAGCACTTTGTTTGCCAAACTAGCACTACAAAAAACAAAAGTTTATTTTAAATACCTGTTTCCTATATGAATAACACTATATTCAGACACAACGGCAGAGTCATTACTTGACCAAGCCGTTATCTGTGTACCAGTATAAAAATCTAGTCTATCTAGTTAAAGTCTAGTCTAATATTGGTCCCAGCTAGTATAAAAATCTAGTCTAATATTGGTATAAAAATCTAATATTGGTATGAAAATCTAGTATAAATATCTAGTCTAATATTGGTCCCAGCAAGTCGCTGTTTCGCGAGGATAAACGACGGAGCGGTGACTTACCGCCAAGAGCGTGCACTAAGCTAGTTTTGTGGATTAGAAGACGACATCGTCAGAAGCGATGGTTAGAACTAATAAACAACGTACGACTGCTTGAAGGCAGTTTCCGCATAATTGATACACGCCCAAACGCTATGCACGAACATCGCATCGCAAACCTTGGGAACACCCTTCGGCGTTCGGGGTCGTGTTCGAGGAATTTTCATCGTCGCTCGGTGCTCCGGACTGAGTAAATGGTATTTCATTGCTTCGATGAGGTAGTCTTTGCATAGGTCGTTATTCTTAACCAGCGTCTCTTGCTCGACTCTCTGTATTGAGCAATTAAAGTTGATCCGAATGAGATGCTGAGAGGTGACGCTTCTTGATCACAAAATAAACTAATCTAGCGACAACGCAGGACGAGCAGCTCGTTTCGCAAGACTCACAAAACACTCACTGGCTTTGAATCTATAGCAATAGTTTCAAAGTTTTGTAACATGGTCGAGTTTCGAAGTACCACAGAGGTGGAACGAGAACAGTTGAATCTGCTCGCAAAGCATTTTACTATAGGAAATCGATTTCGCGTCAAGTCCTATATAGAAACACGCTTTGCGAGCATATTCGACTGTTCTCGTTTTACCTCGTGGTACTTCGATACTGGGACATGGTAAGTGCACGGCCCATTTAAGATATCTTTAAGTAGGCCGTGGTAAGTGCAGTCAGAATCATTGCAGAATTATGAAGATTCCGCATGGCAGAATGACTCCTTGAATACACTACTTCATTTAGTATTGCCGGGATTAAATCAGCTAAACAATACTTTTGGGGTAATCCAAACGTAGCTTTCATAATCAAAACAGATACGTGAACGACATCCGAAGAATGTTAATTCCGTGATGCTGATCCTTCGATAATACAAACCTTTCCCCAAAGAAGCGTGCAAATATTTTTGAATAAAAACATCATTTTGCACGCACGACATACCTCAACAAGATAATCACTAGGCATCAAAGGCAAACGAACATGCTCCAACAGCCTGGGCATAAATTGCGATCTGTGAGTCAAATCACTCTTCACCCATCCCACAACAGCTTCGAAAACCTTGAAAACAATACAGCGTTTAAACGAAGATCAACGCCTTTAGAAAAAAGTTGAAAAGAAAATTGGGACACAAAAAGTTTGGTGGACAAACAAGGTACGATGAACAAACGCGACCTGTCACGTTCTTCTTTGCTTCCAACAAGAGGTCTTACAACAATGTCTCGCTTTGGTCAAACGTTACTGCGTTTTGTTCACTTTTCTATCCCACAGCCAGCAAACGCCCATGCAATAAACCAGTGGACCATAAATGTGGGTATGAGAGATTAACAAGCCACTTAGCCAAGCCCCAAAGATTAGCCATTGCAGCAAAGAAATCCTGGAACTGCCCACTAGGGTGGGTTACATCTCAGTCAAATTTTTTAATTTGAAGAAAGGGAGTACTAAAAACCTGACAAATTATGAAACACCTTTGAAAACTTCTCAGATTCTTATATTCAAAGATTGCCGTGAAACCACGAGTTAAAGGACATCTGGCTTGCAAAATCACTATATTGACTATAAATCGAGAACCGCTTGCGCTACAAAGCTCAACTAGTCCCAAAATGTGCAGAAGTTTCATGTTCTTAAGGGATAGAACTTTTTGCTCTGTCACACAGGTAAGGCATAATTTTTTAATGTTTTGGGACATCTGAAAGGGGAATATCGTCATTCATTTTGTGCTGTTTTTGAGCATGGAGTCATCATTGCAAAAACTATTGTTAATGCAACAGTAGTTCTTGTAGGTAAAATAGTATGTTACATTTTCCGACATATCAATGCTAATTGCTGCACATTTTAAACATCACTTTTTTACAATTATCTTTTTCACGAACTATAACAAAAATATCTCATCCAGTCTCAGAAGAAACAGCAGACAACAAAGCAAAATTGAGAAATAATACGAAGTTATTCAACAATGTAGTTTTCACGTGTCAACTTCCATAAAGAAAACAAACAATGAAAATAGTAGGTAAGCAGCTACGCTTCAATTCACATCTGTTGACAAGCAAGCGCTTGTACTATTACGTGACTGAATTAATTACAAAGTGTGATAGCGGATACGCATAATTTTGGTTGACCTAACAAAATCTAACGTACAGTATGGTAACAATAATATATACAAAAAAATGCAGAATTGAAAGAAAAATTGTTTGTACCCTCAACATTAACGTGTATCACAAATATCGCTACAACATATTACTTCTTTGAATGAATGAATGAATGAATTCAGGGACATAATAGTACAAGCGTTTGCTTGTCGTCAGATGTGAATTGAAGCGTAGTTGCTTACCACTACTTTCATTCTTGCTTGTACTCATTACGGAAGTTGAAACATGAAAGCTACATTGTTGAATAACTTTGTATTGTTGTTCAATCTTGCTTTGTTGCCTGTTGTTTGCCAGAGACTGGATGAGATATTTTTGTTGTAGGTCATGTTGGCGTCACTAGCGAGTAGCGATTGCATTTGTAATCACTAATCATATTCATAACGCCACAAATGTTGCTTAACATAATGCAATTAATTTTTCATGCAAGCTTTTTTTTAAAAATTAATCTGCGCTAAACTAGGCATCGATTGGACTTCTGCACCTTGGTTGCAGTCAAACGTTTCGTGCTGCGAAAACTTCTGGAAGTACAACGGGCGTTTGAGAGTTTATTCGTACTCAAGCATTGAGAAACTTCCCGATGATCCTTTTGTTTCAGCTGCGACGGCCGACACATGCTCAATGGTTAATCTTGTCTGTTTGTTTATGAAACCGCACCTTCTAGCGTTGCTGTAAGATAACTGTTGACTTGCTTCGTTGTGTTCTTGAGCAAGTTGTCTGGATGCGTGTGGAATATAACAGCGTTTTGTTAACACCTACTGAGGCCGATAAAATCGGCTTCCGATATATCGGTAAAACCCAAATATCGGTCAATCTCTAGTTTTTAGAATCCCCCCTTTTCGTATTAAAAATTCTGCACACCCCAGTGCACACGTTAACAGTGCGAATATAAGGCAACTTCCGGTACGTATGAACGAATCCCAGTAGGTGCATATGCTGAGCAATGGACTTACCAACGATAGATCCCAGTGCGATACACAGCAGCAACAGCTTGTGTCTTGCAGCATACCGTAGGAACAATGCATATAAGACTAAACCTACCTACTCCTCAGTTGGCCAATTTAGGCAAAAATCCGATTTTTGTCAATAACAAACGAGAAACACCAAAATTACAACGATGGTTAAAGCAGTCTCCAGCTAGTAAAAATAAAAAATAGAGACCAGCAGTCGATTTGAGCATTTCAGGGATGTGTATTCGTCCTCCGTGGGTAGCCATGCTGCTCAGCAATTACAAACATCAACTTTCAAAATAAAACCGCTGGTGCAATTAGAATGCTTCCCTGTCCAAGCTAATGACCATATTGATTGGTTTTATAACAAGATATTGCTATTTTTGGAGATAACGTTATAGAAATTGCACTGAACTGTTACTTTTTTACAACATGCACAACAGTATTTCTTCGCTTATTTCTTTTTTCACACGTCACCCTGACGTTTATGCGTACCATTTCTTCTGAGGACACCGACAGCTGATCGCTGTTGATTAACTCGCAAACTTGTTGGCATGACAAGTTGTGGAATTCTTCCCCTCGTACAACGTCAGCAAAATGTTGTTCTGCAAAATTCCAAACACAAATTAATCAACTTAAACTCAAGAGTCATAAGTTCAATCGAGGTAAGTGGCTAAAAAAACAATACCGAAATCAACTTTAGAAGATTTCAGTGAACTACAGGCTAAGCATGTCAGCTTTGAATGTCAACAAAAAGACATATATATAACATCAAAAATGAAGCAAACTAAAAGTCAATACAATTCACCACGAGTCGAGAGTGACAACAAACTTCTATCGAGTTAAATGGTTTCGCATGGAAATTAGTCGGATTATAAAAGATTTTATGACAAGCAACATGAAAATGGCATCTTGCTGAAGCAAGCATGAAAACATCTACACAATAATGTTGTATCTACACTGTTTCTACAGCTTCGGTAAAAGATGCTCACCAGTAAACGATCTCGCCTGCGACAAAAGATCAGAACAAGCATGCATATCAGCAAATTGGCGGATGCCCAGACAATTCGAAGGATGTAACTGAGATTGAAGAAAGCAGCAACACGATTCACGGACAAACGTAAGCTGGAAAAAAACTCTTCGCATCAGCAAGAGACAACACGCACCGTGTACAGAAAACGAGGTCATTTCTTTATCAAAGTACCAAACATTTAAGAAAGATCCGCTGCGAGGTCATTTGTGATTTAGATTTAAATGATCACTTAGAACGTAGCAAAATCTTAGCACAATATGATTAGCTATTTAAAACCCATGGACAGTTTATTTTCAAAGATACGGCAATCATTCGAACAACCTGAAAAATATTTCTCCATCTAATTGGAGACAGGTTTTATTCGAAAATGTGGGAAGAACGAAAACTTGCAGCTCAGAATATAATCCAGTTCGTTTTGCACATTAAAGTAAAAATCACTAGCTGCTGTTCAGTTCTTTCTCAGAATGTACCTATTAAAAGGCTTATTTTTTTTATCATACATGATCTTTGGAATTTCTAAGTTGGTTTCTTCTTGTCTGTAAGAATGGTGGCGTTTCGACATAGATCTCAGATAGGCTTCCGGGTCACTATTAAAAAAATGAAATGACTTCAGTCGGGTCAATTTTAGGACCGAAACTGAGGGTCAGAACATAAATTTAACAAGATCGAGACCATACGATCACTTTCAAGCCAAGATCAATCTAACACCAAAGGCATTGAGAACAAGACTGGCAGATGCTAGCGGGTAATAGCGCTTTAACGCACAATCAACTCCATCACCGATGAGAAGACAGGTGCCAGCCGAAACAAGCACTCTTTGCTGGCGATCAAAAGTATTGTGCACACGATAGCGGTTAACTTGGTAGCGTGGCTGCTTTAGCTGTTAGTTCATTTGTCATCGATGGTTAGCAGCCGTGATTAGATTGCCACATTGGTGCGTACTTTGTATAAAACTTTATTATGGTAGGAGAGAAATATAATGCTTTTGTAACAGAAATTTACAGCAACTGACAACTTCCCTCACGCAAACTCGTTCTAGTAACCTTGCAATTTAAATCTGAATGCCAAATTCGCTTAAAATTACATGGATAACAGTTTGACTTCAGTAAAGAGTGGGAAAACGATTCCATGACCAAAACTGCAGCCACAGTAATGCAAGAGATTCAACATGCTTATTAGAGCATGTTCACAGAATTATTCTACAGTTTGAACGAACAAACAAAAATTCTAGTAGTTCAGCAAAACTTTTACCATTAACTGTGATAATTGCTATCAAATTTTTCACATTACATTAATGCATTTTGCAATCATTGATAAAAGAAAAGAACAGTTGACTTTGAGTGAACCAATGCTTACCAAGTAGATTTTGAGAAAGAATGTTGCTTTTCATTAAGACAATAGATTTCTCAGTACATACATCATCAAGACAATTCCAAACTAACACATCGCATTTACTCATTGTAAGCTGCCCTTGATTGTAAGCCGCAAGAAATGATGTTCAAAAATTAATGTAAGCCGCCCTTGATTGTAAGCCGAACTTCACCACAGGCTACCTAAGCCACTGAGACACTTTCGTGGATTGCATGCTTCGTGATTGATTAGCAACTCTGGAGTTGTTGATTCACCACTGCAACTGCCTTCTGTTCATCATAATCCCTCCTATGACGGATGTGCACATGATGCCGAAGAGAGGAAAGATAATGCGAAAAGAAGGTTTGGTCAATAAAACGTAGCCAAGGAAAGACTGGGCGTTATATAGACATGTTGATAAGCTAAAGAAAAAAATGTAAGCCGCTCTCGATTGCAAGCTGCCCTTGATTGTGAGCAGCACGAAATGATGAAAAAAACTTTAAAGCCGTGGCTTACAATCGAATAAATACGGAAGGTCGATCAAACGCACTTCGACACTGTTTACCTCAAGTAAACTTGCAGCTGGAAGAAGAGCCTGCACATTTTCTTCAGTGATTTCAATCTGCGCAGTATAAATATATTCCACCAACTGAATTAGCGCCGATTCTTCAATGCCTTTCAATTTAACTCTGCCTGCTTTGCTTTCACTCATTTTGCCTGTTGTTCAACACAAAATAAATGCGTAACTAAGTGCTACAAGGTGTAAAGATGATGGTAAGTGGTCCCTACTAATTCAGAAAAATGCTTGGTTGCTGTGAAATTGAACATTTAATAATTACTTGGTTCAATGAAAATACTAAAAACAGCTTGTGCAACAAAATTACTGTATTTTATATGAAAAACCAACTCACAACACAATTGAATATATAAAAATCCAGAATAAGTTCACCGAGGTTACTGAAAGTTCCACAAACCTTTCCTACTTGTTTGCTTGTTTATTCAAAAATGATATTCATGACAGAACTCAGGCTGAAATTATCATTGGCTTATTTCAAAAACAGTAAGCAATGATATGATGTCCAAAAAACAAAACAAAAAACTTTTGCACAAAATGCAGTTGACATATGAAACAACGAACTAATGACCAATACTAACATACAAATGCTCATGAAGTAAACTAACAACAAAAGTTGGTCCGCCTGAAAAAGTGGGTGAATAAACACGTCTGCCTAAACAGGAGCATAGGTGAGCTTACTAGGAAATCTGGATGTCCAAACAGGGAAATTTCAAATAAATTTATGTTGTAGAAACCTAGGAACATAAACACTGAACACAAAAAGACATTCACCTACAGCAGTGGCTGTTAATGAGGCCCCCAGTGAAAAATCTGGGGTTGGCCCTAAAGGGGAAACCAAAGTGGTTTTCTTTTACCCTCATGCCACAATACACAAAGATATCAGTTCCCATGACGAAAAGAATAGGTCCTCAGGCATGGAAACGTTAAGAAGCACTGACATACAGGAATATTTTGTATCCCTGGTAATATTAACTATCCTGAGGTGTACATCTCATCTTATAAAACCAAACTGAAAACAACTTAAGTAGACCTTCATAATGTTTGTTGTTGTTCCGAACCACCAAGATCCTACACATGTATCTACACACCAATACATGTTACTTGAAAATCATGTATTTTTTCAAAATATCTGTTTTTTTGTCAGCCGTTTTGTCACAATCAGCTTAAGCTAAATTTAATTTGCTGAGATTAAAGAAAGCCATTGAATGTGCAGCCCTCATTAATATGTCACTCAGTGTGCGGCCCTGGTTAAGATAGTGATATAATTTTTGGCTCAGTAAGCCATTTGGGTTGGACATAGCTGGTCTACACCGAACCATGTAACATTACATTGTTCTGACTTCACATTGAAGTGAAATTAAGATTTTGTTGTATATCGGAATATAAATAGGGGGGCAATTAAAACTTCCAAGTGTTACAGGAGAGTTATTAACAAAGTGGTGAGAGCCTTTTATTTCACCTTGCACTGGCTTGGCAACTTAAATTCAAGTTGCACAGTTGTGGGACTGTCCTGTGCTCCTGCAACAACTAGGTTGACCCCTGAACTAGTAGGGATCTCTGTGGAATCATATATAGACCGACAACCCATTACATTCGATTCTGCATCACCAAGAACCCTGCACAAATATGGATCTGGCTTCTACTGGATACCAGCTAGAATTTCTTTATCTTGAACTTTTATACATATGTATGCATGCAGACTGTAAAAAGAATAAATTGTGCAAATAAAACACTTGTTTCTGCTTCAATTACGTGTTCAAGGAAATTAGCAAAAAGACAAAAAATTCAAAAATAACTTGGTATTCAGCTGGTAACAAAAAATATATAACTTGGTATCCACTCTAACTCTATGGCAGCCTTCGCCAGCAAAGGACCATTGTGCAATCTTGCAAAATTTCTTTGAGACCCTGCTCACATGACTAACAATCAAATATTGTGCATCAAACTCATATCAAAATGGATACAATTATACTGGTACGTGCCATAAAAGTTTACACTTATGGTGCTCAAAGTGCTAAATCCAGATTCTTGTGAAGTAGTGTGTCTTGGTATATAGTAAATATATACATCTAAAAATGCTGCAAAACTCAGACATTTCAAAGAGACAATAAAGATATGTCCTTTTTTCTTATTTACATGAAAGCATCCGAAATTCAATTTAAAACAAACATGTCCTTAACACTTTGTCACCCGGGTGGTTTCGAGGATTTTCGGAAAAAAAACGCCTAAACGCACGTGGCTTTGCGTGGGAATTTCTCTGGTCCGGTATGCTCTACAGACCCGGAAAAAGTCTCAAAAGACGCGGCAAGTCTTCTAGTCTGCACTCGAAAAAAAATTTTTGCTTGGGGGGTGCGGGTTTTTTGTGAGTGACGTCATAAGTAGAGGACTTCTAGGCTACCTTGGCCCACTTTGCCTGGCCCTGGGCGCCAACCATTAGGTGGTAGTATTTCGCTGAAGTTTTTACTGGAAACTGGGCTACAATACGAGTCTTTTGATACTTTGGATGACCTGCTGGGGTTTCGGGTTCAAAAGTTGTGATGTAAGTTAGTAAAAATATTTGAC
>JGI24022J15233_10009580_pt1 | contig 10921 bp, 6 predicted proteins | sample Ectturendosymbi2_FD_15233 | JGI IMG/M metagenome (IMG submission 15233)
TTCTTCCACATGGTACTTGATGAGAAGCGCAACGTCTCGTTGTCTGGCGACGTGATCGCTTTTGAAAGGAAGGTAGTCCCCAAAATACATCGCAACTCCCATCAAAATGTCAATGCTTGGAATCAAACATGTTTTCCGCTTTACGCTTAGATCATTTTCCTCGAGGGGATGGACATACGGTTTGGCTTTGGTGAAGTGTCATGTCAAACTGTCAGGGTCATTACCGTAGCTGATGTTTTTCCAGGAAAAAGTAATGATGGAGGGTCTTATTTTAGTTTGAAAAAACCTTCGTTCAGTTAAGTATCGCTAATATTAGGTGGTTTTTATTTATTTTTTGGGATCTTAGAATCACTTAGGTGTTTTTTTCCCCAGTTTAGTGTTGGAATTTGTTGATACACTATGGAACTACGTGTTGTTTTCTGATTAAGTTCAATTGTTAGTGTATTACTTGCAAAATTTTTGTTTTGTTTTCAGCAGCTGTTGAAGTGTAGGTGTATATTTAGCTGCTGCAATTGAAAGGAAGACATATCTTTCGCCACCCATCACAACCATCGGTAAATATGAACAGCGAGACGGTGATCTACATCTCCATGGAAGTCGCCATTGCTTTCCTGACGTTGATCGGTAATTCCNTGGTCTGCTACGTTGTGCTGCAAANTGCGCGTCTGCGTCAAAAGGTATTTGTGGTGTCTAAGAAAATCCATTAGCACTTTCCCTCNGGTTGCCGCCACGTGTATTATCAGGCTGTTGTGCGCTTGCTCCCTGAATACTAATACCTGTCTCAATCGATATTCTAATGAGCACTTTATTTTTAGCTGCTCTCGCTACATTCATGGGGTTGTCATGAAACTCGGAGGGATGATTTTAGTGACGAATGAAAAAACAACATGAAATTAACTGGGACGTTAAACCCAATCATATCCGTATATGGCAAAGGACGTAGGACGTGTGTCCGGTACTTGAATTTGATTTTAACGTGTTCTGAGAGAATAGGCAAACTTTGCGTGGTTGAAAAGATGTAAATCGAGAGCTGAGACTCCAAGCTTAAATGAACGTTCACAAACTGCGGTTTCCGTTTACTTTTCCCCATTGTGTTGTTAAAACAAATTATGGGATTGATCAAGCCTTTGTAAAAACGGGGAAAATACTTTTCCACCGAAATGACATCTTGTTGCAATTCTCTTTGGCCTGATTTCAAACTTGCTGACAAAGGACGATGCTATAAACCAGTGGCGGGTAAACCTGCTTAACGTTAGAGCCGCATATGATGAGATTTTAGATTTTCGGGAGCCGCAACACATTTTAAACTACCTTATGAACTTGTAATCGCGCAAACGTTGAAAATGTGAAGGTTGGCCGATAAGGTGTCTCAGCCGACCGAATGAGCTCCTTCAGGTTATAGTTTGTCAAGTGCACGTTGCTTCGGCTTTCCTGGCCTCAGTTGTTCTATCAGCTTCCTTATTCTCAACTGCGTCTGCTGCCATCGAGCGACGATTTTGACTCAGATTGTTCGCTATGAAACTTTCAAGTATTATGGTAAACATTATTTGCGTCAGTTCCTTTCCACAAGCTCAGAGAACGGCGCGTGAACGTGACTACTTGGCTGAATTACGGTAGGAAGCCCATTGCAAGAAAACAACTCTTTAATTGTGACATGCTAGCAAAGTACTCGATCGTATCGTTGGGAGAATGCGGCGACTAGTTGCGTCGTGTGTTACCGTAATTCAGTGACAACATAACCTTCGTATTTCTTGGAAGATTTTATGCAAATTGTTCTTGGTCACGTTCTATCTCTGACCATTCACCGACACTCCGACTTGGTGTTTAGCTGTGTGTGCCAAACGCAATGTTACAAATTGCATAGTTGTGCTACAGTAGGTAGCTAATTGAACGGCGTACTTCAGGTAACTGCTCTCCACATGTGAGACAAGCAAGGAAATCTATCGCAAATTTTTGATAGGAAATTGATTTCACGTTATACTACGCATAATCAGTCCTTGAATCTTATTCAAATAAACCAGGGGTGGGCAAACAGCGGCCTGCGGCCCAAATGTGGCCCGCCACAGTGTGTTAAGTGCCCCGCGGAAGCATTAAAAAAATATCTTCAAATCCGAAATTTCCTTCAACTTATCACAACAAATGTTAGTGCTGATTTCTTAGACTCGCTTAACCGAGACCTGCTTCTATTTCACTAAGGACATACGGCCCTCCTCCAAACATGGCCTTCTCAAAATGGCCCCTGAGCCTAATTAATTGCCCACCCCTGAAATAAATTATTTCGAAGCACCAGCCGCCCACGACATACACATGGACAGATTTACGCATTCAGTCGGCAGCACGTTAAAGTGAAAGGACGCAGAACATTAATGAAGTAATGACTACGCCAGTGTTTTTCAACCGGGGTTCCGCGGAACTTTGAAGGTTCCACGAGTGACTGCCAGGGGTTCCGCAGGAACAGACCGAAATTGCCTGGGATGAATTCGCGACCACAGGTCTATGCCGTTATATAGCCACTGGGATCATTTCACAGGGTTCCGTGAGCAACGCAAACATTTGCTGAAAGTTCCGCTGCAGCAGAAAGGTTGAAAAACGCTGGACTACGCAATGCAGTAGACCCCGCGTAATAAATCCACTGGTAATAAATTCGCCGCTGATTAAATCCAAATCGAGTTGGACAGAATCTTAGCGTAAAAAAAACGGTGGTTCGTACATCCAGTATTCATTCTATTTTCTGATTTTTGGTCGCCGAGCTCTTAGAAATTAGCACGTGTTTCACGCAGAGAGCACGTGCTTTGCTAATGAATCATCTGCTGAGCATTTTCTGAGGAGCGTAGCGTGCAGAGATTGAACAAAGCATTCTGTACGTTACTGTTTATTTAACTCCAATATTGGCAGAGTTTCGCTTAAAAAATGCGCCGCTGAAATCCAAATATGCATAGTACGGAGGTGGATTCGTTATGCCGGGTCCACTGCACAAATCTACATACGACCGCCCGAGCAAAAATTCGCGGGCATCTATCTTAGCTGTTCCGATATGCACAAATGGAATGATTGTGACGTAAAACAAGATTGTGGAGGTTGGGAAAGAAACAATCTCGGGATTGTGTAAACACAGTTGAGCGCCACTGCAGTACAGACGCACAAGGAGGCGCTGGTCTTGCTCTGGCGCCGTAGAAAGTACAATCATGCCGTATGCAATAATAAACAACTAGGAGTGTGTTTGGATCAAAGGTCGGGGTTTGCCGACTCCTTGAAGTAGTGGTTTTCAACCTTCTTCATGCAGCAACCCAGTTTGCAACCCAATTTAACCAACGACCCCCTTCCGAAAATTTCCAGTCAGGCACATGACATGCAGGTGTGTTTGCACAATAGAAAATCACATGACTAAAAATAACGTACGATATCACTGTGTTGAACAAGACTCATTTTGTAAATTCATGCACCAGGCAGCATCAGTGAAAGAGACCCGTGCCGTATACACAAACTCCACAGCACAACTCATTGAAAACTACAATTATTCCCAAGCTACTGCATTCAGATATCTGATTTACAAACACAGCACATTCTTACGTCACAAGCTTCTTTGTGTGTTGCCAAACGCAACAGTACTGTAATGGTCATAATCACGCTCAAAACTTTGTAATGTTCATAATCACACTTAAAACAATTTTGAATGTAAAAGTGGGTTATCATATCTCCAAGGTGATCCTATTATTTTGGCTGCGGCAAAAAATGGTTCCATGTAAGAAATATAAAATATAGAATTATGAATATTTTTATCAGAAACTCTCGCGACCCCTAGAAAAAAGGCAAACGACCCCTGCGGGTGTCGCGACCCCAGGTTGAAAACCACCGCCTTAAAGTTTGCTGAATGAGACAGCACTGATTAAATTTAGAAATGTCCCATTTACGCTTATGCGACGCAGTGGGAACTTCTGCGTACACGTTGACGACGACCAGACAAGTTGTCTCAAGCTTACGTGAAAATTAGGGGTACGTAGCTGGGGAAGCACATCTTTTTGTTGCGCTGAGTTAAACTTAAAAGCTTTATTCTTTGTATGAAGCTACGGTATCGACAAAACTTGAATCCTGACCAAAACCATTTTCAAAACTTATCGAGTTATTTTTTGAGTTTTTAAGCAAGTTATACAATATTAGTGTGGTTCCTGAAAGGAGATGTATATGTCTCAGTATTCTTGCCATCTCTTAGTTTGGGCAAAAGCAGTGATTTTTGCGCTAATACGTTTCAGTACATAAATGGTTTCCGGTGAAACATGAGGTCATACAGCACCATCAACATTTCGGCATTTGCAAGCTATTCAGCTGTTTGTAGACTCAATGGCTCTGGAGTCGGAGTCGATGATTTTTGCAATCTTACCCGGAGTCTGAGTCAAGATATTTTTATTCCCCGATTAGGAGTTCCAAAAAAAGTTACCTACTACCTCTCCGGTAGTATTTCAAGCACTAAAATTTAAAACCGACCATTGCAAAAACGTTTAATTATGTCGTCAGAATACAATTGTCATGCTTCGCTTCCATAAAGTTCGGGATTTACTCAGGAGTAGAGGTTTGAGCCACGTGCGCGACCGTGTTTGCATGGTTTCGCCGCATGCAGACCGCCCAGCAGTCTCCTTTGAAAAACACCCTGAACGACTGATTTTCCGTTATAAGACCAAAACCTTTATCTACTCACGAAAGCGTTCTTTACTAGTTAACATGCTTTTGTGGCGCCTTCTACATTCGGGAAACGCAGCGCATTAAAAAAAAATTCGTATTACACAACATCACCTTTGCACGCCAGTATGCATTTGCAAGATAACTCAAGCCGATCATCGTGTTGATTTGCAATTCACCGAGTTCATGTTGGCTGAGTCATATTAAACAATAAACCATTACCATTACCATCATGGATAGTGCTTGCTAATTAATTTGCGAGTGTTGCAGGTTCTTTTAATCTCTGTTGATTCAGCAACACGAACCACCAACAGCTACCCGTAGCCCCCAGGCAGTTTCAGTGTGTAGCACAGAACCAGCTTCAAACGTGCCTCCGTCAGCAGTTTCGGCCTTGGGTGATATAACCGCGCGGCGCCCGCTTGTGCTGAGTTATGCGTGCTAATCTTCGAGTAAGAATCGTTTCACGCAGTTGTACGGAAAGTATTGTTCCACCCTATTGCCTCGTAGCTCACTACAGCAGTCCTCTTCAACCTTTCTTACTATGGTGCACCCTTTCAGATGTTTTGACGAACTCATGCACCCTATTTGCTGACTCATCCCCCTGTTCCCCACCTAATTGCGCCCATGTCTGTGAGTACCCTGGCCTAAATAAGCAAGTAGCCTAATTCAGCAACTCAGCTAATTAATTCAATTGATTTTGGGTCACTGTCTGTCGCTTACGAATCACAAATAATCGATTAATTACAAAAATTAGCCTGACATGGTCGGATGCCTACGCACCACCCTTTAGAATGCGCGAAGTCTAGGTTAAATCCTGAAAGTCATTCTTAGGTTAAATGGTTCATTTTTGCTAACAGAAAGTTTTGTAAAAAGTATCTGTTTAGTGTGACAAATTTGTGATGCACCTTTGTGAACCCTTTCGTAGTGGTGCACCCCACGCATATTTTGGTGCACCCCAGGGTGCACCGTGCACACCGGTTGAAGAGCGCTGCACTGCAGTACACGCAGGCAATCGTACGGAGTTGGCGTACGTGTAAGATTTTCCTTTTGTTGCATAGTTGCGGGAAAACATCTACATCTGGGGTGTACAACCTTTTGCTGTCGCCGGCCGCATTACTTTTGTTTATGTGAAGTACGGTCGCCACTGAGTTCGAGTTATGTTTATGAGATACGTTTACATCGATATAATACAATGCCACTCTTTAGAAGCATTTTCTTTTCCCGTAATTACACTGTCCTACACTTGTTTCTTATCAATAACATCGATTATTTTTAGGGCAACCGGAAAACCTTTTCAATATTTTGTGCACCCTGCATGGTTATAAACTCTTTTCAGAAGAGATTTGTAATAAATATGCAGCTCAGACAATGTTTTTCCTGAGCCAAACCTTTCCAACTAAAAACAAGCCAGAATGAGCCAGATTTTGTCAGGCTTTTTTTTAGTTCCAAAAAAGCCAGAGGTGTTCAAAAAAAAGCCAGCAGAATTTGAAAATCTGGCTTCAAAAAAGCCAAATTGGCAACCCTGCCGGCATATGTCAAATTGCGTATTCATTCTATAACTCTTTGTGGCATCACCATCCAGATTGTTACGCATCGTGTCGACTGATTTTCTTGCCTTGTATTTGCTCTGCTTAAATATACGCCAGCACTGCCGCCAAATCTTATATTTTCAACAATTACATGTAGACGGCCACAGGTTGTGCACCGTTGATCTATATTCATGACCTTGGTGAGTATACAACCGAAACAGGTGTGGATTGTCGCAGCTGTTCCACAAGCCTTTGCGACGTCTGCGTGTAAACGTTGAAGCCTTCTCGAGTGCAAACTGTTCCAAAAGAATACATTTACGCAACGTGCCCGGTTACGTTGTTTCGTGATTATTTATCATTGCCGTGGCTTCATCTGCAGGCGATGTACATGTTCGTGACGTCACTGGCAATCGCTGACATAACTGTCGCGGTGATTGCGATACCGTTTGCCATCCTGACCAAACTTGGACTGCCTCACTCGGCACCAAAGCTGTGCATCGCCATGCTGTCCTTTATCATGGTCCCGACGCAGATATCGATCTTTAATCTGACAACCATTGCCATTGAGAGGTAAAGTGTTGACTCAAGAATCGATTGTTACTCTTAGTTTAAAGTAAGCACAAGCATGATACAAAGGGAGCATTGACCAATTTTGGACTGTTTACGGATTACGCATTTTTGAATAATTATGTGTGAAGCAAGCGATGCCGTGTTGCAAAGAGTAGTGCAGGGGTTGGGAACCTGTTTATTACCACGGGCCGTATAAATTGTAGATTATCGCTGACGGGCCGCAAATAACAATTGATTTTATCCTAACATTCTACCTTTATCTGCCTACGAGGGATAGAAGCTTCTTACGACATACTATCTAAGTACCTGCTTGTCAAGGAGCTTCGTTTTGACGCGATCTTGCACTTTAAATTGGGTAACAAAAATTCTGGTGCTGGCCTTAAATGTCCACGCGGGCCACAGGTTCCCCACCCCTGGAGTAGTGGTTGATTATTTGTTAATTACGGATGATTTTATCGAGTGATGGCTAAGACATTATTTTTTTTTACCCGGTTATTGATTAAGCCTTTTACGAATTGTGATTCAAACTATTTACAGACACATATCTTCAATCGACATGTAGTGCACAACAACAAAAAAGGCCAGCCATCATAGAAGTAACATTTTTGGCACACAAATAATTTGAATTTTTTGAAACACAGTTTATTCATGTCCCGCAATGTAACGTTTTGCGTGAAATTGTTAGTTTTTATGCTTTTTGTTGGGTATTCATACATTGCCGAGAAGAGTTCGCTTGCAGTGAGTTAAAGCAGTGGTGTTATTTGGGTAGGAATGGGGAAACGTCGTTCCCCCTCTCGTTGGTTGGGGGTCGACGTTCCTCTAATTTGTTCATGTTGCGCCGAAATTATTGGCACCTTCATTTGTCCATTTGTGTGAACTTCTCCAAATGAAAAATGCTCACTGTATTGGCTGTTGCGGGCCATGTCTCAGTTTTTATAATGTTCCTCACTTTGTTTTTTTGGCACTTCACCGGTTATTCCCACCAATGCAGAAACTCACCCGCAATCAAAAAATTGCATCGAGACGATGCGTTCGTTTGTTTTAAAATAGTTTGTTGAACGGCATGAACTATTTTAATTGGAACAGTTAAGTCCTTCGTTTTCGCGGTAGAAAGTGTTTAGCCAGCAGCCGTACTAAGCTATTGTTTTCCTTTTTCAAAGATGATAGGCAATTTGGTGGAGAGTTGACGCTGTTGTTTTTCTTTAAAATTAACTGAATGTTCTACTGTGAATAAACTTCGAAACCAAAATATCATGATTCTCGTATGTAAAGTCCTCTAAAACGATCAATCGAGGCGCTTAAATAATTATTGTTATCGAGGCAGCTCTTATGAAATTTGACCCTTTGCTTTCACCAAAGCGCACATTTTGAAGATACCGTTTTCAGGAATTGATTGTTACATCGAAAGAACATCGAAAAGTTTTTTATAATTATTTCTAAACATATGTAGAACGTGTCTCCGGTTTGCTAAAGATATAGTTGCGTGTGCTTACGGTGTACGTTGGGTTCTGGATTGTTCGGACATCGCTTTGCGAACTCTGATAGTGGTAGCGAACGTTTCTCCAATTACTGCTGCTTCTGTCGTTTTGCGGTTGCATCACTTCCGTTGTACAGGCAAGCGGCAAGCACCGTCATACGAAAGCTTCTTTACCCATTTTGGCAGCTGACTTCGAAAATTTCTGACCAAGTTCACCCATCCGTTTGTTTGGGTATACTGTATGATTTTGTTTCCTGATATGATTTCCTGAATTCAAAACACCCTTGCGTCTACGCAATTCAACCCAGCTTGGCAGCATTGCAATGTGGAGCTCCATGTATAAATTGCAATTTCAAGGAACGGTAGTGTTCCCCAGTTTGTTCACGTCTTGTATCTGTGTTATTTTTTGTGCTTACTTTAAACGAAGAGTAAGCGGCAAGTGGTAAACAGCGGCAAGTGGTAAACAGCGACAAGTGGCGAACAGCGACAATATCAGGTGCGTTGCCGTCCTGCAGATACATCGCTATTCGCAAGCCCCGGATGCACCACAACAAACTGACCCCCCGGCGCTGCGTGGCGATCATTGTGCTGACGTGGATACTTTCCATTGTCATCGGAATGCTGCCTCTGATGGGATGGAACATCGTTGGGAAAAGTAACGAAAATGATTCGTCCGATTTTGGTGAGCCGGAAAGAATGAATCAAAAGTTAAACCGCTGTGTGGTTGAAGCTGCATGACAGAGTTGTAGGATCAGGTGTAACAAGTTAAAGTCCTTACAGTGAAATTGTTTGGACCACCAGGTAGTACTTTAAAATTTTCAGTGTACTGTTGGGCCAAACTGGCAGGATTCCAAATTGGATGTGGGAGAACAATGCGTTAGGAAAAAGTTGGCAACTCTTTGTTATCTGTTTGCAGTTAAAACCAGTGTTTTCCAACTTTTTTGGACCATTCCCAACCTATCATTTCCAGAGTCATGATGTCCACATGAGAGACAAAATTTAATTCAAAAACCGAACTCCCATCTAAGTGGAGGAAGCCTTTATCCGTTTTGAAAACTCATCAAATTATCACCGTTAAACGTCAAATTGCCCTGTGGGGCGTGTACCCCACGATGGGGATTACTGGATTGAACGAAACAAGTAAACCGGATGTTGAAGTGGTCTTCACGGTCTGAAGTTATTTACATTCAGTGAACGGTTCCATTATTCGGTGATCCCAGAATTAATGTTGTGTCGTTTCATTAATATATGTTCAGCTGCTGTTTTTTGAAAGGAGTTCGCGGACTCGCTGAAACGTTTTCGTGTACTCGACTGAGCCCGCACTCGAACGAGTCCGCGCACTCGGGCTTTAAAACGAAGTGGTAGTTCAAAAGCGTTTTTGAATCTTTCCGCACAATGGACTTTGCTTAATATTTTGGTGTGATGAAGTCGCAGTCTAGGTACGAAATCTAAAGATATCCTTTTAAGAAGACGTCAGCGTTTTATGATTTCCAAAAATCTGGTAACAAACGTTTTCATGTTCCGGCGCCAATCATGAAGGTTGAAACTTGATGCAAAAACGCAAAACAAGCGAAACCGACACGCGCTGTTCCATCACCGTTCGACCATAAGCAAACGGAAAGTTGTGTTTCAGACATTGATAGATGGCTTCAAAACTCGACGAGACCCACACCTGTGACTTGGATTGCGAGGACCTCAAACACCCCTAAGGAAACCTGTATCTTCATGCAGGTTTGTGCTAACTGTGTGGAAATAGTTACACTTTTGTAAGACCCTGCTGCCAGTGGCTTAGCCAGCCAAAGCCAAAATGTTTGACTTTAAGCGAGCAACAGTATTTTGTTTGGGACAATGCTTCTCAAAGCAACAAAATAACTAGATATGTTAAAAAATTTTGAGGGGCATGGCCCCCTGGGCCCTTCTGCTACGCCTGTGTCTGCTGCTAAGTTTATCGCAGATTTCGGGTCGTTTTAACTGCAACCTTAGATATTCCTGTCTGTATAAATTGAAAGCGGTGAAAGACACACATATTTGGGAACGCTTGACTATAAAAGTTTGTTGTTTTAGTATCGGCAGCTGGTGAAGATGTGGAATTTCCTTATAGGGGTAGTTTTTTGGTTCAGAAAGCATCAAAACGCCACACTTCGTTGACAGTAGGAAGCCGCGGGGTTGAAGACCCGCAAGATGGAAGAACCCGGAAAAGTTACTTATAACGCGTTCCGCACATCGATCACCATGTGCAGTATCATAGAAAAAGGACTGAAATTAATTGGAAGGTGATTAGGTTAATCCGGTCACCTCCGTATCGGGGACAATACCGGATTTAAAACCTGGTCTACTACTTCGGTTCCGAAAAGCAATTTTCGGAATAGAAACAAAGTTATTCCGAACACTTATGACGTAGCGTGAGATCTATTTTCCCATGATCTCGACCCGATCTCTGCCGCTGGGTTCAAAGGACGTTGGTCGGTTTTACCCTTCAGCTGTTACCGGTTCATTCCACGGCTCCCGGCTACTCATCTATCGGCGGTGATCGATATCGCGGTCGAGGCGCTGCGATCGCAAATTGTTTTTTGCCGCAAACAATTTGTCGTGACGCAGGTCATGGACTTCGATTACATGCTGTTCAATTTCGCTGCCTGCGTCCTTCCGCCACTGCTCGTATCGGCGCTGG
>JGI24022J15233_10009582_pt1 | contig 10921 bp, 8 predicted proteins | sample Ectturendosymbi2_FD_15233 | JGI IMG/M metagenome (IMG submission 15233)
TAGCATACATTGAATTGGGTACATAACTTTTGAACATTGTCATTTCACCATGGGAATATAGTTTTGCCATGTTAATTTGACCTTCTGTGATGTTCTAAAAACAAACTGTAACCCTAACCCTGGTGTTGAAGTAGTGCGGGGTAAAATGATGCCATTTAGAAGACATGCTTTGCATTTTATTTGCGTGATAACCGGTGTACGATCTATTTGTACTTTGATTTCGGCCTAAAAAACAGCAGTTTTTGGTTGCCTTACCAACGCCCTAGCTCCTCCACTGATTGCGCTAGAGAGCTGTTCAAAGGCTCAAACGGATCGGCCAGTCCAGAAAACCACAGACGCATCAGTGTTGAGTAAAACAGAAGGCATAAAAAACTGCGTACTCCACAGTAAGCAGCATCTCGTAAGGTACACTTAAACATAATTAATAACAAGAGTTTGATGGGCCTGTGAATCTCAAATGAATAGTGGTAAATTAGACACGCTTTTGCATTGAATAGAATAAATAAATAATCTTATTGTCCAAAATAGATAATCCTTGCAAAAATAACATTTTTCAACTTAAGTCATGTTTGCACTGCAAGTACATAATAAATGTTCAACTGACAAAGCTCAAACAAACAGCACAGGTTAGGCAAAAGATGGTCAAAGCAGTCACCTAATCAAGCCCAGCCTATAATTAATGACAGTCAAATTTGAATGCTGCAGGTGAGGCATAAATCATGAGTTTGAAAAAGGTGTACCATTCAAAAACATCATACAAATGACATATGTATGACATAAAGGAGTCAATACCCAGCAAGCAGTTGTGATTTCTCTTGATAAGAAAACACATGCAATGGTAAAGTTTTAATCTTATTAGAAATGCAATCCCATGCAACAGGTCCTACATATTGCAACATTTTCTTTCCATAATCAGTTCTAACATGCTTACGATGAAAAGTTTCTGAAACTTGTTTCAAGTTTGCTTCACTTTGTGATGCATTTATATCTGAACTGTAAACCCTGCAGATTGCTCTGTTTTTGCAAAAGATTGACCTTAAATATGTTCATTCATGGTGTAATTTTTTTGTTAGAGTTGTATTATCAAAAGATATTGTGAAAGAAGATTTGTCAGCAAGTACTTACCAACTGTTGGAATCGACTATGGAGTTACTAAGTATGACTTAATTTTTGAAATAACAAATCTTTGACAATCATTGTGTAAATTATTCATGTCAACCACAAATATTTCCTTGATAATAGTGGTCACTAACACAACAGTTTTTGCTCAATTTGATTTTTTGATATCATTTTTAATAAGTAGTGGACACAGTTAAGCCCGACCAAGTAGTAAATACATGATCCTCAAAAGTATGTTCAACTGCAAAGTTGTAGAGTTAATCCATGTTGACTTACAACTTAACATAAAGCCGCAGTAAACCTGTTAATTTTCAATAAAATAGAACCAGCTTCAACAACATATCTCATTTTTGCAGAGTCCAAGTTGATGGTAATGAGTTAAAAGTCAATATATTTGATATGGCTGGGCATCCTTTCTTTTTTGAAGTCAGAAACGAGTTTTATCGTGATGCTCAAGGTTGGTGAGAAAGTTTCAGAATATTTCAATAGCAATTTTATCTGCAGATCTTGGATCAGAAACTTGTGGTATTGATCAAGATTTTTTTTGATTGATAAAGGTGTTGATACTTGGGTTTTGTTTTCGAAGTCAATTTGGTCATAATGTTCGAAAAGGTAGGCTAGTGAATACTGTTATTGTGAGTAATGAGTTTTAACACCTTTGGAGCTGGTAGATTCGCTTTAAGTCCAGCGTGTGCCACTTTTCTTGCGTGACTCTGCATCACCATGACTTGCTAGCCGATTCAGCTAGAGAGCTGTTCAAACCCTCTAAAGATACGGGAAGTCTTCTAGTTCAGATTTTAAAAATATTAGAAAGTTTTGGATATTGTTTTTTTTGTAGGTGGTGTCATAATTGGGTAGGTTTATGCATTTTTGGCCAAGGTCACCAGGTCCTGGGTGCCAATGCCAAGAGCCAATTTTTTAACTCAAGTTTCTAGTGGAAACTAGGCTATAATACAAGTCTTTAGAGCCTTTAATTGCCCATCTAATGTTTCTGGTTCAAAAGTTATGGCCAAAAAAAAACATTTTGGTAAACCAAAATCGGCTGGTAAGTTATGGTGGTGCAAAGTGATGCAAGAAAAGTGGCTCCTTACACATGATTTCAAAGTGCGAGCATGTTGTACACCAGATCCCAACATGTTGATACTACTTCAGGACAAATGACCAAAATGTCTCAGTGAAAAAAAAGCAGGCTGATACACATGTTTCTCCTTGTATGCACATTTAGTATCTGTAAATAAGTAAACTTCTTAACTTGTAGCTTTTTAACTTGTTACAACAAACTTATTATTGTCTATGTGGGATAAGGTGGGTCGAAAAAAAGGCTGAAAAAGTTTTTTTTTTAATCGTGGCGAACTACTCAAAAACAGGTTTTAAAATTAATTTAGGTGGTTGCCACTAGCAACCATCATGCAACCACATGACAGAGGTTACCAAAAGGTCAAAATTCATTAATTTGGTCAAAATATTCATAAACCTAGTCAAAGTTCATAAACTGAGTCGATGTCTTCGGAAGAGATGTTTTCACAAGAACCAAATGAGCAAAACAGGATGGAGTGGCCAAATTTAGCTATGATGTCAGAACGTTATCAACTATCTGACAGGGCAAATGCAGCTGTAGCAAATACTGCATTGAAAGGTGCCGGCTTAATTACGGATTTGGACAAAACCTATGTCATTGACAAAAACAAGTTGCGAACAGAAAGAGAAAAGTAGAAATACATAATTGGTGAAGAAGAAGCAGTATTTTACAACTTCATTGACGGGATCTACCTTGATGGAAGAAATGACCCTACCTTATTGATTGAACATTATGCACAAACTGGCAAGTATTATTTTAAAAAACTGAACTTCAAGAACACGTTGTTGTTGGCGAACTTGGTGCTTGTTATTTTACGCATGTCTTTCCACGTCCACACGATCGTAGAGGAATTACCATAGCAAATGAGATGTGATGCTATGAAAGGTTGACACACTAAATGTTGTTGGAACAGATCGAACTGCATTAGGTTCTTCGAAGAAAAACTGAGGAGACCACTGCAATGGGTAGTATGCCTTTTGTATTGCAACAAATTGCCTCTAAGACATGTTTCTTGAACTGGATGGAACAACAAAAAGTCCTGACAGTTTTTCTGGGCTTATGTGAAAGAAACTGAATGGAAAAGCATCAACTTGGCCAGTGAAAAACTTTGAACTAAATGAAAATGCAAATTTTCTAAAATTGCTTGATAGTGTGCTTGATCTTAGTTCAGATCAATGATAAGGAATATACTTAGCAGTCATGTGAGGATGCTGGGACCCTGATTTGCAAAAGCTTCAGATCAGCCCTATCGTTCACTCAAGATGACTGACTTTGGCCTGCCACATTTGTCGTTTTTACACATCAACAAATCATCCTTCAAAACGTTTGGGGCAATTGATAGATTTTTGTTTGAAAATTTACTTTCCAGCTTGGTTCAATTTTCAAAAAGAAAATAAGATTACCATTAGGGAAAATTTTTTTTCAAACTTATTGAAACAGTACGTCAGTTTCCAGTTGATAAGGTAAGCGGCATTTCAACGAAAGTGCTACAGTGCAACGCATTTCGTACATTCGGAAAATGTAATTCTTGGAATGTTAGCTAAAGATGATGAGGACATTTATTGAAGAGCAGTGGATAAGATTTTTGAATTGCGCAGTGAAACATCAACAACCAGAGAGATGGAATCATCTATCTTAGAAAGCAACAGAAAAGATGTAGTCCAACAATTTAAAGTTTCAAAGATCAATGTAGAAGATACACACTTTTATGAGCTTACAAATCTTGACAGCATCAAGGATATATCTCAACCACCTGTCGTGATGGATTTCGATGATACTTTGATTGCTGAAATGCTGACAACAACCTCTGGTCTTGCAGCACCCTTGTCACAACCAAGCTGTGGAAAGACACGTTAAACTGGTAACTGAGGTTGTTTCTGTTGTGACCAGATATGAAAATCGAGATGGCATGATCTGCCGTAACATTCAATCCAGGCTGCTGATGAGTAATTTGACTCAAAACAACAATTTGTTTAAAACTACCCTTTTACCTATAGGACTAATAGTTACGGTAACACAAACAAAAACAGTAAAATGTGGTGTACGGTTTGACTGTGTGATCGTGAAAACAATTTTATATCAACATTGATTTGCCTGCAATTATGCTGAACTTAGTTATGTTGTAATCTTCAATCTATTAACTGCTATCTTATGTATTAGAGACTGAGAACACCAAGTTATTCCAATTCCACATAATTCCTCCTCAGATAATGCAATTAACACTTTGAGAGCCGAGGGTACGATATATTCATACTTTGAAATCGGCCTAAAACCAGCAGTTGTCACTTGCCTTACCAACGCCATAGCTCCTTTGCCGATTGCGCTAGAGAGCTGTTCAAGGGCTCAAACAGATCAGCCAGTCATCTAGTCTGCACTCGAAAAAAATTTGGTTGGGGTTTGCAAATATTTTGTGAGTGACGTCATAAGTGAAGTAGTTTTTGGGCCGTTTTGGCTCATGTTACCTGGCCTAGGCCAAAGTATTTTGCTGAAGTTTTCCTTGCAAACTAGGCTTGAGTCTGAGTCTTTTGAGCCTTTGATCGACTTTCTAGCATTTCTGGTTATAAAGTTATGATCTAAAATAAACAAAATAATTAATTATCCAATTAACTAATTAGTCAAATATTTTTGTTACTTTAGGTCATAACTTTTCAACCCGAAACTCCAGCAGGTCATCCAGAGTATCAAAAGACTCGGCTTGTAGCCTAGTTTCCAATAAAAACTTCAGCGAAATACTGCCATCTAACGGTTTGGGCAGGGCCAGGTGAAATGGGCCAAGGTGGCCTAAAAGTCCTCCACTTATGACGTCACTCACAAAAAATCCACAACTCCCAACCAAATTTTTTTTTCGAGTGCAAACTACAAGACTTGCCGAGTCTTTTGAGCCTTTTACTGGGTCTGTAGCGCTTACTGGACCAGATAAATTCCTACACCAAGCCACGGTAACATGAGCCAAAATGGCCCAAAAACTGCTTCACTTATGACGTCACTCACAAGAAATCCGCAACCTCCAACCAAAAAAATTTTTTTCAAGTGCAGACTAGATGACTAGCTGATCTGTTTGAGCCCTTGAACAGCTCTCTAGCGTAATCGGCAGAGGAACTATGACGTTGGTAAGGCAGCTGACAACTGCTGGCTTTAGGCTGATTTCAAAGTACGAATATATTGTAGACCGGCTCTCAAAGTGTTAAGTATGTCAAGAGTTACGTCAATTTTACGAAATTTGACCTATATGTGACCTTTGTCACATGGTTGCACAGCTGTTGTTAGGGGTAACCATTTAAAATCGGTTTAAAATGTGTTTTAAGCTGATTTGCCAGGGTTTAACTCTTTTGTGTCTGGTAAGTTTTGAGGATTTCGTGCCAAAAAAATGGATTGCACGTGGCTTTGCGTGAGTGTAACTCTGGCGCCAAAGGTGGTAGAGAGCTGTTCAAAGGCTCAAAAGACTTGGCAAGTCTAGGAGTTTGCACTCGAAAAAAATTTTTGGTTGGGGGTTGCGGATTTTTGTGAGTGACGTTATAAGTGGATAACTTTTAGGCCACCATGGCCCACTTCACCTGGCCCAGGGCCCAAACCGTTAGATGGTAGCATTTCGCTGAAGTTTTTTTGGAAACTAGGCTACAGTTCGAGTCTTTTGATACTTTGGATGACCTTCTGGGGTTTCGGGTTCAAAAGTTATAATCTATAGTAATGAAAATATTTGACTAATTAGTCAATTAGATAATTAATTAATTTTGTTTATTTTAGATCATAACTCTTGAACCAGAAAAGCTAGAAAGTCAATCAAAGGCTCAAAAGACTCAGACTCGAGCCTAGTTTCCAATGAAAACTTCGGTGAAATACTTGGGTCTGGCGGTTGGGCCCTAGGCCAGGTAACATGAGCCAAAATGGCCCAAAAACTACTTCACTCATGACATCACTCACAAAAAATCTGCAGCTCCCAACCAAAAAATTTTTTTCGAGTGCAGACTAGAAGACTTGCTGAATCTTTTGATGGTTTGAACAGCTCACTAGTGCAATCGGTGGAAGAGCTATGGCATTAGTAAGGCAACTGAAAACTGCTGGTTTTAGGCCAATTTCCAGGTATGAATATATCGTAGACCGGCCGTCAATGTGTTAAGAACCCCCCTTTTTTTAATTTCAAAAATAGGTTTTTTTCAGCCCACTTTAATGTGGAACTACTTGTCATCTTTCATAGTTTGATTCTGTCTGCTGATGTAACTTTTCACTAATATCTTTGGAAAGGTGATCTAAATGTTCAATATTTTCTGTTTCATCTTTTGCAAAACTATCATCTTGCTTTTCACACATATTGACTGATGTATTTTCCTGCTCTACATAGCCAAGAAGTAAGTTCGCACTTCTGAGAATTTTGTGGCAAGCTTCATCAGCTTGTATCTGCTTACTTATCAAAGAAAAAAATAGTAAGGCAAAATCAACTGTTTAGTTTCTGCTGGCAATTACTCAATTCTGCCTGGAAATGCAATGTAATCAAATTTTTGGCTGGAACAGAATTGCGGAACACCTCTACATTCATAAGTTTGACAATTTTGTTAGGGGGTTGTGGTATGTTGTAAACACGTCCTTGGACACCCTTTATCTTATGAGTGATTAAACTGACAAGTACTTCACACACATGCATACTGCATCTTCATGTGGGCTTGAATGTTCAGTTTTGAAAATCTTCTCAGAAAGTACATCAAAGTGGACAGAAACCACCAGCAGACAAAAACAATTGTTGTGTTGCCACTGCAATAATTTTTGGTCATCATTATTGCATTGTCGTTTAGTTAAGATGCAAATTGATCATTTTAATCCATACCAGAATGAGATCTTGTGGACATTAGGCAACATGCTGCAGCATTCTGGAATTTATTTTACAAACAATTAGTAATTTGTGTCGTTTCATTAAGACAGTTTTGTTAACTATTTTCATATGAATGAATGGATGAAGTTTTTTCTGCTGCTATGTCATTGCTTTTAGTGCGTAGCACTAATGTTATTTAGAAATGTGTTTTCAGCTGCACTTTTAGTGTATGACACAAGCAATCGACAAAGCTTTGAGAACTTGGACTTGTGGGTAAAAGAGATGAAGCAAGAAATGGGAAGACCTGTTCACTTTGATAAGCTCATAATTTTTGTATGTGCTAACAAGGTTTGTTGTCCTTGCTTTTTATGGACATCAGTTGGTGATAGATTTTAAATTTAAAGGAAAAAGAAGTTGGAATTGGTGTCAATGTACTTCATTTTTCAATTTTTGTCTGTTACATTTTAGTAGTATTCATTGTCATATCATGTAGCAAAAAGGAAAGTACTAGTGATATGTCAGTTTCAATTATATCTGCTTGTAGATGTCAACTAAATATGCCATGCATGTATGGGACCAAACCTCCATGAGATAGGATAATGGGCAATGGTTATAGTTATTGAGTGGCCCAATCATCAGTAGACCACATTTTGTATGCCCTGGAGATCTAAGAAAAGCATGACCAATACATTGGGGTTAGGTTAAGCTGCTGGGGGCTGCCTGAGTGGAGAAATATTCCCAACCTGCCTACTGGTTCCTCATACCTCGACTGATTACCTTGCATGGGTGGAAACCACTGTGTGCTATTTCAGAAGAGACTATTTGATCCAAGCTGAATCCCTGTCAGGTGTTCAGGCCAGAGTGGACCTGGGAATGACTAATAAAGAGTATTCCAGTTTCCTGAAAACTGGTGAAATCACGAACTATAGCCCCATTACTAGTTTCAGTTTATTGTCATGCCCAGGACAAGTTTGGGCTGGTGGTTCTTTACCTATGCATGATTGCACCTAAACAGATATTTAATTTTACTTTTTTAAATGTAATGTATGAATTAATTTTTGTGTTTTATTATGGTATCAACACAAATGGCATAAGTAACATTAATTTTATTATCATTACACAACTGATTGCAAACTATAATTGTGTGATTTTTGGGTAAGGTGTAATTGAAATCCATCATTTTTTCACAGGGGTTACAATAGTGAAATGGTTTAGAACCCTTGATATAGGTGACCTACCAAGGTTGTGCCCATTTTGATGATTTGGCAGCTGCACTACGAATAAACACGCCACTTCACATTGAGATGTTGTGTTTGTGGTGAATGGTGAATGTTTCATGGTGGCAACTGTCAGACAATTATGTTGTAAAGTAGATCAAGCTTTTCTGTTCCACTAAAAATATTTTACACCTGTAAGCTGATTGCCCAAGTGTAACTGGTCCAAGTGTAACTATAAGTGCAAAAGTACATACTATGAACAGAAACCCTTTTGTACTCACACTGCATTATATAGAAGCTTATCTTCAAGACAGCATGAAATGCATTTGTTGTTGTGTGTTAACACCTACAGCGTAACATATCTGTTCATTTTAATTTGTTCTTAGCGAATGTAAGTGCGATGACCTGAATTAACTTATTGTAGGTTGACGTAGAAAAACGAGTTGTTGACAGTCTTGAAGGAAAACTTTGGGCAGAAAGGAATGGATTTTGTTACTATGAAACGTCCGCTGCTACTGGCGCAGGAATTAACGAGATGTTCAAGGCACGTTTGAATCACTATGAAGATTTATTAGTCACTAGATCAGCTATGTCCAACCAGCGGGCTGCACGAAGGTTATATGCAGCCCAGTAAGTTTTTCATTATTATGGACAGGCTTCAAGGTTTGAGGGGGATATATTTTTGGTGGCAAGGTTTTTGTTTTTATTATATGTTTAAAACAAATTTTTCTGGGAACAACAAAATTCAGGGGAGCAAAAACTTGGGGGTACTGAACCCGAATCCCCCGTGGCTACTGGTCTGATTGTGTATGTGCAATAAAATGACAACCTATATTTATTTTAATAACCTTCAATTCGACATTTTGATACACTGGTCTTTAGAGCCTGTTTATCGTGTACTGGCAGATTTCCATGTGTCCACTGACACCTCGGTGCAAAACTGATTTCTAAACTACCCTGGCATTCCATTAGCACTAAACTTAACCATGGCATCAAAGTTTGGAAGTAATTAAAAAAGTACCACACGGTCGTTATCACTGCAATTAGTATTCGAACACTTGGTAGTTTTAAAGGAAACTTTGTTTGCTAAAATGAAAGTAAGTCATTCAATGTGTGGCCCTCATAAGCAGTGGCTGATTTGCACACAGGCCATGGCTGGGCCCTGCGCAACTCCTTCCTATGACGACTAATTGCTAACTTAAAATTTGGCAAACTGTGCTGAGGCATAACTTCACAATTTACTTTGAAACGAGCGAAAATAGAAACGTCTACAACTAGAGCCCTAGTCATTGCAGCCCAGTGGTCTCTAGCACAGAAGCAAACGATTTTTCAACCACAATGTGTCTGAAATATATCAGCCTTAGTATAGGAGCCTTAGTAGGCAAATTTGTAGCGTGTTTGATGCGGATCTACGTTTGATTGTTTCCAACTAGATAGCCAGTATCGAGAGCTTGCTTGTTGAAGCTCTAGATCAGGGGTTCCCAAACTGGGGTACATGTACCCCTGGAGGTACATATGCCTATCTGAAGCGGTACATTTAAAGTTGGCAGTAGAACAGAAGGGAAAAATTATGTTTACATGGGCACTAATATTCATTTCGAAATAGTTATACATACATCAGTGAGTATTATTTTTAAAATCATTATATGCTTATTGGTAAATATATTTTTGGTATATTCCTCAGCATTTTTGTCATAAGAAATTTTAAGGGTACATGCTCATTTATGGGGTTACGCTGCTTGGAAAATGACAACTTAAAACGGCATGAATAAAACCCCTTGTCCACTGAATGGATTGTGCTTGTTTGGTCCATAAAACATGTGGTTACTATAACAAACGAGTTTACGTTCAGCTAATCAGGTCGACAACTACACGATACTTTCTAGAACGGCAACATGGTCCCGCATGAAAATGTGTATAGCCTACCCGAAAAACATACCTACAAAAAACGCTAGAAATCACGGAAATTTAACGAAGAGGACTTCTGAACTACATCAAAGAACTATAAATTCTAAGAAAAGATGGCATTGCCATTTGTTCTGAGAAGATTCTGTTGAAGATCTAAGGCAATCGTAGAACCAAAGTCGGCAACACAAAAGATAGACACTACACATAAAAAGCAAATCCTTTCGCGCTTTTAAGACAAGCGACCAAATAAGTCACGCCTGCGTGAGGCCCGAAAATCTAAGATGGCCTAGGCCCCTGCGATCCCTTAATCCAGTGGTTCCCAACCTTTTTCATCTCGGAACCCATTCGAAAATATGACATAAGCCCTCGGCCGCAGTCATTAATTGCAACTCTAAAAGTGTTACAATAACAACCGACAAGATAAAAAACACATCATTTTACATGTTGCGTTCACTGTATTTACATTCATATGCATAACAAACAGCACCCATGCTAATCAGTGGGACGACTGAGCTTGCAGCTGTGCAACTAGTCTTGAAATTCTTGGGGGTGTGTGTTGGTGAGAACTAATTTTATGTCATTCTCAACGTCCAGTTCATTCTTTCACTTTTGTTTTACTGTTAATGTGGACAGGGGGTGAAAGCCCATCCTCACAGACAGGGGTGAATATTAGAATTTAGGGGGCTGAGGCAAACTCTTAGAAAGCTACGGTGTTTCTACAATAGAGTCCTGCGCGGGATTAAAATTTTTGTGCGATCCCGCCCCGCACTCGCAAAATTTAAACCCGCCCCGCAC
>JGI24022J15233_10009588_pt1 | contig 10917 bp, 13 predicted proteins | sample Ectturendosymbi2_FD_15233 | JGI IMG/M metagenome (IMG submission 15233)
CGATCGTACAAGTTTTGTTCAGAACAGGGAGAGTTGAATGATTACTTACTGTCAGGTGATTCGCGCTTTAGATTAAAGCAGTCGTAATGAGTAATACAGTACATCGTAAGAAAACGAAATGTTAACGATGACGTGAAACAAACAGGCAAGTTTTGTGAATACTGTGAGCCACAGAATCACACGGTCGTTATAAGTTTTGTTCAGAACAGGGGAAGTCGGGTGATTACTTCTTACTGTAAAGTAATTCACGCTTTGGGTCAAAGCAATCATAATGGGAAATTTCTTGTTTGATTTTGTTAAAACAGGGAAACGTTCAGGTTTGTATGCTGTGTAAAAGAACAGAATGCGTTAGCAGGTTGTCGTCTGTGAATATGTTTTGCTTTGAAACTAGCATCCACACGGTCATCAAATGATATTGAAGTGAAGCAAGTGTGAATATTTGCTTATCGGATTAAAACCCGAGGTAGTGGGCATTCCTTTTCACAACGCAATCGGTTACAGATTGAAGCAATGGCGTGGTTCGTTTGTGCAACATCATCATAGGCTATGCGATGGTTGAAATAGTTTGAGTGAAGTAACACTACACAAAGGAACAACAAAACTCACAGAAAGCAAAAACATTGGGGAGAAAAGAAAATTTAAACTGCTAATGAGATATATGTATCTAACATACGAAGTTTGCAATGATTGCTACTTTCGTTAAAAGAAGTCGTAAGATATGAAATGTTAACGATGACGCAAAAAGGCAGACAAACTTTGTTAAAATGCTGCTCTGCAAAAGTGATACGGTTATATTAATTTTGTTACAGAGCGGGGTGAAACTGACTAACTGTTCGCGACCGACGGAAGTCAGTCGGCAACCGTTACGTACAAGTTTGTTTATAAGATTAAAAACTGACACGTTTGGGCATGCCGTTTTGCAACACAGTCTGTTACAAGTTGGGGCACAGGTGGTCTATTTGCTTAGAACGTGACACTCCGTTTCACCACAGTTGGAGCGGTGTGGAGACCGAAGAAAGTTTGCAAGCTATCTTAAAAATATGAAATTATTATTGAAAATAACTTTGCAGTGGTTGCTACGTTCGTTAAAAGAAGTCGTAATGAAATGTTAACAATGACGTAAAAAGGTAGACAAATTTTGTTAAAAACGCTGCTCTGCAAAAATGATACGGGTATATTAATTTTGTCACAGAACAGAGTGAAGCTGACCAACTGAAAGTGCTTCATGCTTTATGTTAAAGCAATCGTAACGCGTAATTTCCTGTTTATTTTTGTTAAAACACGATAAACGTTAAGAGAAGAATGTTACGCGAAGGAACTGATGAAGTTAGCAGGTTGGCGATGCGTTTTGCTTTGATACATCCCGTGGTTGTTGAATGATATTCAAGTGAAGTGATCTTATCTGGTTGCGTGAATGTTTGCTTTTCGGATGAAAATGTGGCATGCCCCGACGCGTCTTGGCCTTCGAAAACCAGTGGCTAGTTAGAGCGTGAAGTGGCCGGCTTAGACAAAACCTCAAAGTAACAAGTTAACTAAAAATATGCAATTAATAACGAAAATGAAGTGTATGCAGCGGTCTCCTAAAACTACAAAAGTATTACCATAGCGCAAAAATAAAAAAATAATCAAAAAATATCAAAAACAGGAAAAAATATTGAAAAACACGATAAATATCAGACAAACAAAAAACATCAAAAATAATCAAAATTATGAAAATTTTACCATAACACAAATATATGAAAAAACATAATTAATATTGAAAATATAGCTGAGAGTCATGGAGGTTGGTCAGTGTATGGGAAGACCCCGACTCGCTACCTCAACCTGAACACCTGAACCAGCTCCAAACTACGTATGATCTTGTGGCTGACCGCCTTCCTTTACTACTCATGCAATACATAGAACTTATGACAACACAACAGAAAACACTCAGTCGTACTGTTAACTTTCAAACTTTTCTGCTTATTAGAAACAAACCTAGTGACCGTTTGTTTGCTGCTTCTCTTTAATAGTTTGCTCATATCTTAGCAAATAATTGGTCGATCGGAGCTAACGGCAATTCGTTCGAATGGTTCCTTCAAATGAAGTAGAGAGAAAAATCCAAATTCTCACAAATATGTTTTTGTAAAGTGCGTTTAAATAGACAGGGATTTAGTACACAATTTCTGGCAACTGTGCTTGGTGGAACACCAGAACGTTTCGAGTTCTGTAGCGCCAGATAAAATCTCGCCATATTTGCGCCACAGACTTTGAACACCGCAATCCGGTTATAACCGCATCACCGCCCATCTTCTGCGTGCTAACCGTAGCCGGAAGCAAAACCAGCAAAAATCACAGCCTGAAGCAAAAACAGTTAGCGGCAATATTTAGGCTGGATGATATTCTTTTGATAAATAGCAATGGAAAACTTTCATAAATCTCGGTACTTTTGAAAAAGTACGACCAAATAAAAACAAATTTCCGTCACCAAAATCGCATTTTGGACCCCCGAAAACATTGTTTCAGAACCCCGGGTGTCCGAGAAGCCCCGGTTGGGAACAACTGTCCTAGAGGATGTGTTACTAAACGTGTATATGAGCTTTGTGAAGAACTGCTGTAAATGTGTAAACTTTGTCACTGCCTTGAGGGATGATTCCTTTGTTTTGTTCCTTGCTTACCTTGATGATATTTTGATGCTTGCAGTGTGCTGAACCAGAGTCTGGAAGCAAAACACCAAACAGTGTGTGACTTCACGTCCAAAGTCAAAGCATTTCTCGCAAAATTTCAACTGTGGAGGGGAAATATTTAGTCTGGAACCCTATCCACGTTTAGTACTGTAACAGAATTTCTTCTCAGAATTGGTCATTGACATCTCGTGAAGTTCGAAAAGGAAATTGATGGTTATTTTCCAAGTCTAGGTGACAATGAGTTTGCATACTTTAGGAATCATTTTGCTGCAAATCTTCAGATGTTGCAGGCTGGCACAAGTATGCGAAAGGAACTGGTTGAACTCCAACATGATGGATGTGTACTGTGAGAAAATTTTATATGATTTTTGGTTTGCGATGCGCAGCTCATACAAAAAGATTGCTCAACTCGTTATTCAAGTACTGTTGTTGTTTTCATCAACATGGCTGTGTGAGTCGACGTTTTCAGTGCTGTCGGGAATTAAATGAAAATCTAATCACAGCTAAAACACCTGAACGTGATCTTCGTTGTGCTGTTGCTAATTTTTCACCTCGTATCAATGGTCTTGTAGCTAAAAAGCAGGCTCATCCATCACATTAGCTAGGTATGCTGGCTTTTTTACGCTACGCTGTTACCTTAAATGTTTAAACTTGGAAAGCATTGCTCTAAATGATTTTGTGTGCTTGTTATTAAAATAATCATTCAGCTTTCGTATGTTTTGTGGAGATTCAGTATTTCGGTATTTTCTGGTGATTCCTCTATCAGCGTCAATATGTAGACGACGTGTGCAAGCCAAACATACAAAAAGTGAGTGTGTAGAACTGGTAAAACACTAACCGTCAAATTCTCTTTTAAAATTAACAGAAATAAGTGGATGTCGTCCTCAAGCTAAATGCGTTGCAGAACATTTGAAAACTGGATTAAAACATTTGCATGCTTCTGTGTGCAAATGAGCATACCGCAATCTGTCTTATTTTTTGTTTTCTGTTAGCTGCTTACCTCAAAATTTGATGTTAAAAATGCCTTCATTTCTTTTCAACTACCAGCAGATCCTTGTATGACGATAAGTGAATGACGTTATAGTTGGGGTGCTGTAAAAGTGTTTTTGCTCCTCGCTTCCAGTGTTAATTGTGTGCTATCACATATTCTGTAATGCGAAATGACTAACCATTTTTGTGTTCTTGTATTATTCGATAGTGCCTGTGTTGTACCACGCGTCTGCGACAAATAAATAATAATAAATAAACTAAGACTGCCGATTATAAAGTTTTTAGAGGGATTGCAATGCATTGCATAGCTATAGAAAGTAAATTGTTCATCAGAGCAAGTTGAGCTTAACAGCAAAACATGTGACCAAATTTTGAGAGTACATGAGAACCTATGAAGTGTCCAAAGGGTACTATAAACAAATAGTTTGGGAACCCCGGCTTTGGATGGAACAAACGTGCTTAACAGCAACATGTTCGACACTTTTATACCAGCATCGACAATAGCTTCATAGGAGACTTCCAGTAGCATCCTGAGCTGTGGGTCCATGTTGTTGGCTTGCTTCGGGTGAACCTCGAAGAAGGCAGCGTCGAACTTGTCAAGTTCTTTGAGCTTCCCGTTTCGCTTCGGAAGACCGAAAAGTCCTTGAACGAAACCACGACAATTTTGCCTTTAGTTTTTTGTAATATGAAATGTAGCAGCGGATAATGAAACAATGCAACAACTTAATTCCTACATGTTTCATGTCAAAATACCATTTGATATTACTGCTGCATTGCGTTCATAGATTCATTGCTGTTGCAAGATATTTCATTGAAGTTTAGATTAGTTTAACATATTTTGAATAATTGGCTTTATCAGTAACACATTAAAATTTAAAAACACACAAATATTTCAAACCGTCAACGTCAAACGTAATTTTTTGAACTTTGCAGTGATACGTGCATTTGAAACTACTGGCAAAATGTAGCAGATCTTTCGCTTTCAATTTAAAAATGGCAGCACCATTATCGTAACGGCATCAAGTTACCAGTTGTTCGTTAGTACAAAGCACCATAAGTTTGCTTTCATAGACGCAGAAGAGTAACTCTTCAAAGGTCCCACAGAGTCTTCCCATAGAAATTTAACGCCAATTTCGTACAGATATTGTTTTTCTACGTTTGGAATCGGCAACACAGAACTCACCTGGTTTCCATCTTCTGTCGTCTTCGGTTACCATGTCCTTCCCGGAAATTAGATTTTCCCAGAATTCCTGAACACTCTCGGATTCTGGAAAGCGTCCAGAAATCCCGCATATTGACATTTCATCCATTTTAGAAAAATATTGTGTAAAATGTTTTTTACTTTTTCTTATTCAGAGTTGTTTCAAAGTTATAAAAACATTTTCTTGTTGTTGACAAAGCGACATCATTGCGTCATCAGCAAACACTCATAAATAAACGATATGGAAAAAGTAGAACAAGCGCTGAACAGTTTGACGATGAAAACGAATCATGACAAAATTTCTTCTCTCATGCGGCAAACTGCACAATCCACTGTCGAAGCAATCTGTGTATACGTATGTAGAAAGGGCAATTACGTTTAGCCGCATTTTAATGCGGCGTTGTTAATACTCTGAAACCTTCAGAACTGCATTTGCAATCAGCGTGGGACAGAAATAAAATTCCGTATCTTTCTTTACATCATTTATACATTCTATAAAAGTAAAGATAGTCATGCGCTGTCACTAGACTCGCATGAGAGCAAAGTGAGTACTGTAAGAGCAGACCTTGGGCCCAGGCCATCTTGTTGAGAACTCACCAGCATCGATCGAAATGTTCAAAAGCAAAAAAGCTAATTGAGTGATGGCTGCAAAAAAAGTTTAGGTATTGTGCTCGAATTTTTGAAAGGTGTCAGTAAACAAACGCAAAGTTTGAAAAAAGCAAAAAATTTAGGAGTCAATGGAAAAAAACAGGAGACAATATTTAAGGATTGGTAGGTTTCAAGTAAAAAAAGAATAAAGACGTCTTAAGGAAACAGCAGAGATGAAGTGGTTTGCGTTGTAGATTATTGTTTGCGATTTGTTTGAACCCAAAATCAGTAGCGCTAGGTTTGCTGCGAACTTTGAAGGAATCCGACCCTGCGCTCCGCTTTCATGACTATGTGATGATTCAGATTTGCATATACCTGTGTTCAGTTAACTAGTCTACACAAAAGAGCGTGGCTACATGTATGAGCGAATGTTAGGGAATCGATGCCACGCAACACTACCCGTCCTAGTCCTGAAATCTCATTTAAATAGAATCTGAACATGTAATGGGGGAGGGGGAATCGACTTGGCTTTCTTCCAAAAACGTAATGAAGCCAATGCAAGAAACCGATCAAACAAATTAACTAGGTGATTTAAAAGGTACGAACACCAAAATCAAAAGGTATGCTGAATCAATATTAGAAAATGACATGTATTTGCCAATGGCAAATAGTTCCAAGAAATTTTATCCAGCGAATCCAACAACATTAGAGTGTCGTTGAGACAATGAAATTAACCGTCTTCTTGTGTGTCTGCTTGTCATCAGTTTTTTGACAGATGTTTCACGCTTGTTATGCACAAATAAACCATTGTGAAATTTCGTTCCGCACTGTGGCTACAGCGGCGACCGAGCAGCTAACTGCGGGTGTCCATTTCGTTTAAAACTGGTTAATAATGTTTTTATTTCCATCTCAACGAGATATAATCGTAAGTGTCATTGAATTAACGAATTAAATTTTCAATTTTGAACTGGCTACTAACGCCGTAGTTTACTAAGTCCTTTCTATTAGGAATGATTGCAGTTACTTAACGCTGATATTGAGTGAATTAATGCTAGTGACATCCTGCCATTGTCTGTTGTCCTTTCGTCCCAGTAGTTACTCCTGTAGTGGCCTCTGTACTGTTGCAGAATTACGTTTGCTACTACTGTTTGCGTTTTTAATTGCAATAAACATGGAACAAAACGGAGTTTAATGTTTACGTAATTGCTTAATCGTACTCTTCACGTATTGCAACATTATTTGGAACTTCTCCAATGTTCAGTGATTACTAGTCACAAACGGCTCCTGCTGGATTTTTGCAATCGAACTTTACTTTTGTCACTTGAAATAAATTATTATTGTTATTATTATTATTATTTGTGAGAGTAATGGCACATTTTGACAGCAAGGTCTTGTAGTTCAAGGTCTAGGTTAGTAGACGTCTATATGCGTTTTCCTGTGTCTTTGATGAAGGATGCAATAGGTTTCGTAGCACGTGTGTGTTGGAGGATGACTGTTGTGTCAAGACCCAGGGCAGCGATGGCTTGTTTTAGACGTTCGCGCGCCTCATGAAATTCCGTGCAGCTTGTGAGAAAATGGTCCACAGTTTCTGGGACTGCGCAGTAATCACACAGCCCGTCGGGATGGAGTCCAATACGGAAAAGATGATGGTTCAGCCGACAGTGTCCTGTGCATAAACGAAAAATAGTGGGGGAGTGTGGTTGGTTGTGTACCAGAGATTGTTTGGATAAGGTCGGAAAAATGGCTTTGTAGGCATTGCCTTTCGAGTGAGTGATACAATGGTGTTGCCGCAGTTCGAAACAAAGGTTCGAAAGTGCGGGAAGCATATCGGAAATTTAAGCCGAGCAGTTACATGTTTATGCAGAACGTCTTGGAGTGGGCGAGCTGAGGGTTCTACTGTGGAGAGTTTTGCCAATTGGTCGGCCAATTCATTGCCAGTAATATTTTGATGAGCAGGAACTCAAAGAAACTTAGTCTCGTAAACCATGTTTTTTCCAGTTCCAATTTGTGATCGCTTGCAATGAGCTGAGACTGTCCGTAACAATGACAGCTCTGCGTGTTTTCAGAGAGTAGATGAGGTACAAAGCTTGAAGAATTGCGAAAAGCTCGGATGAGACGGAAATGGAAAATGGATTAATTGCCATTGAATAATTTAAGTTCTTATATGCCACGTAAATGCCGCAACCTGCTTTTGTAAGGGTTTTGGATCCATCTGTGTAGAAGCGGACAAACTGATCATACATGTTGTGCAAATGCGATGCAAAAACAGGTGCAATGAAAACATACCGAGTTTGATGAACGAAATGTAAGAGAGTGAGATCGACAACAGGTTTTCGGAGTAACCACGTAGGAAGATTGAAGATTTGCAGTGTGTCACCAATGAAATTATTTTGATTGAACTCAGTCTTCGTGAACAAGTTAAAAGAACAGAAATCAGCTGTAACTGGGAATCGCTCTTGCCAGCAGTCTTTGATCAATGACACGCAGGGATGGTCACAGAATGTCAAAACGTGGGCTTTATATTTTAGACATAGTAACTTGTGTCTGATGAACAACGGCATTTCATTGCATGAGTGCTGGAGACACACTACTGGAATGCTAGGCATGGCTCCAAGGCACAAACGCAGTGCATCATTTTGTATCTTAAGTAAAGAGTTTGACATATTGGGAGAGGAGAAAAATATGCTTCCATGCCGTATTCTATCACAGATCTAACCAGCGACCTGTAGAGTGTAAGTTGTGGGCGCTGACCCGCACCCCAAGAAGTGCCTTTTAACATACAAATGGCATTCAGGAGAGCCTGGCATTTAGCAGCAACATTTTGTGTGTGTAATGCGCATGTGTCGTTTCTCTGGAAAATAAGTCCTAAGCATTTATACTCAGTTTTCAGGGGAAGCTCGGCGTTGCCTTGTAAAAGCATCGTTATCGTTTGTGGTTTGTGTTTTTTTGTAAATAAAAACGCAGCAGATTTTGCACCAGAAATTTTAAAGCCATTTTCATCACACCATTTGCATACTTTGGTCAAACATCTATGGCAGAGCTGGTTTAGGAGTGTGATATCCGATCCATGTTCCCAGAAACAAAAGTCATCCGCGTACAAAGCACAAATAGAGGTGATGGTGTTTGGCAGATCATTGATCAAGGAGAAAAGTACAGGGCTAAGGACACTGCCTTGGGGGGTTCCATTTTCCAGGGGTTTAGTCATTGACAAGGTAGATCCAACTCTAACTTGAAAAGTGCGATTTGAAAGAAAAGAACGGATGAACTGAAACATACCGACCCGTAATGCCATAGGTAAGTAGTTTTCAGCAAAGAACAGTTTTGTTGACCATGTCATAAGCATTTCGACATCGACAATACGGCCAGAACGTTGTGTTTGTTTGCCAAGGGCTTGTGAATAATGTCATGGAGACGGAGAAGATGATCTGTTGTTTTTCGGCCCTGCCGGAAGCCGGACTGGGTGAGAGACAAAATATTATTGTAGTCAAGAAACCATTTGAGGCGACGCACGACCATTTTTTTGAAAAGTTTGCAAACGTTGCTTGTCAGAGAGATTGGACGGTATGAGAAAAGGCATTTGCGAAGGTTTGTGCGCTTTTGGAATAGGAACTATGATGGAGTGCAGCCAAGAAGACGGAATTTTTCCTGTGAACCATATTTTGTTGAATAACCGTAGTGTGATGCTAGAGAATTGACAGACATGTGTTTAAACATTTCATAACAGGTGTTATCAAGGCCGGGTGTAGTATTTTGTATCTTTGACAGCAGAGAGTAGTTCGTCAATGGAAAAGGCTTGGTTAAGTCGTGTGTCCTGCGGCAGAGGGTATGACAAAGTTTGTTGCAGGTTTCGCTCTTTTGTTGGCAGGGTTGAGTGAACGAAATGCGGAGTGTAGTTTTGAAGGACTGCTGGAGAGAACGAACTGGTTTGCCAGAATGTTTGCCTTGTGTTGGGTATTTTTGCCTGAGATACCATTTGCTACGCAAGGATGTGAAGAGAGGAACGTTGTCCTGAAAAGCTTTTGATTACTTGCCAAACGTGTGAGAGAGATTGGAGTTGGACGTGAGTGAACTTGTTGCCACGAAGATGTTTTAGCCTCAAGAATGACTCTCCTAGCTTTGTCTCTGCATCTCTTGAAAATAATAATATCACATTGCAATCTGGTGCGCTTCATTCTGTTAAAAGCACGTTTTTTGTTTTTCACTGCAATGTCACTGTTTATTCCATCAACGTACAGGAATTTTATGAGACTGTTTGGAGTGAGGGATGGCGGCCAGTGCGGCCTCACGAACACTGGTTTCAAAGAGACAGTAGGAATAATCCAAGTAGGTTGAGAATGAGATCAGTGTTTTGATCAAAATAGGCGCTGAATTTTCGCCAAACGGCTTTGGAAAAATTTCCTTTTGGGATGGCATTTTCTTGTGGCGTCGTGGTCGCTTTAACAGCGGTGAGGACGATAGAATGGTCACTTCCCAAAAACTCGTTTGCAACCGTGCAGACCCACTTTGAAGCACAAGAATAGGATACAAGGACAAGATCTAAGAGACTCCACACATTTTGTCCAGTGAGTGTGAAATGGATGGGTGTTGTGGTATTTAGGATAACAAATTGGTGCTTGTCTATGACATCTACCATAACCTTGCCGTTACTGTTCGTGCATGCACTTACTGCCCCACATTCCGTGATGAGCGTTGAAATCACCGCATTGAATGACTTTAGCAAAGGTGGATAAGAAGTCGAAAGTCGTGGAATGTAAAATGTTGGAAGGGTGATTATAGACGTTAAATATGGAAAATCCATGAATGCTAACACCCAAGACCTCAAGATTATTGCCGACTGGAAGGTTCACATCGATTTCCGAAAAGTCTAAGGATGATTTTACACAAACGATTAAGCCCCCACCTTTTCCCCTGGAAGGAGGCCGATCTTTGCGGATTAGACAATAGTGTGTAAGAGAAGGCCGGTATTTCGGTGTAAGATGAGATTCCTGAATGTAGATAAAGTCTGGTAAGTGCTCCAACGTTGATAAATATTTTTTTAGTTCAAGCCATTTCTTAAAGATAGACCCCGAGCATTCCATTGTAAAATTGTGAAAGCCATTGTTTAACTGGAAAAGAGGTTCAACTATTCGGCATCCACAGGTAAGCCCATACATCCACCAGCTGCCTCTGTGATGTTTTGATATACATCGACCGTGTCATTTCTGTCTGTTGCCAGAATGGTTCGTTTAATTACCTCTGAGGTAATTAAACGAACCATTCTGGCGACCGACAGAAGGCAAGAAAAGTGACTGGACTGCCAAACATTAGACTAGATAAATCCATTTGCTCAATAACACAGTCTCATCCTGTACGAGTGGAACATTGAGTGGAAGATTAACCTGGGTAATATTATCAGAGGGTCTGGTGTTTGGCGGTCGTCCTAAAATCGATGTTGGGAGGGGGGCAATCTGACTTGGACCATAAATTAGGAAC
>JGI24022J15233_10009589_pt1 | contig 10917 bp, 9 predicted proteins | sample Ectturendosymbi2_FD_15233 | JGI IMG/M metagenome (IMG submission 15233)
ACACATCCAGCGCGGTTGGCAGTGGTTGGTCTCGTAGTGGCAGGTTTAGTTGATATTTGTAGCGAATGTCGTACAGGAGGGCCACGTGAAGGCACCTGTCATACTTCCTTTAGAAAAATGAGCACTGATAGGTTTTAGTATGTATTCTAGTAACGCAGTTATGGGTGAGGTGCTGATGTTCCCAGCAACCAAGCGTACCGGTGGTCTGTGACATCAGCGTTTAATAAATACTCCGGATTTAGCTTGTGTGTTTTGAAAGGCGGGTAACGTGTAAGCGTACGCTTACAGCGAAAATATAATATGTTGTGCAGCGAAAATATTTTACTGATGCCCCATTGATCTTGCGGTACGCGTTGTTTTTACATTTTATTCCAGTTACGGGTACCAGCGTTTAATCCTTCAATTCCCCAACGAGGTTGTTGCAATCTTTTCTTAATTTTTCAGGGTGTCTCTTCCATCTACAGACACAACCAATGTTTTGTACTGTTGCAGTTTTCTTCTCATTACAGCGTCGTAATCTTCGTAATCAAGGATAACAATTTACCCGTCGTTATCCGCTCGGCAAATGACAATTTTCCTTTCTTCTGTTAGTCTAGCCTATTAGGCTATTAGCATATTGAACAAAAGCTAACCAACTGCAAAGACCTTGCTTTAAAATAAGACACGAAAGCAAACCAAAGTTGGTTCAAGGCCATGTGAGCGCTGTACACGGTGTGATTTCTATGGAACAAATAACAAAATTTCTCGCAGAATCAAAACTTGACTTGCGCAAATTTTGTCATTTACATTGCGAGTTGTGTGATATGTCATGAACACTATGTTGGTCAAACTAGCAACACATTTTCCAAAAGATAGTCAGCGTATCGCAGTAATTGAAACAAACAGGTTGCAAAACTGACATTGACAAGGACCAGATGGCCTTGTACCGGCACTATTCATAGAGCAACCTCACTATAAACAAGCCACCTCTACACGAAGCATACACCGTTACTTATGTCGAAGAACCAAGTTCTCACTCCGTTCATATCTGTGAAAACAACTTGGTATCGCCTACTCGATGCGCAAATTCACATTCTGATCACGATCCCCATCCTTCTCCATGTGAAATAATTATTGCGATAACTTTGCTTTGTATTGTGGAGTCAATCTGATTTCGTCTTCCACTGTGTTGTTTTTTTCTCTCAACACAGCTTGCTTACTCCCACGAGCTCGTGGCAGGTTTAAATGCCCACCCCAGACAACTGCTGTCCACACATGGTTTGCTAAATTTTCTCTAGCGTCGTTAGTCATTTGACTACGAGTTAGATGATTGTTGGAGTAGATTTTCGCCTTTGGCGTCAACTAGCTAAATGTTTCAGTAATAATATTTATTTGAGTAAACGTTTTTCTAATATTACAAGTCACTTTTAAACGCTCTAAGTGATGAATTTGTGAAAAATGCTAATGATACTCTTGATAGGCATGCTCCATATCGCTATGCATCTAGAAAAGAACAACGCTAATTCAACAAACCTTGTCTCACCAAACGTATTTTGACTTCCATTGCAAAAAAGAATGCCCTATGCACAAAAGAGTTAACGACTAACAACCAAATATTATTAGACAATCCAAAACTTACAGAAAAAACTTACACACTTAAACGAAATTTCCAGACAAAATTAATCCAAACATGCATTTCAAAAGTGCAATCATGATATAAAAAACAAGGAAACTTGCCAATGAAAATAATATCAATCAAAAACAAATCTCAACAAAATTATAACCTAATCGAATGCTCAGAATGCCAAACAAATGAATTAAACAACTTCTTCTAAGAAGTTGGGAAATCCCTTTCTACAAAAATACTGCCACACTCTGTCACTTACAGGCATTTTAGTAAAAATATAAATTCAAAGAACTCATTACTTTCTAGCTCCTACTGATGCATACGAAAACCAACGTCTCATTAAAAATCTTAACATAAAATCTAACGGTTCCCCCATTCACATTCCATCCAAAACTATTGAAAATAACTAGTTGCATTGTGTCAGAATGTTTGTCCAAATTCTTCAACAAATGCATGACTTCTGGCGAATTCTCGGATCCCAGGAAAATTGCCCACATCACTCCAATTCCTAAAATTCAAAGCCCAAGTACCCCGTTACCCCATCTGAATATAAACTAACCTCTGTTCTCCCAGTATTGTCAAAGTTATTTGAAAAAGTTCTTTATCACTGAGTATAGGCTACTCTAATTTGACAGAACACAATCTAATTGATAAAAGGCAACAAGGCTTTAGAGAAAATCACCCAACCGAATTAGCCATTACAACTATGTATGATGGAACTGCTCAGAAACTTTGATAATAAATTAATTACATGTTCCAAATTTGTAGACCTGTCAAAAGCATTTGACTTCTATGACGATGAAATTTTCTTTGATAAACTTTATCACTATGGTATATGAGGTGTTTCTCATAAATTATTCTCAAATATTTTGCATAATGGAATGTAGTGCACCAAAATAGAAGCATTCAAATATTTTTACAAAAGGATATCTTTTGGAGTCCCACAAGGTAGTGTTATTTCGCTTTTGCTTTTCCTTATATAAATTAACGATATCACAAAAGCTTCCTCCTCCTCATGCTTTGTTTTTTGTTTTGTTCCTCATTGATAAGATTTTCTTACCTTTGTAGTTTCATATTTTGTCTAAACATTATCTTAACCACATCAAATTCCTTCAATTAACCTTGATTTCGTCATCTGCGTACATACGTATGCGCTTTCATGTGTACATTTTCTTCACAATGTTCTGTGTTTGTTTGTTTTCGTAATTGTGCTTATTTCACTTCCAAGTGTTGTTTTTCTACACTTCAAAAACAGAAAAATAGGGTTGGTTGACTTGATGACGGCCATGATCACTCACCAATCCTATATGACACAGCACTCCTCTTTGTTTACACTGATCAGTAAGGCCGGCTCAAGCAAGTGCGGGGCCCAATGCATGACGTACGCGCGGAACCCCTTTGAACAGTTGTTTTATGACGTCATCCTGCTCAGTCAATCGTGCTACGACCTTTATGAAAAAATGGCCTGTATGAATATCAACATAGTTGGGGGACATGTGTCCCCCAGCTATGTCCATGTTTATGACTAATATGCTGCTGTGGTGGACATTAGACAGTCTACCGCTACCACTCGTAAGCCACGGGGGACTTTGAGTGGCAGTGCTCCCCAATTTTTTTGTTCGCCTACTAAATTTTGCTGTGTCCAGAAAAATTTGTTTTAAAACATATAATAAAAACAAAAATCTTGCTCCCTAAAAATGGATTTTGCCACCCCAAACCTTGAAACCTGACTACGGGCCTGCGAAGAACGACTGACTTGGAGAATCCTGCTAACATGAACTGATTAACCTTTCTCGCTTTCGGTAACAATGAGCGCAGACGCAATATTATATGAAGTTTACGTCTGGGCGCACCATCAACAGTCCGCTGTATGACGCACTACACGAAAAAAGCAGACTTTGCAAGAGAACAACCCATACATCCGCCCAAAGTTTCCCAAAAGTGCAATTTTATCACTATCTACTGACTTGGATACCAATGCAAACTGTTCTTCAAGTCTTAGAAATGTTATGTACAAAGATTTTACTACTATCGCGTCACAGATGTAGAAAGAACGTATCAAACGCAATGTACAATGCGCTTGTCTGATTGATGAAATAGAAGCATATAGCCGCCTAATATGATAAACAAGGACGAGTGTGCTGGAAGTCATTCACAATTTTTGCCTTGCCTAGTTCAGCCGAACTGCAGCTTTCATTCAGTGATGTAAGAGCGGGGATATTCTCATCGTTTGTGCATCTGAACTTCATAGAACCTATAGTGCTTTTCTACCTATTTACACTCGCAAATAGCCAAACACAGTGAAAGTTTGGTGGAGCGGCAAATGGTAAATGTGATAAATTGAATCCAACGAGTAACCATTCGTTAGTCTTTGCTCAAACTCAAATCATTGAACACTTGCCTGTACGTACCAACTGGACATTCCATGCACAGCCAAGCGCACACATGGACTGGACCAGTCTGAAAACCCATCAATGGATACATAGGTGTAGGAGCAGGCAACTGTTGGAGGGTGCGAAGCATATTTTGACCGAATTTTCCCAAACTTTCCCAAAAACGTTTTTGCGGCAAATTTTCCCCTACAAATTTGTGTTGCAGTTGGTTGCTAATTATCACCTCTCACGAATTGCAAAACATGACGTTTTTTTATGGAGGTCAAAGAAATTGTTTTTTTGGGAGAAAAAAGTCAATCAAACATTTTTATTTGTTTGGTCAGTAAGATTCATTGAAAACTTAATAGGAAACAAACGTGTCTCATCTTCTGTGTCCGAATTTACAGGAATTTCGCCAAAATTTTCGACAAAAAACTTTGGGGGTGCGCTTGACCCCTCAGATCCTACACAACTAAATGGACAGCGCGACATTATCTTTGGAAAAAGCTTGCAAAACATGGAAAGCGCGACATTATCATTGGAAAAATCTTGCAAAAACAGCAAAACACTGAAATTTCCTTGCTGAGTACACTGGTCATTTCCGTTGCATCACCTCTCCATTGGATGATTTAGGTTGCAAATGACAGTTTGAAACATTTCCTGCCTGCTGCATCTTTGGGAAATTAATAATTCAAATCTGACTTAACTCGCGATTGGTAAATCTCGCTGAGCTGTTGAAAGACATTCTGGTCAAGACGCAGGATCCTCAAAATTTTATAACCAAATCGTGGCGCACTAGACATTTATTTCAAAGCGAAGGCCCAAGCTTGCAATTTGTTACAGAACAACGACCAACAAACGTTTCGGCACAACTAGTGTTACATGATACTCAACATATTTTGACCGACTGCCCAGACAGACTGACACAGTCCAGTGTCCAGTACAGTCTAAGCCGGAAAACGCAATATAGGACACGTTTTGCTGCCATGGTTAAATGGTCAAATGTTGGAGTCTTCGGTCTCGAACCTGAGGTCTGCGTCTACGGGTTCAACCTTTTATCTTTTGTGTCAATCTTTGTTCTAACCTAACGCAATGGTTTTCAATTTTTTCAAGCATATGGCCCTATTATTAAAGAAACAGAGAGTCCGTGGCCAAACACTACAAATTCTCCAATGCGACAACTGTTGCACATGTACGGATTAAAAACAAAACAACTCAAGCAATATTTGATACCACAAAGTGCGCTATTACAATCAATGCTAGGGCTTAGCCTGTGTGTTGTTAGAAAGCACAGATATTCGACTCTCAAATCATAATAATGCAAAAATCACGTCATCTTCCACATGAAGCTTGCTTCTAGATTTAGTTTTTATGGCAAAAAAAGCCACCTGCCTACCTCAAAATGCCTTCAGTAACTACATATTGCGCACAACCTGGTAGGCTACGTGGAAATTATTTCCATGTGTTGCAATAATTTCACATAATGACGAAATACATGGTAGTGCGACGTTTATAGCCCAAGAGCTATCTACGTTTTTGATTACAAGGTTCAACTTGCAACAAGTACTCAATTTCAATACCACAGGCCATGGATCTTCAAAACTTCCCCGTGGCCCCCAGGTTGAAAAAACAAAAAACGTTCTAATGAGAGCATTGTTTGCTAACAATGAGATTTATGAGTCGTTTCTACTGATTTCTCGAGCGCATGGAGTATTTGGCAAAAATGAACAATCTATCCAAACACCATGGCGCGGGGCCCGATGCACCTGCATCGGTTGCATCATTGTAAGGCCGGCCCTACTGATCCGCTCTTGCGCCATTGCATTTTCATTTGCTCTAATGTTCAATAATGGTTGGTTTGCTTAGCGCAACGGCTTCTTGTAGTGCTTCTGCTTGTTGTCTGAGTCATATGAAACGATAAACCATTAAACCATTGAGTAATCGTTTTTCCTATTTTTTAAGTCACAAATTCTTATTGTCGCAATTGGTGTCCTTGATGTCAGTCAGTTTGTTAAGCTGTTTTGACTTCTGAGCTTGAGTTATGATATATTGATTGTGCTCTTGAGTTTGGTTATTTTGCTCTGCTGTTACTTTAGCCTTTCAACTTTTCACTCATAAGCTGTCCTTGCAAATTTCAGGACTGAGGATGCGTAATTTCACGTGAACTCGATTTGCTGTTGGAACTTGCTGATCGATTCCTTGCTTACACATATCGTGGGAAGTACTTACGTGAAGATTGTTAACATTTGACACATTTTTCCCATCGTCATCATGCATTTATAATTGCCACCATGTTACTTTTTGACAGTTCGAAATAAGTTATTTATTTCCGACGATGAAGCTTAAGCTGGGGTTGGCTTCCAAATTATAAGCTTCACAGACGCATACCATTTGGTCCAATTGCTGGGATGTTACAGTGAAACTGCAACAAAGCCTTGCTGCATGGATTTGAGTTTCTGTATAAGCTGCACATCAGAGAGACTGACGAGCAGGGCTGTGGAGTCGGAAGTTACAACATTCGACTCTGACTCCGGACAATTTCGATTATCCGTCTCCAACTCCGATTCCCCACCGACCCAGACCTCAGGGTATATTGGTTACTTAAACTGATAATTCTTTGCAGATGAGTTCATAAACCCTATTGCAATTTCAGGAATACGGAAACTTGTCCTAAAGCGATGTAGATGCGCGTTCATCTCTCACTTTTGCCCAATATGATCAAGCAACGGTTAGCCTGTTGATTTTACAGAAAAAATGCACAACTAAAACAGCCACAAATCAAGTTATTTGCGAAGGCTGATAGTTCAAGCAGATACCTTCTAAACGATATCAACAAACAAGTAAAATTGAAAAGTGTGTTCAATGTGCATTCTACCAGTATGAATGTGCAGATACTGCGCAACGCAGCTGGAAAACGCGCTCGTGCATACCATCTCAAATGACTTCATTGACACAACTTTTTTACGGTCGAACGCTGCCAAGCTTCAGCTTTGCTGAACGCACATGTGTCGCTGTCTTTCTCCTTAGATGGCCAAATGAACATGTTACAAGTAAGCTCTTATACAGGTCAAAATCCACGAACTACCAAGAAATTAAAACAAATTAGTTAGATTTTTAGCTTAACCTCTTAGGGGCATTCACTTTACTCTTCGTTATCTAAACACTTCATACTACACTTCCTGCCTTCAGTAAGGTACAACAAACTAGCAAGGTTTAAGATTCAATCAACATGGATCATTTAATACAAAAAAATGTGATGAAACGGCAGAACTTGACATGAATTACTGTTATGAAAATCACGAGAGTTCAATTTCAAAGTGACTGCGATTGGAATTGTACGACAAAAGAACCGAAACGCATTTGCAACCTTTAAGGAATATTTGTTCGTTTCAAAAACTCACTTGCACTGTACGTTTAACATTTTAAGGAAGTTTGCTACTGTACGTAGAAGAGCAAGCAAAATAACTGTGTTTTCTTCAATTATTTGGATTAAAGCGTTGCAAAGCAGTAGGAGGCGAGGTACGACCAGAAATAATGGTGGAGATTAGCGTTCACCGTCATAGAGTTACCGCATTTCGTCCATGCTGCACGATAAAGAGCACGGCAACCTGGCATAGTACTGAAATCCGAGTGTCTATTCTACTGGGGATTGAGGACGCAGTACGCTTTCATGTTGAGTTGCGGCTTTCTTGTTCTTATAGAATCGGACTGTGGAGTGCTGAGTGTGGACAAGTCAGTCAATACCAGCACGTGTTTGCGAGGTGAAGGCCTTGTGCAAAAACATTAAAATAAAAACTAGGCAGCGGCGACTCCGGCACTCGTGATCACTGGCGTAACCGGACCAAAAATTTCAGGTGGGGCCAAACATTTGTGGAGGCCAAAATGTTTGATATTAGGCGAATAACACGATTTGTTTGGGCTACCCCTGTCAAGGCACAACATGACTGTATGTTCTTTCTAAAAAGTTTGGGAGTCCATGGCTTCCTAGGCCCCCCCTGGTTAAGCCTATGCTCGGGCTCAGCTTGAGTGTTCGACTACGCTTTATATTGTAGGTGGTGAGCTTGCTTGCTTAGTATATTTGTGCCACCACCTTCTTCACTGATTAAGGTTGTTGACTTGGGCTCTTTTCATTGAGCCTTGTCAGTGTTCATAGATATTCGTTTCATGTTTTCCTTCCACGTATATTTTGCAGGTGACGTGAATCAAAAATATCGTTCGTAGTAACGGTTCTCTCAAATACATTCGCTCGCGCTTTTCTCGTACTCATTCGTTAGAGACCGAGCTGCACTCTGCGATTAAGTATGTCTTCAGATTTAATTCATATCAGATAGAATGTTTTTCGAAGCAATGGATTTGCATAGAACATTGAATTTGAATTCCATCCATTTCAAAAGAACGACAAATTGTCCAGTATCTCGGGCTAAATTAATGAGCCTAGTACGCAGAGGATTAATTGGAGTTATTAGGGCTCTGTGACGTGCGTTACGTGACATTGGACGAGTTCTCATTAGAACGTCACATTCATTGTTGCGTAGCCAATGTCACAGAGCAACGATTGTGTCAGTGAGAATGAGAGCGAATATGTTAGTGCGCTGCTGCCTTTTTTAATAGCCACCATCATCTCTTGTTGAAACGTTGTCCAACGACCGCGCCCGCCAATTGATTGGCGCGTCCTTTTTTGGTTATAACTCGCCAGCAGCTATAGCTAGATAGCTAGAGAGTTGTTCAAACCCTCAACGGATGCAGCAAGACTTCTTGGTTCGATGAAAAAAGAATTTTTAGATTTGGGTGAGGGGTTCGCCTGGGAGGGTCTCGGAAAATGAGTTTTTTTTGTTTTTTTGACCAATTTGACAAGCCGTGGACGCCAATCGAATGGGCCAAAATTTTGGATCAAACTTGTTTTGGAAAGTAGATGATCTCCCGCGTCGATAGAGCCCTTGCTTGACTTTCTAGCATGTCTGGAACCAAAATTATGGCCCAAAAAATCCGTTTCACGCCCAAAATCAGAAAATGCATGAGGCTCCCACTGGCGGCTACTGTTGCTCGCGATAACTCCCCGCTAGAATATGGTAGCGAGCTATACGAGCCCTCGAAAGACTCTTGAAGCCTTCTAGTTTGCACTGAAAAAGAAACATTTTAGATTTGGGGACGGGGTTTTCGGTGGGTGGAGAAAAAGTGTATTTAGGCTTTTTTTAATTGTTTCATTATGATGTCATCACCTCCACAAAGGGCCAAAATTTTGCTCAAAGTTTGGATGTATTCTGGGCTGGAACATGAAACTTTAGAGGCCTAGATCGACTTCCTAGCGTTTCTGGTGCTCAAGTTAGGGCCAAAAGACCCCAAATCGTCGAGGACATGGCTGAGTAATTTCAGGGGATCTCCCTAATTAAAACCCGGAAGTTTGGCCATAACTTTTGGACCAGAAATGCTAGAAAGTCCATCAAACCCTCTAAAGACTCGTATTGAAGCCTAGAATCCAAAAAAATTTCGAGTCGCCAAATCTGATGGATGGTTCGACTCCCCGGAAGTGACGTCATTATCCAAATGTATAGAAATATGCATAAACAACCTCTGAACCTGCAAACATTAACAAAAAAAACGTGATCTCAAGCTGAAAATTTTTTCTTCCAGTCTAAACTACTAATCTTCAAAAATCTTTAGAGGGTTTGAACAGCTCTCTAGCCTATTCTTACGGCGTGTTATGGCCATATCCAAAAGGGGTATTATTCCACCCTGGCTACCGCTTTAAGCGGTAGGATTTTTGACTACTTTTTGTTTTTTGTGGAATAATTTTTCATCCAGATATGCTAGAAAGCCAATCAAGGGCTCTAAAGACTCGTAAGATAGACTAGTTTCGTAAAAATATTTGGACCAAAATGTGGGCCCATTCCAGGGCCGGGTAAATTAGGCCATAAAAACGCAAAAATACCCACACTTGTGACGCCCCTCCAAGAGAATCCCAAACCCAAACCCGAAAATTGTTTTTTGCCTCGGAACTACTAGACTTGCTGAATCTGTAGAGGGTTTGAACACGTCTCTAGCTGCAGCAGCTGGCGAGTTATAACCAAAAACGTACGCGCCAATCTAGTGGCTTTTGAGGTCGTTAAAGGGTTAAATTGCCAGTATCCGTATCAGTTTGTTTAGGAACAAGTATAAACAAACATCAAATCATGCAACACAAGACAAACCAAATCAGAACAGTGTTTATTTTCTTCCCAGGACATCTGAATAAACTATATGGTTTTCTCGTCAGATGCTCTAACGAATAAGGCAGAAATAAAATGGAGAAAAAGAAACAAGAGATGACTGAATACCACATTTCTGTAATGACGATCCAGTCTAGGTAGTGCAGCATGTCATATATTCCCAGAGTACACCTGGAAAAAAACATCTGTCATTTCATAACACAAAATTATTTATTTGTAATGTTTTGCAAGTTATCATATGTGTGCTTTGCTGATTTTCAATGTTGATATCATTGCTCTCCTTGAAGTTCATGTTTTTATTTAGTAACAAATCGGTGATAATTTGGTGTTGAACGAATTGTTGGATCTATAGAAGACCATATTCCTCTTCCTGTATATGTAAATGGGTTTTGAGCTATGTTTAATCTCGTCCGAGGAATGGCATATTCCATACTTGATCGTTGTCTTCTGTGATAAGAATGAATATCTTCAATGTTTGTGAAAAGGTCGATACATTGTTTCGGAACTAATTAAAAATTAATTTTATACATTAATTTGCTGATTTGTAGTTTAACGATTCTGTCTATATTAGGTATTTGGGTATCATTGTACAGTTTACATACGTTAGCGTTCAATTTGGTAATTGTCATAATTCTGAATAATTTATTGTGAATAATATTCAAGGTGTTGAGTGTAGAAAAAGATGATGATCCCCAGCTGGTGATGGCATATCGAAGATGTGAATATACTAAGC
>JGI24022J15233_10009593_pt1 | contig 10914 bp, 7 predicted proteins | sample Ectturendosymbi2_FD_15233 | JGI IMG/M metagenome (IMG submission 15233)
AGTTTTACGGCGCTGTCCATTGACGTCTCTGCTGGAGAGGTCTTGGCGTCACCCTTTCGGGCCTCGCCTTTGTAACATCTCCGATTTTTATTATTATGCCTTGATGTACTCCCTCAAAATTTTCTACACATCACTGACTGGGACCCCGCAAAAGTGTTTTTAATCGGGCCCCGCACTTGCTAACGCCGGCCATGGTTGCAAGCATTACGTCAAAGTGACCGTCTTGGTAGTACGCAACAACATTGTTTAGGTTTCATTATCTTGCGGATACATTTTAAATATGATAAAGTTGCGTTATCTTTCGGATTATGTATTTTAATGCATTATATATTTTTAAATGCAGCTCTTCTAGTTGATTTTGTGCTGTTCACTCCAGTATGCAAATCAAAAATGCATTACGAAAATGGGGACTTACGTTCGACGGCATTGATCACGTCCTCCTGATTTGTAGTTCAGGAATCGATGATATACTCAAATCGTTTTCTTTTCCTAATGGTCCTTGCAACGACGGTTTACTCAACTCAACCACTTTCACCCGGAAACAGCAAGCTAAGCCCCTTACCCCTCCCTCAAAATAGGTCCCTTCGAGGATTAACCTATGTCTAGGTTGTCAGCAGGAAATTGCGCATAAATCATGAATAACCATTATGTCCACGCAACAGAAGCTGTTTGTGCAGAATAGCGTTTTTGATGAAGCCAACTTGAAAATCAGTTTTAAAGTAGTGCACGCCACACAAGCTCAAACTCTCATGAAATGAAACCACACACCACATTAGGTTCAAAAACATTTTGCAAGACTCCGCCAGGTGTCAACCTTATTCTTGTTATTATAATGATATGCTCATGCACCGTCACCAAACTTAGCAAGCATGGCCAGTTTTAGTTTTTGCAAAAAGTGATTATCTGTAAATTTCAGCTACACGGTGCCAGCGATGGCAGGTAGTAGTAGTTTGTAGATGGACAAATAGAGTGGTCTTGTAGTGTAAGTTTTGCATGATCAGAAATGATCTCGTTATCCCAGTGTCGCAAGCCATTCCCAATGACGTATTTGCAGCAACAAACAGCAGGCTTTAATCTGAACTCTATGCAACATTTAATCTTTAAAAATTGAAGCGATATATGAAAAATAATTTAAATAAGGAATGGACCTACAACTTTGTGAAAAGTGGATGAAACCAAACCCTGCAAAGCATTTCTATTAAATAAAACAAATTATAAAACTAGCTTCCAACAATTTTTACATTTACTGTCAAGTTCGGAAACGAGCTGCGTTTCTTCAGCAAGCTTGAATTTTTTTAATCAAAAACCCTGGATGGAAAAATTTATGATAAAGTGTTTTTGCGGGATTGTGCAATCTTCAGATGAAGACCATCAACAGTTTGTTAGCGTTTTCTTGCACAAACAGTCAATATTTCGAGTTAAAAACTAAAAGTCCAGTTAGAATCGGATTAGTTCTGTTAAACAACTGCGTGAAATGTTTTATAAGAAAGCAATATTAACATTAACCAAACGGACAAATTTCAACTCAAAGACAATTCATCGAGCAAGGAATATTTCATTATTTTAAACCTGATAATTCTGGAAAAACCCTGAAGAACGGTAAAGTACTGTATGTTTCACGCGCTACTAGTCGAAATCTTAATATGAATTCGAAACAAAGTATCACATCGTTCTGGTTTTCACATCAGCAACTTGCACCTTTCCACCAACAGGAGATTATCAAATATTTATCTTCATCTCTCCAACCGAACATCAGGTTGGGGACAGCGCAAAGCATTTGAATAAAGTTGAAGGCAACTTGACTTGAGACAAAAACTTGGAAGTTTCAGAAAAATAACAAAAAATATGCAAACCAAATGCTTACTTATTTCGCAATAATCGCCTGCATATCCTAGACGGCAGAAACATAGCACTTCGTTTACGCTCAGCATTATGCATTCAGCACCATTCTGACATGCTTCATCATCGCATGTCACTTCGGGATGAGGAGTGGTGTTTTGAGTTGCAGCAGTAGTAGTGCCAGCGATTGTAATATTCATTGGCAATTGAGTTGTTCGTTTGATAACTGGATGCAAACGAAGTGTTTTTTCATAGAGAAGATGGAAATATTCAGTTATCATTAAGTTTGATCAAGTAATTTTAGTAAAACGCATTACTCCTGCTATAGAGTTAGGCCTTGGCAGCTTTTATTCATGGTTTAATCAGGTTTCACACAGCAGACACAATCAAAGATATGCTAACCTTGTCATTTACGTCCGTTGTTGAACACTTTTAAATATTCCCACATTTGATTATATTTGTACCCTGACATTAAGATTTTTTAACAGATTGTTATGGTTTTCTATGAAAACAAGTCGTAGGAATCATTTTGTTTTCCTATTTTAATGTCAATAGTAAAAATGTGGTTCTTGGCCAAGTGAAACGTCAAATGACTACGATAATTGCGCAAAGGAATAGCTAGAATTCGATTCCATTACTTCTATAGTTTCGACGAAATACAGCGAAGAGTGGTGATGATTCAACCAATTCTTGATAAAATACCAATTTTATACTAATTGTATTGGCATTATTACGTAATTTCGAAACAATGTTGTCATCAACATGCTCATGCCTACCAAAACGATTGAAAAAAAGATGCTTCGGTTAAGTTTGTCTGTGCTTATTTTTGAAAAGAGAAATCCTACAAATGAGTCATTCAAAAATGCCTTATGTGCACACAGTAATCGAACTATGCTTCATGTTTACGTTCAATGTTGTAAAAGCTCATTCTCATCAAGTCAAAAAAGGAAGAAATGCATAACGTGAAATGCGATCGCAGTTGCAAAATTAGCTCACCTGTATAGTGCAGTTGCAAAATTAGCTCACCTGTATAGTGCAGTTGCAAAATTAGCTCACCTGTATAGTGCAGTTGAAAACCTCTGAGTTGCAAAAAATCGTCTGTGGTAAATTTTAAAACCACCATCCCTTTAAGCTGCAAAGTGCCATTGTGGTTTATATCCGATACTTTTGGCCCACAAAACCTGTAATTAGTTTACGAAACTAAATATTCTGCTACAAGTAGCAACTGTTTAATGTGCTGATTAAGTTACGGATCGGTAAGGTGAAAAACTTAAATTTCAGTGCGAAGCATTCACATAAATAATGAATCTTAACAAAGGACACGAACATGCAAACAATTTTTGTAAAAACGTACACATATTATTTTATATACTTCTAAATCCCTTAACCCCGTCTTATGGTTCCAAGGGCAAATTTCTGTTTCAATCCTGACATTCTGTGCGGAAAGAGTTAAAAATTTGCCAGAGATGTTATCAGTACATGAATGCAACGGCTGTGAAGACTGCATATCTCGGTTGCAGGGCAGCTAAGCATTTTTCCGATCCAGTGGCTGGAAGACCGAAAAATGTGCTCACGTTACTACCGAAAACTACACGCAGTGTTTTCAAACGGCTGTTTTCCTCATTATTCAAAATGACAAGAATCGATCGAAATTAAATTTTTCTTCGTCGCCTGCGTTCTTTTCTACTCCTTGAGTGTTGCAAATGATTGACTGACAAACTTCGTGAAGTCTGGGTTGCTTCTAGTTTTCACCGTTATATCAAGACAGCCGCACAATAGTTAAAAAATGGCTAGGGATAACAATCTTCATCAATTCAGAAAGACACCAACGTACAGTGAAGAATGAACAAAAAGAACAAATCCAATGATATATGCCCTGAAGTATTTAGATTAGTATTGCTTGGAGCAATAAAAAAACGAATTTTTTAACATATGCAATGATTTAAATGATTTGAAATGATCTTCTCTATATCCAACAAATTTCTAAGATCGGAAAAGTTAAAGTTTGGTAAATACTTTGTGACTTTGTCTTCACTGGTAATGCTGAGTGAATCAAACTGACACTCCTTGCCTGGTTCTAAGCTAAAGTCTTCAAATTGCAAGATTATGGTGTCTTCATCATCTGCCTGGAAGAGAAGAGTATTAATTGGTGCGAAACGGATAAACGAATATTTTATGAGAATGGCGCACAATTTTCGTTTGTTTACTATTAAATGCGTTTGGAAAAGAGATTTGCTGAAAACGCGAAACAATTCAACTGTCATTGCTCCACTAACCTGTATTTTCCAAGTGCACTCATAGTTTCGTGGATAGCTGTTCGGATAACCTTCGCTCTGAATCACACCAGTGCCACTTAGAAGAGAGTCACATGCTTGTCCACGCACGAGTCCTGAAAAAATTGCAATCGCTTTTGACAGCAAACTCACCAATGGTACTCTTTCGTATTTTGTCCTTCTGGATCAAACTTGCAGATATAATCAATATTGCTTGACGCAAAGAATGCGCCTCTCTGTGCTGATGAACTGGCATCAATTAAATCTGCCAAGTAACTTGCCGCATAATGTTTCTTTTAAGTAATTCGTGTTTATACTGTTCACGTGGTTGGTTTAACTGTTCATGATTCTAGCAAGCTTGTGATTACGTCATAGGTCGACGAAGCACGAACCGAATATCTGTCACAACCACACCGATCGCACGTTCTTTGTGTGAAGGCTGAACTCGGCACGACCTTCACATCCTGGTCACAGCACCATTTTGTTGCGATCGGAAATCCAGAGCGGCATGTGCACAAAGCTTCTCACCATGGCAGCAAGCAACAACAGAGATCATGCTCGCAATCTCTCTTACTATTGCTTGCTCGCGCTCCATACATAATAGTGTTATTCTTCACGTACATCCCGTTCGTGGTGAATCACACAATCAACGCAACGCCACCGGAAAAGCTGCAACAGCGCCATTTCATTCGGTCAACCGTAGTAACAAACAAAACGATTTAATTGGTATAGCAACCGATCACTATTTTGATAAAACCTTTGTCCCGGAAGGCCGGTTCAACCTTAACGATTATGAGTTGTGCATTTTGTTGTCTGGATATATGGAACCTCTCTAGATTGACCGAAACATTTATAGTGGCAGAGTAATGGTGTACATGAAAAGTATTTTTTACTCTGACAGGCTTGAGCTAGAACAAGCTGGTGTGAAACTATGTGGATTGATTTGAAATTCAACCGGGGGAATCGCTTATTACTTGTTATATGTTTACAACCACCCAACTGTGTAGCTGCAGATACATTTCAAGATCGTGGCTGTTGCTGAAAAGTAATCAATGACTTTTCAAGTTGCCATTCGTTCACACTTCTTTTTGTTGGTGACGTTAGTGACCACTCTGTAGGTAAACCCTTCGTCAATAAATCGATTAACTTCTATTTTTCGGCGCACTTAACTTTCATCCATTTACAGAGTCGTCCACTTAAAATTACTGGCGGTTTGTCATTGACAATCCTTCCACGATCTTGCAGTCAGGCGTTCCACCGCCAATAGGTAATTTTCATCTAGGACCTTTACCATCTTTTTCGCCGTCACATAATGGTCTTCAAAAAAGAATACATTGGAAATGCACTTACCAACATGATAACATATCCAAAGGATGCAGCAAATGACAACAGATTGCATGATATTTTAAATATTCATATCAGCTGATAAAAAAATCTGACAATCCTAAATTCAAATGTTGGAACATGCAGCAGCACATCGAAGGGCCAAAACATTTTAGATTTGTTGATTTAAAAAATACTAATGCAGTTTTTTTAATGGTGCTTTAGGGGCCCGATTCGGGTCCCTACAACGCCTTAAAAGCCGATTCGGGTCTCTAGAATCAGAGAAAATTATTATCGGGTCCCTAGAATCAGGGAAATCGGGTTTCTACAGGTCAATACCAGGTTCCTAACATTTTCTTGAAAAAAAACTGCTAATATTCTTAATTTAGCCTACGCAGTTTTTTTCACAATTTGAATTTAATACTTAAAAAGTTCCAATAACCGGAATGTATTACAATCTCGATACATTTGCTACTGACATGAATGAATTTATTCAACTGAAGTAAACAAGACATTGAAATAAATTAAAAATCTGTCGCAAGCATAACTGCAAAAGTGTATTTCCTCAATTCGTTGCCGAACAGAATTGCCACCAGAGAAAATTCTTAATCATGCTTTCACCAGTAAATCTATTTCGAAGTTTTTTCCAATAAAAGCAGCATAAAAGTATCTGGGAAAAATCGAATATATGTAGAAAAAGGATTCATGACTGGTCTGTCGCTCCAATATTCTCTCAGCACTTTCATGGGGCAACTCTACTGAGGTTTGAGAATGCAAGCTTATTTTTTGCAATGATGACCAAGTTCCTGAATGCCTAAAATCTCAAATTTCACGTTATCGAAGTTAAAGCTGCGTCAAAGTGTTTAAAGCGTTAAAGCAAGTGAGATATGGTATGTGAAGTGCCCTATTATGCCAACGGAGAGGTATTGAGGTATTCAAGATGAAATAACTTTTGTTTCAAGAGCACTTAGTAGCCACTCATCCATGGATTTTCAGTTTATTGAAAAAGTTCATTTCGCATCTATGATTTCAGTTTGTGCATGGCGTTGAAAAAATGAATTATCGTGTAGAGCATCGCCGATTTTGGACATATTGCTTTGCATTTACAAGAAATCAACTTCATATAGCAACATTTTTCGTAAAATGATAGTCTTTAGAAATCATTCTTTCAAGCAGATGAAAATCGTCTTTTAAGCAGACGATGCAGAAAGCCCATTTTTAAATGAAACATGTTTCTTCAACAGCTTTGCCTCAGATGAGAGCAGTACCAGACAAAGCGTGAACCACAGTCCATAGCGAAAGATAATTATGCAGGCATTGCTTTGTCTACAGTATAACAAAACAAACGTGAACTTTTAGAACAGATGATTCACATCAGAACTGTCTGAATCGAATCCACATCAGGTCAACACTTGTGTCTCTGAATATTACAGAGCATCTTGAGGGGTTGCCACTAAACACAATCAGAGAATCAAGATTGTCTTCAGCAGGGACCAATTTACGGTGGAACATGGAGCCATGTACCGCCAACGTTTGGACATGAGGGAAACAATATCTTTTGTCCCCCAATATTTTGTGATAAAAAGATGCAGTTGTACAAATTTCGGGCACTTGAAGGTATTCCGTGAATTGTAACCAAATGTAAGGTGCACGTATCTACTTTCAATAGAGAGGCGACTTTTGATACCACCTACACGTTCTTGTGAAGCAGAGTGATCCTTCAGTGCCCTACGCAGGTCGAAAATATGGCTGCGCTCTACCATGACCCAAGTACTGAATCATGTCGTTATTTGTCATATACATCGGGATATATTTAGTGAATTATCCTGCCAAGATATTGCCAAAGACTTTGTGAAGTCCAATGATGCAAGGTGCAGTGTGTTTGGCAAAATTTAAATATTATCCTGATGTACATGACAAATAACGGTATGCTTTAGGCGTACTTTTGGGTCATTGTAGGACGCAGCCATGCCAGTGAGTGGAACCTAAGAGATACATATTTTCAAGGATGCAAAAAAAACAAATTAATTAATCCCGTAATGAGTCCCCACGGAATTGGCTAGTTAATTTGCGTTTTTTTTTGTCCATAACGTTCGAACCACAAACGCTAAAAGGCCAATTAAGGGCTCTAAAAATACGGATTCTCACCTAATTGTTTTTATAAGAAAGAAACAAAAAAATTGTTATTGAGGTTGGGGTCCAGGGCCCGATGACGTCATTCAAAACCTTTAAAATTATCCCAATTATGAAGTCACCCACAAAAAATTCAAATCCAAAACTTCTCAATTTTTAAAATCGAAATTACAAGACTTTCCGCATCTTTAGAGGGTTTGAACAGCTCTCTCATTTAGTTTGTGGATTTATTTCTATTAGGTGCTGACATTTCAGCAGTTTAACTGTTTCTTAAAATTTGCAAGCAAATTTGGAAAAAAAGACGTTACACCGCAATTTCTACTCTCAAACAAGCCAATTCTGATAATTTCGATGAAAAATCGTGGTTTTGACAATTAGTCACTATACTGTTGCGCATATTTTGAATAATGCATTCATTCGTTGGGCTTAAGTTACACATTAAATCTGAGACAAATGTGTTCACTCAACCCCATGTGCTTTGCCCCAATCTTTAAATTTCACAATTGCCAAAACTATTTTTAAAGGGACTATCACTTTTTACATACTAAATGAATGCCAACTATAAAAGTAGTTATTTCAAATGTTGCCCAATGTGTTTATACGTTAAAGGTTAAATGCATTGCATTGATTTTAGCAAAGTTTCATTTCTCCTATGCAAAAAAATAATGAAATAACTTTTTGCTTACTTTACCAGTTTTAATACAAAGGAAAAAGTTGTGGAAATGTAGGTTTCCCAATTATCGAGTGAAACACCGGTTGCAAACCTTCTGCAGTTAAGCACTGCTGTAACTCCTTATTTTCTGCATGTTATGAAAATTAAGTGGAGGTGTAAACAAACGATTCACAACCTTTTCCGAACTTTAAAAAATCGCATGTCAGGTTAGCGTTGTTACTCATTAGAGGTAGATCAGTGCAGTAACCCTTAACGAGTGGTTCTTTCAGGTTTGTTTCATTACCCACAATATGTTATTGACGTTCAGTTCAACGCCGCTTCATCAGTGTTGATCAATTTCTATGCAGTCAAAAAAGAGCAAAGTGTGCATATTGTACACAGCCTCTTTGTCATCCAAAAAATGATTCACCGCATTTGAGTAGACGCATACAGCACATTCCTATTTATTTCTGCCCAAGGAGAGCACAACCCTCTTCATATTCCAGTAGTGTTTCTTTACATCTACAAAGTTTCCATTGACAACTACAGTTGTTGCCATCGACGGCTTTCGCATATTTCGAACCCCGTTTAAAGTTCTCCATAAACAGCCACCGCTCGTAGGATTTCTAAGTTGGTGTGCCAATAATATAATGAATCGAACCAAAGCTTCGACTTTGTTCTCCAACGAAGAACATTATCTTCCAAATCAAGAATTTTATGTTCAGCCATGAAAGAAGCAACAGTTTTATCCCCACATTGTGAAAAACTTGGAAACGACTTGGGTGGTTGCTTGTTATTCACTGTGATTTGATATTTTGTTCATTTCACTCATGTCGCTTGGACGCCCCGATTCACACAACTTGCGATTGAGGAAAAAGGAGTTGTTTTTTGTCGGTAACAAATTTCACGTTTTCCTTACAAAAGTAATCCTTGAAAAGAATCTGAAGAATTTTCGGATTTGATTACCACAATCTTGGCATCTTCATATCTTAAAATCGGAAAATGTCTGCTCACAATGTATTGCCATGCGGGCTAAGTGCAAACGTTGCATTGCAGTTGCGAGAAACTAATAAGGTTTTGGAGATTTGGTGAAGTTTTGTTCAACGTGAAACGTAAACTGGTGCTCCACGCCGTGAAAAGAAACTGCCGCACTGTGAAATATCAATGGAGACAATTAACGACTGTCCAACACTAGTGTACTTCACAAATATCCTTTAAACTACCCAAGTTGCTAAGAATGCACAAAAGCTGCAGAACAGAAAATGCCAGGTTTGAGAAGTATGTAAATTTCCATGCAAGCTGAAAGTGTATACGGTTGGAATATGTGTTCTATCGAACATACTTCTGTTTAAAAATTGAATGTCAGAAATCGTCCCTCTTGCTAATTTGTTCAATGTAAAAAAATTGTGAAGCTTTTTTGTGCGCAATCACTTGAAAATACAACAGATATTGCAAATATTCATTGCATGAGTTGAAATTTAAAATAAAGATTTCGTTTGGAGAGGCACAATCACATTGAATTCTTTGATAATGAAAGAATAACGTTGAGAATGCATTGCGTAACAAGGACAGGTTTATTCAACTCTTCACTCTCACATTTTAGCAAATGACGAAAAGCACGCAGATGACTACAACTGACTACAAACAAGAAACAACGTTTAGCGTTCTACGACGATGTGGTCAACTCTAATGAAATATTGGCTGTTATGCACCGCAAATGATTATGGCATGCTTCGAAGCCTCTGATTTCATTCGGGCAGTAGTCCTCCCGAAACGTGAAACATCTCCTTTGAAATTGGGTCAGTTGTAGGGGTGAGTTAGGCGAGAGAGAATGTTTTCTGGGTAGCACATATTAATTCCATTTAATTTTACGAATATTTTGAAACTATGTCCAAGCTAAACACTTTTACCATTTTGGGGCGATCACTTACTAACAAAAAATGATTTGGTGTTGGCTGGCCATATAATCTGAGATAAAAGTATTTCGTTACTAAAGTTGTGAACAATGCAACTTGAATACGGTTGTAACCGGAGAGGCTATATCCGGGGAATTGAGCTTAGAACCTCACGTTGGTGTAGTGGGTATGCTGTTGATGCAGTAGCAAATATATGTGAAGGAAAAACACTACTGCCACTACACATCAATGACAAGCGAAGAATGAAATTGGAATGGAACAAAACAAAGCATAAAATCGACGCAGTAACATACTCCACTAAATCATTGTACTGTATTTAAGAAACTTCTCAATCTGCGGGAAGTTTGATCAACATAACAGTTGTTCATCTTTTTCCTTTCGTTGTAAATACGCGTTTGTTTAGGAAAAACTCATCGAATTATTTTACCTTGTGAAAGGCTGAAACACGTAAATTGTCGCAAACAAGGTACAGAAACAGTCAGCGAACATTGTATTCAGATAATGGACGGCATTTCTGTGTAACTAAAAAGTAAACAGATGGATAAAACTAAAGCGTGGATAAACTAAAAGTACAATATTCTTCATCACACTACGTTCATGGAATTATATCATGCAGCGTATGGTTGGTTTGTTAATATATTTTTTTCTGTACGGGATATGCTGGCATGAGTTTTGTTTTTCATCAGCCTGAATCCTGGAGTGCATTTACCCTTGTAGCAGTTACAGACAACAGCAGCAACCGAAGCAATCAACGCTGCGAAGGCCAGAATACAACATG
>JGI24022J15233_10009595_pt1 | contig 10913 bp, 5 predicted proteins | sample Ectturendosymbi2_FD_15233 | JGI IMG/M metagenome (IMG submission 15233)
GAATAAAGTTACTTTCGTGGTTTTCGGGGGACAATCGGGTCGATCGCCCCCCTGGATCCGCCCCTGATTGTAAGAGGCGGTTCATCTGAACATATTCAAGACTTTCCACCCGTCACACATACGTCTTTGCATATATGTTGCGTGTGTATTTTTTATCATTTTGGGCGTAGATCAGGGAAATTGTACCTGAATTTTCGTTAATTCTGAAACCATATTTCAAAACTACTGAATAAAATTCATGTAGTGCGGTGAAAATTATTGGGTGTAAACATTTTACTCCTCCGTTTTTTTTCGCAGAAGGCCTTGGTACTGTAGCCTGCAGTGAGTACCAAGGCGTTTTAGTAACCGTCACCAATAACCAATCAGGTAAAAACAGGTAACAAACAAACTCATTTGGAAACGAGCGGGTTCCCCTAGCAACGGCTTGTCTTGGAGTAGTTTACGCCCATTTTGTAATAATATCCAAGTAATCTATTCCTAGAACCGTGAAATGACTGACAGGCAACGATTTATCTTTGTCAGGTATGGCCAGGACAGTGTTTAGCACTAACGCGATTGTCATGTTGATCTACTTTTTGTTCTGCTTCTTTAACAAACAAAAGATTTGTTTTCCGTAAGCGCTGAACCATTTTACAAAAAGCCCTAAATGTGATTAAGCGAACAACAACACTTAGATGAAGTGTTAACTGCTAGGTCGAGCACATTTGTTGCAAAAACAAGTGTTTCGTTAGTCAAGAGTTACATGATCTGCGCAACAAACTGTGAGAAGGTTCAGAGGATCAGGCAATTTGTTGCAGGGTATTGGGATAATGTTATTCCCAGCCATGTTAGACACTGCAATATCCACAAAGACGTTGTCTTGAAACGGCAACGTACAAGGCTTGTTATTTGTTGAGTAAACTAGAATACTTGAAAGGTTACTTTTTTCCAGAAGTTGTGGCTGACTGCCATGACACCCAAGATCTGAAGGCCTGAACAAACTAGGTGGACAATGCATTTCTTTCTTGTTACGAAGCTAAAAGTTGGAATTTTTCCACCCCGCGTTTTTGCATAAAAACGCACTCATGCATTCATCAAACCATCGTCTCAAAATATTTGTTCTGTTTTAGTGACTTCAACTAATGTGTCTTCTTGACACTTCCTAAGAAAAATATGACCTGATATCAAGATTTTTGTACGTATGCCTAACTTACAGATTTTTCTACGTATGCGTAACTTAAGCTTAGTTCAAAATCAATTTGCGCTGTACAAATAAAGTACCGAAAAGAATCTAAATTATTTCATACTATTATTAAGCGTCACACGAGAAACGCGAACCGAACCTCGTATTTCCTGTAAGCTGGTATTTCGTTGCCAAGCAACTAGCTGTTTGCTGGTTAGTATTCCTCAGAAGCAGAAAATGATCAAGCCTGAACTTATTTGATAAAGCGATTGAGTTCTGACATCCCAAGCAAGGCATGCAGTGCTTTTTATGGCTATACAGATCTAAGAATTTTGCATAATTGTCCACGTCTGAAAGACTATTACCGCTTTGGCTTTACGCAAAAAAATAATTATATTTTGCCATGCCAACCAAATTTTGCGAATGGGATAAAATCTGTTCAGAATGAAAAACAAATTATTTTTACTGCATTTTGTACGTAAAAAAGTGGGTTATTTGTTTAATAACGTGAAGTTACCTGAAAAGTGAAGAACATATTGAACTTGATATAAAAGTTTTAATCTCAAATCAAGTCAGACTTAATTTCAGGTGCAGAGTAGAACTGAAAAGAAGCTCAGAGAATGAGATTTAAACCTTTTTGCAAACGCTCTGTTTATTTCGAAAGCCACAGTATTTAGAAATTGTTTGTGCGCTGTAACAAACATTTGCTATTAACATGACTCGATTTTTCGAAAAGTATTTCATGTTATGCTAATCCAATAGGCGAATCAAATCTGTCAAAACAAAAGATGCTTTGTCTTTTTGATCTCCGTTTCTTACAGTTTACAGCTTAATATACTGAAAACAACAAACTTCAAAAAGGATTTTTACGAAGTAGTGTTATCACATGAAGAAGAAAACGAAAACCAACTTGAACATCTCTCCGTTTTACTCTAATGCAATTAACAAGTCCACACAGAAAGAGATTTCAGTAATTTTATTCAGAAAAAATGTGCAAATACTTCAGTTGCACTCAAAAGAACAACAGTTTCAGTTTGTTCTAGTAGCTTTTGTCAGGTATCGCAAACGCACTGTTGGTCCATGTCAACATTTTAATTAATGGTTACTCAAAGTATCCACTTGAGTCAAGGCGCGATGTCTTTCGAGCAACATGAAAGTGAGGCACTGCAACTTGTTTTTCACTGCAAAGTAGTTAAACCGCTGTTTTGGTAACCATTATTGCATTGGTCTGTTTCAAGTGTGTAGAAACAGTGAAAATCAGCACATTAAAGGTACGCCATGGCTGGGACTTATCAGTATTGTCACATCAGAAAAACTGATTGCTTTTTGGAGAAAGTAATTTTGCTCTTTGAGACACATGCAGATCACCATGAGCCCGAAGTCCTATGGCTGTGTCGACTGTCATCTTGCAATACTGTGCGTGTAAAGAAAAATACTCGCAGAACGCTGTAAAATGTGCAGCCTGGCAGAAAAGAAAAACGGCAAAAATATGACTTGAATGTAATGGTATGATGTCAACTGCAACAGCATTAATATCATTTGAATAGAGAAATGCTAAGTCGCAACCGCAACAAGGACAAACAGTCGAAACTTACTGCGTTCAAATCAAAATAAAACATACACGGAAATAAGCAGCAATATAATAATGAAACTTTCATGAACAACTACTTGCTATACTGCCATCAAACCACACAACTAATAAATAGTCTTAAAAATATAATGTTTTCTGTTGACCGCACGGCGTTGCCGTTTTGGTAGATGCAGCATGAGATATAACGTTTAAAGGCCTCGGACAACGCTGTTGAAAAATAGTGTTCTTTTGTTGAATGTGCACTACCCGTGTCACTGATTTGTATTGATATACTGTATGATTGGAACCCATTGGTCGCACAGAGTCAGCCAAGATATCTCTTCCAAAGCGAGGCTGTTATTGGGCCTTGCCCTTAGCTTATACAGAAGATCGACTACGAAGAGTAAATTTTTCTCAGTTTGAAGCTGGTGTCCGGAAATAAGCTTTTGTCATCGAGCTAGCTGCATGCTGTCATGTTCGATTCCGCCGTGAGGGGCGTCGTGCAGGCGGTTGACGGTTCATGGCTGGATGAAGAAACTGAAGGAATGCTGCTGATTTCGGAATCCGATAAAGAGCTTTGGTTGTGATCGGAGAAGTTGTTCACCTGAAAACATACGGAATAATGTCATGGACAACTAGTTACAAAAGACAAAACGTACACAAGCAAGAAAAACTTAATCTTGCAAGTGGCTTTTGACTTTGAACCATACCAACGGAGGTACAAACGCCTTCAGAGAGATAACAACATTTTGCTCAACTGTGGTATGTTTGTCCTATAAATACAAATTGCTTTCATTCGAAATTTGCTGACGTGCAAAATGCTGAAAATCACGTGCTATTCATTCTTTTATGCAAATTTTTACGTATGAATCCCGCTTCCTACAAATGTGCGATAAAGTGCATGATTTCACAAAGCTCAGTGGGCAACCTGTGTTTTTCTACTGCAGAAATGCTCATAATGAAAAGAAGACGTATATATCGTACAATACTTGTTATTTATCGCTGGATGGATCATGAAAAGAATTTCTTACTAGTCAAGTTGAGTGGAAATATTTCGCCTAAAACTTACCAGTTGTTGAAAGGCAGGTTGTTCTATTTCACTTTGCAAAGCGAAGTCACTTAGTGCTTTCCAGGCTGGCTGCTGGTAGTTGTGAACCTCAACTGGGTTGACACTTACAGCTGAATCATTCCTCACTGGCTCTGAGGCCACCATTGGGACACCATTCATGGCTCCCAAACCTTGGTTAGCGGAACCCGCAGCACTCTGAAAATACAAAAGCAGAAACGCTTTAACTATGTGAAACCCTTTTGCTGAAAAACATTTGTAACGTTATGCCCCACAGTGTCAACCAGTACGTGAATAATCACGTTTAGGGATTGACTTTAATAAGCAAAGGATTTATTTCTGCGATAAAATATCAGAAAACTTGTCACTGGTGGGTGCCTAATGGGTGATGAACAACTGACCTACGAGATGAGTAAAGTTTGTCCGGCTAACTCGGGAGAATTTTTATGGCCAGATATTGTTAAATAACAAAATCGAAATGATTAGTGTGTAACACTTTGCTATACAATAAGACGACAGTGGTCGAACTGAACGATATTTTCCCTTCCATGTTTGATTAACTAGGGTTTCTTCAACGGCTTTGGATTAATCATTCACATGCACAACCCACTTAAAACTTAAGCTTTGATCAGGTTACTTCTTTATATCGTGGAAGTTACCCGTCAAGAGTAGTTTGCAACAAGCAGTGAAGGGCCTCTTGAAACTTCTAAAAAGGGCAGCCCTTCTACAACCAGAAAAAGACATCCTACAGGCATTTCGGCCTCTCTGCCGAAACAAAGGTAAATCCATGTAAGCACGTACTGGATGGTTTTTTTGCAACTTTTGTTGAAGCCAGTTCGCGTGTGGATGCTGCGGTGCATCTTTCACAACTGATCTAATTAATGCGCGTGATGGAATAAGCCTATGCAGCTTTAGCAAATTTGGTCTGGAACCACAAACCTGAAAACCTCTACAAGTGACTATTTCCTGCTTGCACACTGCCGTATACCCAAAGCTACTCTTTCGAAAAGGGCAAGAAAGCAGACTTTTAGAAACTGTCTCGGCCAAGTAAGCAACTTTTTCCAATCATTTAACACGGTGTTTCAAGTATTTCGTTTGTAACTAAAATAAAAAAAAATCCTAATTTCACCTGAAATGTTTAGAAGGCTGATAAATGAATGGCTGTATTTTCGGCATGAAAATATGCGAGGACTGTAGCCTATAGCTCAAAAGGCACGCTGTTGTGTGGTCAAATTATTTCCAATTGTAGCTTCAGTTGCTATAGAACTCCAGAAAAATCGCGCAACTTGAAATAAAGCACATCACTTAACCATTAACGAAACTCTGTAATCCTAAACTATTTCGCATGTTTTAAATTTTGTTACTGAACAAACCATGCTGTTTACCTGTTCACCAGTTTGTTGCTGTTGTTGTTTCACTTGCTGTTCTTGCATTTGTTTCAGAGCAATCGATCGTTTTTTGTCTTTGCAGCGTTTGTTCTGGAACCAAACTCTAATAACGCGCGGAGACAAGCCCGTCATTTCCGTGAGTTGCTCCTTCATGAGAGCGTCCGGCCGACAGTTGGCAGCATAACATGTTCGCAAAGTGTGTAGTTGTTTCTCGTTGAGTACTGTTCGTACTCGCGTCGTTTTTCCGTCTTTTCTTTTCTGGTTGCTTCTGTGGCTTCCTTTGCTTTGGTCGTTCCCATTTGTCACAGAGCTATGCATGCGACCCATCGCTCCTGGGCTGATTACCCCACTGTGGCCATTGGGTTGTGCAAGGTATCCCTGCATGTGCTGGGTGTCGTGGTGACCTACACGATGAAAAAGGGAACACATAAAAAATGCTAGAAGGTTGATTCAAGCAGATAAGACGAAACCTCGCGGACAAAAGCTTTTTTTCGAATTTCACGATAAACGCCCAACCGAAACTACTGTAATACGCTTCAACCTCATTTTAGTGAAATACTTTCAAAAACCTTTGCGGTTTCCTTGTGAACCGGCAAACGCTTCTCAAAAGCTTTGAATTCATCTTGGGAAAACTGGTCTTATTGTATGAAAATTGTTGTGCGTTTTTGATTCACATAGAATTTATCGAATTTTTAATTCTGAAAAGAGAAGTCGGTGCAGGTTACGCGTAAATTGCGTTCCCGATGATTTGTGTTCGAAAGCTCTTATTTTTGCAGTTTTACACCCACCGTTGTTTGTTGACGTTTTGTGATGTTTCCTTTATAAACTTATCACAATTTGAAAATATCTTGAGACGGATTTGGAGTGTATTCAGATACGCTTTATCATGGCCAATCACAAAGAGTTGGATCATTATTCAGATAACCCTTTCCAGAATGTGAAACAACGGATATAGAATGAAAAGCAAACAGAGAACTCTTCAAGCGAGACAAGATTAATAAACCTGTTTTCGAACATTACTCTTACGATTCGGTATTTATCGTCCTGATAGACTTACGTCTAGGATAAGGCCTATACTTTGAAGTGACTATTGTTTATGTGGGTATTCCTGTTTGCACCTCGGTATTTCTGTTTTACATAGAGTACGTTTAACCAGGAGAAAGGTTGCAAATGGAATTTCGAAAATTGTTGCAGAAAAACCTTTACACGCTAAACAACGGAAAGTATATATAGGTAATATTATCATTTTCCTAAAACATTTGGATTGAAGCTATGCTGCCATAATTCGCCACAGCATAGAGTTTTCAGGATAGAATTATTTGTTTCAAATTTAAGAAAAGCGTATGAAACAAAAGCTCAAAAGGGGGGTCTGTCGGTTTGCTATCGGATCACAAAAAAATAAACAGGCCAGAAGGTAACATCTGCGTTGAAAGCCCGATATATCTTGCGATGATTATCAATATAATTGCGAAAGCTTTGTGGCTGAAACTCAGATATCGACGCCCAATCGGTGCAAGCCAGGTGCTCAGCCGATGAATTGCTTTTGCACCATAAAACGGGTTGTTGCATGCACACACCTGTGCAGGAATATTTTTTATGTAAAATTCTATACGCATTCATAAATACCAGATTGCTTTCCGATACAGAAACGAAGTTTTTTGAGCTTTTTTGGGTATGCACTACATCATTTCGAATAGAACCTGCGCAGCTACTACTGATTACATTTTCCCTATTTCTTGCTCATAGTGAGTCAATTAACTGTTCAACAGGACTGCAGGTAGAATCAGCTTTACTTTTTATTTACAGAATATCGCAGGATCATATCTCCGAACGATCAAAGACATAGTTTCCATGTAGAGTGGAGACCTCTGTCAATCAAACGCTTCGAGCTCGACGTTCCATGTTCAAGTCACTCTACGAACAACTCAGAGAATGCCGGTTGGTGTGATCTGGGCCGTGGAACAAATTGTCATGACAGCGTATAAGGCTTGCTTCGCACGGTACGACTGTTGCGCAGCTTAGCGGGCTGAAGGCAAGTTGGATGTAGCCGATGTCTCGGTCTGATAACTATCTGCAGATATTTTGAGGCGACGAGAACGATGCCCGATAAAAATCAGGGAGAAAATCGTGCATTGATCTGCCGCTGACAAACGTGAAAACGAAGCATGCTTGGTGTCTACTACAAGATTGACTGTAAACAAATTGTGACCAGTCATTCCGTCAATGCATCTACATATACAGGGTGTTTTTTAAGGCGTTTTTTTTAGAATTTCAAATCGGGTCCCTAGAATCACAAAAAATTATCAATAGGGTCCCTAAAATCAGAGAAAATCGGGTCCCTAGAATCAGAGAAACCGGGTCCCTACAGATCCATATCGGGTACCTAACATTTTCCTTAAAAAAACTGGCATATATCTAACTAGCATTTTCCACTGCTTAGCCAAGAAGCTCGGCACCTAAGCCAAAATGCATAATTCTCACTTTACCGATCGCTGTAGAACACTGGCTAGAGTTTAAAGGCCTTTAATGACGCAATGGGAGCTAACCTATCATTTCTTCAGCTGTTGCGACGTCGTGATCGGCTTTGCAGAATAAGTCATCTTCTCTCAGTGCGCACTCATCGCCGGGGATCAGTTGCCTGCTGCACGCTACGCACTTGAAACAATCGACGTGGAATATTTTGTCTCGCGCTCTCATAACGAAATCACTCTTGTTGAATCCCAAGCCGCACTTGCTGCATTTTGCTCCAAACAATCTGAAAAAGGGATGTGAAAGATCTTAGTCACCAAAAACGTAACTTTTTAGTGTTTCGTTTTTCTTGTGCACACGGTGAGTGAAGGTGAACCGAACAAGCTATTCTAGTTTAAAGTCGGAAGCATGCAAGGTGCAACACAGAAAACAAAAAAAAAAGAGAGAAAAGTTATATTCCCAAATGAAAATGATTCTACCCTTGTCTTGATCGCTAACTGATGAACTTTCTAGAACAATAGTAAACCCTCTAAATTCAGTTTCTCACCCAAGATGCGCATTGCAGTCGATGGAACACTGTTTTAAAAAGAAAACATGAGGAGAAAACCTTTACCGAGTCGCAAATGACCTGTAACCCAGGCCTGGTCTGACAGCCCACAGGAACTTTGACACTTCTCAGTTCGATGTGCAGCTGGATTAGAGCAGATGCTGCTTGCGTGTCCCTGATGGCAACTGCGGTGGTTCGACTTATGATGACGGAAGCGCTTGCACCTAACAGACTCAGCCTTGGCTAAAGAGTGTGTCTAAAAATGGTGTCCGGGTGCGTTTGAAACTTCATTGTTTGCTGCTAAAGCGCCAGTCAATTGGGACTTTTACAAAGAAAAGGAATTGTGGCGATTCTTTAGTCTTTAGTTATTATAGCTCATTGTTATTGTTGTTTCTCTGTTGAAAGTAAGCGAATGTAGCTATCAAATAGATTTTAAAGACTGTTACGATGACTCTTGAAAAAAGGTGCAAGACGTTCTATTTTGTTTTTTTCTCGATTTTTGCTTTGCTTGCCTTATTGTTCTCTCTAGCTTTTTCTATTTTTCCCTCCCTATTTAATGCGTTTTGAACACAAATAGCTGGTGATCAACATTTTTGTGAAAACAATTGTAACGGATGAAATTGCACAAAGTATATGCAGCGGCTATTGGCTGGCAGGTTTGTCGAATCGGTATACACTATCAAGTGCGAGATCAGCGATCAATTATTAACGTGTAGTGGGAAGAGGAACTTTTAAGGTTATATTACCTGGTGTGTATGTCATTAAGCGCAAAAATTGCCAACTCGTCCTCACATAAAAAGCAGCAATGCTGCAAGGCGCTTTACAGTTACACGAGTCGCTACGAAAGACAGAGAGAAAATAATTTTCAACCCCGGTTTGCGACTAAACAGCGACGTAATTGTCAGTCAGTCCAATAGGTAAAATTCAAAATGTTCAGTGAATTATTCTCATTATAGCTGCTATTGAACAGTTCAACAATTTAATTAACTGAAAACTTGTGGACAGTAACCCCTTGAACGTGGTTACATTCGCTGTGGGGCAATGCGGGCTCACAGAAGTCGATGAGTCGGAGAAGGGAAGTATTGGGAAACCCTATTAAGCGCTTTGGGAAACACAAGTGGATCTGCTTACTTTTTCGGTGTTTGTCATCACCAAAGTGATTTTTGGAGCAATCGTGCACAGGCTTCAAGATCATCACTGTGTATCGTTACATCCGCAAACATCTGATAACGTTCCTGTGCACTGGTGCCCCCGAATATGACATCTGGAATTAAAGGTTTGTTGCAACAAAACAGTCCAAGCCATTCACCCATCTTGGTAATTTTTAACTCCATTAGCTGTCTCACTCTCGCCGGCCTGGGTTTACACGCAGTGGCAGATCCAGTCAGCAAGTTTATGGGGGGCGATTTCAGTGAAATTTGGAGGTCAAGTCTCATTACGGGTTCACTTCTGTAAGAGAGATGAGGTAGGCCTATACTTCACAACACTGCTGTGACAAAAACAATGGACTGCAAAATGGCCTTATATCGCGAATGCTGTTTTCCGAATTGTTATAAATCATGGTGAAAAAAGTTGCTTTCGTGGGATTTAGGGGGGGGCGATCGCTCTAATTACCCCCCTGGATCCGCCCCTATTCACACGGACTCTAACTGACAAGTGGTTGGGGCAACCTTTGCAAATTCAAATTTTAGAGTTTGGGGAGGGGAAATAACATTGTAAGCATGGGTGTTTAGTAACAGTAGCTTCAATTTCTTCGTACAATTTCACAGACAGCATGACTTACAGACAGATGGATAAAGAGTGAAGACAGAAAGGCTGAGATAGTAAGTGGCACAGGTGTTGGTCAGGAGCTTTTAACCACGTAAAAGTTAAGGACTCCTCATTGATTCAGTAACGGAAATCTACGCTTGGCTGAAACGTCAGTTTTTCAATGCTTGTTCTTAGGCAGCTCTCTAAAATCTATTCCTCAGTATTAAATAGCCTAGAACATTTTGTTCAGTCTCCGTCGCGAGAGGTCGACATCGATAAAGTATCTTGTGTTCCTCCGACAGCGAAGGTTCTCGCGACGTGACATTGTTGTTTTAAGAAATCTTTTGACCTGCCGCTAAGCCAGCATACCGGCACAACAAAGGTAGGCTACAGATTTTAGCTCTGAGCTTAACAACAGTAATGCTTCGCTCGACTTCTGCAAAAAGTGCACACTCGAGTTTGACTTCAAACGTTTCGCGTTTACCTGGTTTGTGTACTCGTATTTCAACTCATGCCTGCCATTGTGCAGATGATCAAACCAACGCAGCGACAGCAGCAGGTTGGTATTTCTGCTCAATCAATGTGCAAACAACGACTGGGCTTCGAGCGAGAAATCAGGCTTCAGCTGCTGGCGTTTCAACGTGCGTTACAATCTCACTTATGTTTGCATTTCTTCCGTTGCAGTTGCTACCGCGCATTTCCAGTGACCACACGATCACGGCCTACTTAAGACATGTTAAGTAGGCCGTGCACACGATTATTCTAGTCCAGGGGTTCAAACTCGAACTGCTCCGTGTGCCAAATGAGGATACATAAACTCGGCCTAACTAACCCTAGGGCTAGGCATACCATATTTTTGTGATTGAAAGCCGGGACGCTTCAGAACAACGAGCCTTATCGGATAAATGTGGTAATGTCTTCGAGTCAGTCCCGTCGCCGCGGGGGGGCTTTCCCCCCAACAC
>JGI24022J15233_10009596_pt1 | contig 10913 bp, 6 predicted proteins | sample Ectturendosymbi2_FD_15233 | JGI IMG/M metagenome (IMG submission 15233)
CGCCAACCGTTAGGTGGTAGTATTTCGCTGAAGTTTTTACTGGAAACTAGGCTACAATCCAAGTCTTTTCATACTTTGGATGACCTGCTGGGGTTTCAGGTTTAAATGTTGTGATGCAAGTTAGTAAAAAGATTTGACTAATTAGCTAATTAGATAATTAATTAATTTGTTTATTTTAGATCATAACTTCTGAACCAGAAACATTAGAAAGTCGATCAAAGGCTCAAAAGACTCGAACTCGAGCCTAGTTTCCAATGAAAACTTCAGCGAAACACTTTGGCCTAGTGTTGAGCCCTAGGCCAGGCAACATGAGCCAAAATGACCCTAAAACTACTTCACTTATGACATCAGTCACAAAAAACCCGCATCCCCCAACCAAAAAACTTTTTTTCGAGTGCAATCTACTAGACCTGCCGATCCGTTTGAGCCCTTGAACAGCTCTCTAGCACAATCAGCGGAGGAGCTAGGGTGTTGGTAAGGCAACTAAAAACTGCTGTTTTTTAGGCCAAAATTGAAGTACGAATATTGTAGGCCGGTTCTAAAAGTGCTAACATTTTTCTGAGTTTTAATTGGTGGGCCCTTACAGTGACCAGTGGGCTCCCTTCAGCTAAGCTCTTCTCCCCCTTGCTCAAACCTCTAGTTATCTCACTGCTCATAAATTTAACTCGAACTCATTAGCAGCTATACTTCATAAAAATAAAAGTAATGCGGCCGACAGTAGCAAAAGCTTGTACACACTTGCGCTAGTCCAATGATCCACAAATAGTGGGTCACGAAACCTTGCCTACTACACTGGGTCATGAAATAATTTAAATTTGCATTCTAAATTTGGCACTGGCTATAGGTCTGCCTAAGGACCTTCATATTTGAAAATGCCTTTTTCTGCCGCTTGTAATGTGACAGTAATGCACGAGAGCGCAGTGAACTGCAGTAGGCTTGGTAGAAACTGTTGCGATCGAAAAGCACAAGCGGTAAGTGCGCAAAGCTTTACATTGTGGCAGCAAGCAACAATAGAAATCACCCGATGAGATCACTCTATTATTGCTTGTTGGCACCACATATATATCATATATGGGTGTTATTCTTTGCACACATCCCGTTCATGGTGAATTGCACATATTCAATGCAACGCCAACGGAGAGGTTACAACAAAACATACTAAACCTAAAACCTAGGCCAAAAACATAAACCCTGAACCAAAACCTTAACATTTAACCAAAACCCAAACCCTAAACATAAACCCTAAACCTAACCCCCAAAGATAGACCCTAAATTTAACCCCTAAACCTAAACCTTTGGTTTAAACCTTAAACCTAAACGGTACACCTAATCCCTGAAGCTAAACCACAAGCGTAAACCCTAAACTGTAAATCTGAACACCAAAGTTTAGGAAGCTTTGAAAAAAGTAAAGGAAAAATGATCCCATGAATTGGAACGTGCAACCATTACTACTGAAACAAAAGTCACCAAGAAGGTGAGAACCAGACCAAAAACCATTCACACAGCTGACGTAAACACATCCACTACGCTACCACGAAAGTGCTGGAGACATGACAAACTCAGCGTTTTATTTGAATCACGTCACATGCAGTGGACCTGTAGCCATTTCCTTTAAAATTATCATTCTGATTAGACAGAATAAATGCAATAATTTACTGTTTTATGTGTTCAGTTTCATACAGTTTTGTGCAAGGAAATTGCAACTGTCAATCAATAGTTGTCTTAAAATTGATATTTAATTGTAAATTACTTTCTACAAAATTACATGGCCACGAAATGCTTGGGTTGTGAGAATTTACAACTTTTAAGGTCATGCCAAAAATGTTTTGCAAACCCTGTGCTAGACTACCATGACAGTGTTGCTAGAGACAAACTCAGCGTTTTGTTCAAATCATGTCACTGCTGCTGGACCTACGGACATTTTTGTAAAATGACCCGTAGGTCAAAAGTAGTTGGACCATACTAAGTCATGACATTATTAATAAAATATTGTCTTTTCTAGAATTAAATAATCCACTCTTCAACCAACCTTATTTTTTGTCATGTACGCAACACTTATTGGATTGCTCTTCACTGCTAAACTTTTTGTAATCTGTTTCTACTTCTGTCTACTCAACCTCATTTGGTGATGATGTGTCTGTGTCTGGTGGGACACAATACACATGCAACTGTGATTCTCCATTATGGTCCATGCGTAATTGCATTCCATTTTCTCGATTTGTGTGGATAAACATTGTTTTTGTCCTTGCTATGATACTCGAAAAAAATTACCATCTTCAAGAAGTACTGTAGTCAAAAATAAATCAGTCTCTCAATTCTTGTTGAATAAGGATGCAGTCTAGCAGTAGCACTGAAGATGCACAGCGTTAGGTGCAATCGATTAAGGTGCAATCGATTAAGCTGCCAATCAAAATTTCACTGATATTCGAACCCTTCACACCTGTCAGGGTGGAAACTAGTAAAGTCCTATAATGCAGCAGTTCATGATTTACATCACTGCCTATCAAACAAGGCTTTAACTACTGAACTTCTGTAGCCACTATAATAAAATTGATTCACAACAACCAGCAACTTCAATGATAACTTCACATATCTTTCTCAAAAAACAACTTAAAGGCAAAACAATAGATCAAACATCAAACATCTATACCTCGCACAGATTTTTTGAGATCAGATCTATCACACTATTAATGCTCATTGACAACTGGTGACAGTGCACTTCGAGTTCATTTACAACATGTAAATCAACTTCTGGAATACTTTTGTTGTGAACTGCCATCAAGCTCACAAGGACAAGGTATTAGAGAAAATGCTTGAAACCTTTCTGTGATCTACTATAAAACAAAATGCAAGTGCATGAAATATATCATTATCACAAACGCTCAAATTTCAGAACACCAATTCAGAATTCAAGGTTCCTTGTAAAAGACGAATATCCGTAAGCAGCGGATCTTGATTGCCGATATTAAATAACACAACCATAGTCGCGAAAACTCATATTTTACGGAGAGCAATGACACCACAAGGGTAGTAAAAATAATATTTGTTGCTAGGCTTTCCGTAACTTATATGGCTAAAATTTTAAGAAAATATGGCCAAAATGCCTTGTTTTTGAAAAAGTTAGGCCAAAAGTACAAAATCTCACGGATCAACAAAGATAAGGTATATACTAGTTGTCACTGTATCTGTGTTTACTTGTCTTGAATTCTCACGTATTTATATAAATACTAAAAATAGCCATTACTTTTTACTTGGCTTGTATTGTAATTTACCTACTTTTGGCAAAGCTAAGCAATTAAAAGCCACACTGCTTTTTCTTGCAAAAACAGCATAACACATAACAAGTGACATTATGCATAAAACAAGCCACTGAGAACTGATTTTCTGTCGGTGCAATGCTCATTTAGCTTATAAATGACCATCCATTGTAGTATTGTGGATTCTTGTTGTCGAAATTGTAATGATAAGCTAGAATTTCATAAGACTGCAGTGTTCGCTGTGAGCATGCACAGTTCACTAATTTCATTACAGATATTACTAAAAAGTCAATGTTTATCATGGTATGGTAGTGTACGTAATCTTCGGGAACATAGGTTAAACGTTTGGAAAGCAGTACAGTAAGCTATTTTGTGGGATAACACTAAACGGAGGGCCGGCGGGTTGCACGGCCGGGTTTCCAACATAAAAACATGAATTTTCGGCAGGTCGACCGGTTGCAGAAAAAGCGGGCCAGCGGGCTGCACAAAAGGGTGGGTGGGCTGCAGAGGTGAGAATGAACAGGATCAGGATTGGATATCCTGCAGGATTCATGCGATTTTTTTGGATAAGGATTGGATTTGGATATTTATTTTTGAAAAAAATTGGATCAGGACGGGATCAGGATATTTGTTTGATTTCTAAAATGAAATTTTCTAGAGTGATTCAAGATGTCACAAATGATGGTGCTGTTGTTTTCTTTGCTATGACTTTCATATTCACGAAAAATCAAAATGATTTTGACAGTATGTGCTGCACTCATCACAATCGATGATAATTCGTGGTACTTCATCGTAAATGTTCTTCCAGAGAGGTGGAAGTAGTAAGCTGCTCATATATTGCTGGTGTGTTGCTTTGTTTTGTTATGCTGAGTGGCATGTGTGTATGTGTTGTGTAGGCTAATATGGTCTATTTCATGGGTGGCCAACTTCTCTTCGACTGGGATCGACTGGAAAATTATTTGATAACTCGCAATCGACCAGTTGGTAATATAGTCACAAATACAAAATGCCCAAGTTGAGTATCACATGTACAAATGCAGTGCACCATCGCCTCAAGGCAAGGCCACATGTACCCGAAGTAGGCTAAAGGTGAGGCCACACGTACCCAAAGTAAACCGCAGCCATCAGTACAAGCTAATTTGTTTTATTGTCTGACAGCTTTTTCGTCCTGAGCAGACCGCTGCCTTCAGAGCTGTGCTGACAGCCACTGATTACAACGGCTACAACGTGAAAAGCAATCCGAAGTTGTCAGATGCCATTAGAAATCTACGCACAGTCTCGGGTGTTGACAGTTGGGGTGCTGTGCGTGGTACGTCAAGGTTCACTGTCGCTTTTGTTATAGACTAGAATCTGAATAAAAGCACTGCCATTGAGTTACTTTGTCCAAAAGTTTTGTTTTGCCACTAACATGATCAGGTTTGAGGTGCAAAGGATTTGGATAGGCTGCTGTGATATGATCGTTTGCACAATTCAGGCATCATTCACTAGCTAGCTTTCAAGCTAGCTACAGCAGCTTGGCTATGTGTTAATTAGAAGGTACATGCAAGCAATAAGATATTTTTGAAATAAAATGTAGCCTATTTTTTCTCAGTAGCAGAGATACTGCTCTAGATTGCAGGAAATGGCTACTACTAGTGGTGGTGACATTTGTCTAAAACTTATGTGGAAGTGTAATTCCATTACACACAGCAGCAGGACATTTTATACTCTACAGTGTACACATTATATTAGCCTAGATTATTCGAGTACGTTCAGCAGGTTGAATGATTGACTTTCATTATGCAAAACTGGAAATCTATACATGGCAATCAAGTGGGTGCAGTTGTAATAAACTACGTGTGATAACTAGAGCAAGTTTTTTCAATAAAGTCAATTTTTTGGTAGTAAGCTTGAATGATGGTAATGGTAATGGTTCATTGTTTCATATGACTCCGCCAACAAGCAGAAGCACCATAAAAGCCAAGCCATTGCATGCAGAAAACTAACCATTAGCGAACATTAGAGCAAATCAAAACACAATGGCACAATAGCTGATCAGTGCAAACAAAGAGGGGCGCTGTGCCATATAGGATTGGCGAAAGACCGTGGCAATCATCTGGTCAACAAGCCCCGTTTATCACTTTTTGACAAGTGTTGAGAAACAACAGCTGGACATCAAATAAGCTTGATGTTTTGCAAGAACTTGGATAAGACGTGATTTTTTGCAAGAACTCTGGATAAAATGAGTAAGTTTCGTATACTTAATTTGATAGGTCAATAAAAAGTCAATTTTTTACCATTAGGTCAATATTCTTTTTATAGGGCAATAAAGTCAATCTTTTATAATTATCGTTGTTAAGTCAAAATTTCTTTTTAGTATTGGTGAGAAAAAGTTATAATTTTTATATGCCTGATAAAGCTTGCACATCCCTGGAACAATGAACCGGAATTTTTGTCACACGAACACTGAACCTGTGTGGATGAAACCCCATTTAAAAAATTAAAAAAACAATTTTTTTCAAGTTTTGAAAGGTCTTGTGTTTTGGTAACTCAAGCAAAAGATAGCTTGCAAACAACTGGTTTAGCTAGTCAACTTCTCAAAATCAAAGACCAGTATGAATGTGTAGTTCAGCTTATAGAAACGATGGAAAGTGCCAAATACACCATCAAAGGAGCAGTGCAAGCAATCCAACAACTTGACGTCAGAGAAGACACTTGCAACATAAGGCGATACAATTAAAAAAAATAATGCAAAACAATGACATATTTAAGATAATAAACACGGAAAGACAAGATATTCACTAGCTGTTTACCGTTTACATCAAAATTCTCAGCCCACAACTGCTTCAGTAGAGAGAAGCTTTTCCATGTTGAAAAAACTGTTGGCCAAGGACAGAAACTTTAAGGCCGAAAATGTACAACATTACATGATTTTACACTTCAATTCGACCACCTGGTGATTGGCTTGCAGTGTTATGTCGCAAGACAGACTTATTTTGCAATAGCACAGAGACCTGTGTTGCAAGTTTCGTAGAGAATTTGTGTGTTTTCGTTTAATAAATGTTCGTTTTGATATAAAATCTTAAGAAATATCATTTATTCAATTTAAATTTTGTTAGGTCAATGAAGTCAATTTTTTTGAATTTTTAAGTCAATTTTTTTTTGTTTTTAGGTCAATAAAAACTTGCACTAGTGATAACTAAAAGCATGTATCCATAATTTGACTAAGGTTATGTTACGTTAGAAGATGATTTGTTAGGAGAGAAACAGTAGCTATTAGTACTGAACCACACATATGAAAACTGCATACAGTACAGGGCTGTGAATATGCACCTTGCATGAAACAAGGTCCCTGTAGACCAGGGGTGGAAAACTGCCGCTCATGAGCCATATGTGCCTCTTTGAACCTTTGCATGCAGCTCCTTGAACTTTTTGAAAAATTATTTAATTGTTTTTTATTTTTTATATCTATTGCAAAGTGTAGAAATATTGTAAAATGGTACTGTGGTAGCTAGTGTGCCGTACAGTAATATTTTTGCAAGTCGTTCCGAAACGAATTATGATGTCACAGAAGCGTGGATTGCAAATAAATTCGTGTTTTTAGATTTTTACGTTGCTGCTCTTAGTAACTTGCGTTTTACGATATGCGGCTCATACATAGAGCAGGTTTGGCCACCCTTGCCAAGTAGACATTTCAGGATTCATTCATTTTATTTGGGAAACAGACATACAAAAAAAATTTACAAAAGTAAAGAAGATAAGATAAAAAAGCAAATACACAGAATAGCAACACAGTAATATTTTCACCTTCCCAGAGTACCTAATATAATCAGATTTTCATTTGTCATTCATTGATTCAAGAAACAAACACAAACGCAGAAAAATAATTCACAAAAAAAAAACAAGGCAAGATAAACACGCAAAAGCCAAGATCAATTAGCTTGTTATTAGCCTAGTTACATATTGTAGCATTTATATGGCCCTTGTTGACTACGCTATTTTGAAATTGGTATTATAATCATACAAGTGTTGCACATATATTTTAATAATAGTAATGATATCATAANATTTATTTTGCATCAGACTCATTGTCGACATCATAAAGCTACTCGAATAACTCAAAAATGGTTATTCGTAGTGCAGTACAGAGCATCAGNAAGTGTTAGATGATAATCACAGACAGCACATGGAGATACCAAACACTGAAACAATGCACCAGCTGTAAGTGCATTCACTCATCATCGAATAGTTGGAAGAAAACTGAAGGCATTTTACAATCAAGTTGTGAAGTAAATGGCTAAAATTGTTGGATGGGGAAGCTCACAGAAGCATGTAAATTGTGTTGATCAAGGTTTCAAACGTTTTTGCAAGTCATATTTTAGATGAAACAAAAATGACAAGCCAAAACCACACTTTTCGTTGTCAACAGAAAATTCCCAACTTACTTGATCATTTCATTTGTGTGTGATGCATATATGCATAAGATATTGTGAACCTTGTGCTTGGATTGTTTGATTATAGTTATCATCCATAATAAGACCTGTATGCATTTTTCACATTAGCTGGGAAATGGACAGAAAGTGCTTGGTTTTCACACATGGCCCACATCACAGGGACTCAAGTATAAAATACAGTACTTGGGCACAATACACCATAGGATAGGTGTTGGTTGCTACACACATTCAATACTTTAAGCAAAATATCAACTCTATCTAATGCAATTTGAACATCATCACGCAGAACCGGAACCATATATAACTAATATATAGTGGTAAAATATGGAGATTTGTGAAAGCATCAGACAGATGACATGAGCAGATAAAAAAGCTAGGTAAAGATAATCATTTTTGGACAAAGGCATATGAGTTGTCTCTAATCAAGGCTGTAAATGTCATGATGAAACGACAAGTTACTTAATGTGGGTGAACATTTCAATTCTTGGGATGTAATGCAAAATTCACTAGGTTTATTGATGGCACAGATGTTTCATACTATACTCAGACTGTGTACTTGCACTATACATGACAGACATGTAGTAACATGCAGAACAGGTATAGAGTGATCTTCACTACAGTAGATAACTAAGAAAAAGTTCCCCTGAGTCTGTTTGCTACACAGTAGAGCGTCATTGCCATCCATTAATGAGGCATTTAGGAATACATAAAATATTTGAATTGTTTGGTAATTGTACACTTTTACCATTCAGGGAAACAACTTTTGCAGTGGTGCAGGCTGTTTATACTTTTTAGGGAGAAAACTGCACCATCTGCTTTGTCACAATTATGAAAAATTTAATGCTCAGTAAGGCTGTGTTGTTTGTCATGTATTTTTATTTTTTTGTTTATTGTTCTTCCTTGTATACAGCTAGTTTCAACAGGCAAAACTGCACTCCATACTTTGTTTCTACTTCATCAATTATTTTTTGGTACTTGCTATGGGTAATCTTTTTTACCGCAATAAATTTTATCAATGGGACCAGAGCCACTTGCTTGCATGCACAAGCTTGCTCTTTTCATCTGTAATTTTACCTCACTTTGTTCTGTATTTATTTGTATGTCTTTTTATATGTTCCTATTGTTTTCAACTCATTTTCTAACACTTGTGAAAATATTTAAAATAGGGTTGGTTGACCACATGATTTCCATGTTTTTTCACCAATCCTATGTGACATAGTGACAATTTTTGTTTACACTGATCAGTTCTTTTGCTGTTGTGCTTCCACATATTATAATTTCCATGGAAAATAGGTTACTTCTTTGCATGGTGGCTTGTGGCATTGTATCTGTTATTACCTGAGTCATATGAAACCATAAATTTCTCTCTTCCAGCACAATCACAACATGCATTCAGAAGATGTTGAAGACCACTAATACTGGAACCAAATGAAAATATGTCATCAGCAACACTGGCCGATTCACAACTATGTTATCCATTGTGTGTCCTTCTATGGCTGTTTGTAGCTGGACTGAAAGTTCATCAAGATATGCAACAAATAAAATTCACTGTATTGTGAAATTTTTATTTGGTGAATGTATTTCTGAACCAGAAGCTTAGTCATATACTTTGAAAAATTTGGAACTTTTATATATTTAAAAAAATGCCTTGAATGCTTTCGTTATAGTTAACGTGAGTTTATCTGTTGTGAATTGGAATGGCAGTGCATCCAGTACCTTTTTCTGGCTTTCATTCATACTACATATTTCTTAAATGTTTCTGTTTAAAGGAACTTGCAGATAACATTTAAGATGTAGTTCTGTAATCGAAAGAACCACCTTCCTGGTACAGGACTAAGCAGTGCAATCTAATGTTTGAATCACAAGTGAAATAAAAACCCTTTTTTAGAAAAAAGTATTGGGATACATCGATATAAATTCCTGAATTCAATCATTACAAGCTGTTCTATTTCTTGTACATTATAACAATGGGATCATGGTTTTGTAAGTCATTAGAGTGTAAAAGTAAAAACATTTGAAACCCTGAGCAAAACAATGGAGGTGCCTCTATGCGCTGCTGAACACCTCCATCAGATCAATCTTTATTTTGGTCTGCTAACCGTTTGCCTTGAAATCTGATGTTAGAATGTCTTCATTTCTTTTCCCTTGCTGGATCCCTGTATGACTATGAGTGAATGCAGTTATAGTTGGGATGCTGTTAAAGTATTTTGCTTCTTTCAGTGTTGATTGTGCTAACACCTACTCTGTAATGTGCCATGACTAACCATTTGTATGCTTTTGTTTCATTCATGTACCTCTGTGATATGGACCATAAGTCTGTGATAAATCCACAAATAAATAAAATATTTTGATGGAAATAGTAGTGCATAAGCTAATGTCCATTTTTAAAATGTAGGCATGCTTTTAAATCAGTTATTGTTGCTGATTATCTCAAACTATATCACTGAAAATGAGAAAAGCTCATACGCAACAGGAAATGTTGTTAGACATGTGCTTGTGAACGACCTTTGTTGATAAGTTTTGCATAGTTTGTCATAATTCAACAATCTGCAAATCATTTTGTTTTAGGAAGATTTAGCCGCTGCACACAAATACTACCCATTTACCTTTTATTGCAAAAAACTTCTTTCATAACAACTTGAATTTATTCACTTGGCTTCATGTAATATGATGTGAAGTGGTTTATGATCAAATAATAAAATATCATCCGAAAGCATGGTAGGTCGCATATATTATATCTGTCAATAATTCTTTTGTTGCTTGAATACACTTCATTGTAATATTTAATTTTAATCTGTTTGTTTATGAGCAGACATGAAGTCCATAGTATGAACACACACACTTTGCAGAACGCAGGTTGATAAAAACAGACAAAACAGAGCGTAGTACAAGGCACTGAAGCCAGCGGAATCACAGGGTTACAGACACTGTTTGCAACTACATTGAAGACAGAACCATAGGGTTACAGACACATTCTTAACACTATTGTTAGCTAATACGTAACACTTGTTACAGCACTACTGCGGAGTAGGGCGTTAATTCCTAAATTGGTCGAGTCTAGGTAAAATCCGAAAGCATTGTGGCTTGACACGCCATCGATCAAACGGACACTGCAAAATTCTATGGCTCAATCACAGAGTAAAATGCGATTATAGTGTTCAAAGAATAGTGACGAGTACAAACAATCTGACTGCATCAAAGCACGTAACCATATGTTGTTAGA
>JGI24022J15233_10009597_pt1 | contig 10913 bp, 9 predicted proteins | sample Ectturendosymbi2_FD_15233 | JGI IMG/M metagenome (IMG submission 15233)
AAAAAACTAATTGCCAGACTTTATTTCTTTGTTCTGACAAGCAAAATAACTGAAAAACGATAACTGGTCAGAAATTTCGCTTGACACCGGACCCGAAAGAAAAACGTAAAATCCTGCCGGAGTCGACTCCGGATCCGGTTTTGCCAGATGGTTGTCACCTAAATCTGCTAAAATGGTGCCACGAAAAACTGCTAGATCCCGTTAAAAATTTTGTCGCAAAATTTCAGCTAAAATTGGTGAGATGCTGCAAAAAATCTGATATTTTTGAGGTGTTGAAAATACATTTGTAAAGTTATGTATCAATTTTCGGTCGTGCACTCACTATCAATGAACAAGACATTACTACTTCCTGGCGAAACTGACCCACCTTGAAAAATCACATATAGGCTATGTGTTGTGGGTTAAAAACATATTCTGCCATTGTAGTCTTTCAGCCCAATGCGCTCACAGAGCACTGAAGAAAATGATTTAGGCTTCACCGAGCCATCTGGTTACGTGTTATTAGGATGAAATTGTCTGCTTGAAGCACCTTCGTTGCGTCATAATCAGAAGTGGGCAGTAGCGAGCTACTAAAATAGCGAGCCACTGCAGCGAGCTAGTTTTCCAGGAGCGATAGCNGNAGCGCCGCTCTTTTTTGAAAAATATAACGCATGCGGTAGCAAGCTATCGCACTTCACTGTTACCGCTATTCGCTACTTTGNCGTGAGTNGTGGCCAAAGGAAAAAGTTCACAAGAGCTTTTCCGTCCACACACGTTAGTAGTAACTGCACTTCTCACTGTTTTGTGTTGACTTTGGATGATTTTTTTGCGATAATCTAGCAGCATTAGGAAAGATTCAGCTCAGGTTGCTTTTGACCTGAACGATCGGTTCCATTTTGGTTCATAAAAACCAACATCATCAACAATCTTAAAGCAGTTCGGGCTTGGAAATATAGGCTACTGCTGCTAGTAAAGCTGCGTAAAAGTCAGTTGAAAGCTTGGAATAAATGCTGCACTAGATTCAGTCAGTGCTTCACTGCATGTGTAGCTCCAGCTTTTGTTTTTATGTATATATGTCAATATGACATTTTTGAGTTTGGTTCGACTTCAGCGTATTTGGCTGTGTGCATAACCCATTGCAAGCTTTTTTTAAAGTTACAGAACAAGATACGACTTTGACGCTCGGAAAAAACAGCACGTGATAATATTATCGCCACATTCAAGTTATTCACTTAAACACGTAATAAAGAAGAGAAGTATATTTTTAATGAAGAAGATGTAATGTTTTCATCTTGAAAAACTGTTGAAACTGGTTTTCAGTCAGGAATTTGTTACTTGCAAAACCTGCCAAACAGTTGGTAAAATCCTGCTAGAAAATCAGCTAACTGCCAGTGAAAATTGTACAGCTAAAGTGAGAAAATACTGCTAGATTTGGTAGCAAATCAGCTAAAATGGCAGCACTGCTGACCACAATCTTATGCATTTTGTTATGTAACTGTACAAAAAGAATCAAACAAGAATTTCTGGACACAGACAGTGTTCAATTGAAAACCTTCGCTTACTATTTCTGGCAAATGTTTCCAAATTACTGACTTCTTGGAGTGAAAAAATCTTATACAGAAGACCGCAGGACCCCCAAAAGCGCGGGGCCCGTAGCAATTGCTACATTTGCTACTATTGTTAATCCGGCACTGGGTGCTGTATGTTACAGAGTAACAGACCAGCAAGAAAAAGTTGTCATTTTGTGTATTTCTCTCACCACACAATGCCATAAACACTGTTACATTATTTTTCAAGGTTCTTGACAGCCAGAGATATCTATTTTGTCAATGCTCCTTCCATCCGCATCAGTTTCAAAGATTGTACTTAAAACGTGTGCAGCCCTTTGGAAAGTGCTGCAGCCAGTCCCAAATCAAGCTATGTGGGAAAAATATTCAACGATTTCGGCGTTTTCGCACTGCGTGGGGTCTGTGCGGATGGGAAGCACGTGACTTTGCAAACATCGGTTAGCGCAGAATCTTCTCATTTTAATCAGAAAAAGACACACAGTCTTGTTTTGCTAGTAGTTGTGAACGCTTTGTATAACTTTGTGATTGTGGATATGGGTGCGTATGGCAGGCAAAGCGATGGGAATGTTTTTGCATGATGTCTTTTCGGACGCTTACTAAAAACAAACCCTAATGTTGCCAGAGGCCTGCCCACTTTTGGGGCGCTCAGCACCACATCTGCTTTATGTGTTTGTGGGTGACAAGGCGTTTCCCCTACAGCGCAACTTGATGCGCCCTTGTCATGGGCAACTAATTTCTATAGATCGTGGAATTTGTCACGACTGGCTTTCAAGGGCCTGTCCGTGTTGTGGGAAAAGCTTCCGAATCAATGGCCTCCATTCTGTGGCTTTCACCGGCCGCTAATAGTAACACCCCGGCATGCTGAAGTAGTGGTCAAAGCCGCGCTGATACTTCACAACCTGCTGCGCAAAGAAATAGGGGTGCAGTATATTAACCACACAACAGCTGACCGTGAAGATGTTGGTGGAGTCTTGCATTTAAGAGAATGGCGAAGTGAGCAGTATGGAGGAAGCAACCAACGCAGTCCTATGGTGCGAATAGGTCGAAAAAACCCTCAAGAAGACTATATTACGATATATTTAAGGAATGCTTCATGAGAAGTCAGATCGGTCGCGTGGCAACACTCTGCACTAACCAGCACAACATCAGTCAGTTTAACTCCTGTCACAAACAATTTCTTGTTCAGAGCGTGTGGTGATTCGTGTCTCCAAACGTAATTTATCCAGAACTGTACGGTTGTTTCAGCGATGTTGTTATTGTTTGAGAGGTCTAGCAGCGTGCATTCTCTTTGAAGCGGTGGGCATCGAAGGTGTCCAGCTGTGTCCTCTGCGGAACCACATCTACACGTAGTCGGGCCACTGTAGAGGCCCCACTGAGCAAGTGTACTTTTACTTTTCAGAACGTGTAAAAGCAATACACACGCGTGTGACTCAGCTTGCAGAAGANCATGTTGAAATGGCAAACATACATGAACACGACTACATACACAGGCAGATCAGCAACTATCTGCCTCAACAGCNTTAATCGTCAATTGTAGAATGTTCATTTGCAGCTGGAGTTATCGAAGTTTAGACAGTTTCTATCTCCTTTCACNATGCTGCCATAGAACTGTTCGACTGCATCTTCGTTCTTGCCAAGACCTGCAAAACAGATGTGGTACCACCATCGTTGTGTGCTTTAGAGCGTTGACTAAATTTGTTTCGTTTTACTCGTGCAGCCAAGTACAAAGTATATGCAATAAACACGTTGCTAATGCTACGTGATACTCAATTCATTATTTATACTTTTTTCGTGAACAGTTGATCTAATGGGTATCAGAAAGCATTTGTTCATCTTGCAATAGGCTATACCTTCGTTATCTATAGCATTCAGGATGGCATGAGAAGTGACTTCGATTTCTGAAACAATTCTTCTTTCATTTTGCTTTTTCAGCACACTCGGCTCAGCTGTAACAACAAAATACAGTAAATAACTTGCAAATAGCAGGGGTCTTAGCAATTCGGCACCTCCTGTGCAGAAAATTTTGGGGTCCCTGCACTAACGTAAATGAGATATCGAAATATAGTCATCCTTTTTAAACAAACTGGGTTTGTATTTACTGTAACACATTAATTAATGCAGATTTTTACATCAACGTATATACATTCTTTGGTAATACATACATTATGCTTCCCATATATGAGCCATAATCCACTACACAAATACCACAATTGTACCCAATTCACTGCACAGCAGTATATAACATCTTACTGCTCTTCAATTTAAATGTACAGAAAATACTTCAGCATCTCCACCATAATTTGTTCATCATACACAAAAACAGGGAACTAATCCATGCGTCTACAAATTACTGAAGTTTCAAAAATCAATAAACACTTTTAACTACAATATCTTGACAGTAGAATAAAACCGTAATAATCACAATGTCGTATAGTAAACCAAGCTAAGTTTTGTACTGAATACTATGTGATCATAATAAAAATACAATCATAAGCAAAAGTCATAAATCTTTAAAAGCATGCAAAATATAATTCTAGACCCGCTCAAAGCGCATAAATTTGAAATGGGGGTCTTTATTTGGCACACTCACTAAGAGCCCTATTGGCAGCAACCAACAAAACCTCATAATTATGCGGTTGTAGCATGGGCGCAGTGAGGCAGGAACGTGTGGGAATGGCGCTCCCAAACCTTTTTCATGTTTTGCTTTAAAATGAGTTCGAAGCTATTTTAATACGGCTAGTTTTTTTTTCCAACTTCACTACCCAACATAAATAAGCTACAGTTTCCTATATTATATCTCACTCATCTTTTTGACAACGTCACTATATGCCTCTCTCACAAGAAAAAAGTGTCTTTTTGGGAGCCAGAAGCATTATTTGACTGCATTGTACCTGAATCATCTAGTAGGAAGCTACTGTGGTCTATTTCACTAATTTCTGCAGGCACTGCCTTACTGCCAAACCCACTGAGTCAGATTCTTCCTTCTTGTGAATCTAAGTTAATTGAATCTTTTTCTGGTTGATTTTCCTGGATATTTGAAGTAGTGCTGTAAAAAGTGCTATATGTTTGATTACGCTGCAAATGACCATAAACGTGGTCATGTGTAGTGTAATCAAACTGAACATAATATTCTTACATTTTCATAAACATGCTCAAACAAAATTGTAAGATTGGATTTTTGTGATAAAGAACAAATAAATGGTACTAGTCAGCATTTCACAGGAATTTATGTTTCTGTTCTTAAGCACTTACGGTCGGGTCTGCAGAAACTGGTTGACTAAGCTCATAGCAGAATAGAGACTCCATGTCTTGCTATGCTTGGCTGCATCACCCAATCGATGAGAGTTTATTTCATCTTTTTCTCTTCTAAAATTCTCCCTTAGCCCTATCCAAGTCTTCTGGCAAGCATCTTCTGAAATATAAGTAATAGGTTGTCTAATATAGGTTCAAAACGTCACAACACCACAAGCAAATGCACTCACCAGTTCCAGGATAATCACATGCTGCTGCTACTTTGGTCCAATCAGTTGCTCCAGATTGTTTAATTCCTGGCTTTGGTTAAACAAGCAATGACATATTTCTCATTCAATAATCAATCTTTCATTAGAAACTTCATCTTTGAAAAAGTTCTCCATGCTTGCATGTGCAAAAATGTCTAACTGAAGCTATGTTACTGTAACATCCAAACCTGAAAATCTAAACAAGAAATTAGATACTGTTTTAGGTGAACTTTGTAACCTTGTTCTAAGTCACGTGCTGCCAAAAGGACTATACCAGTTCCTTTCTTAATCTTTTTCATTTTTCTTTTTGTACCTATCCTTTATTCTAAACTTTAGGATTGTTTAAGGAGCCTATGAATTGAAATTTCACACCTACATATGCTGACACTAAAACATGAAGCATGACAAACACCTGGCAATTCTTGTACATTTTTCATTGTAAAATTATTAACTGCAGCAACTACATCTGTCAAGTAACACTGAATTGCTAGCAAAGCATTACATTAAACAGACTTTTCCAATGTAAACAGACTTTTCCAATGCATATATGAAAGTAGCACTATCACATCAATCACACTGTTTTTCATTAAATAGAATCAATATGAGCAAAACAATCATAAATGGGAAAGTGCATCATGATAGTACAAGCATGAAGCAAAAATGACTTTGCATTTTTACCACGAGGCAGACTGTTTGCACCAAGCACAAATGTTTGTTTAGGAAAATAAACTACCAAACACAAAGAACACAAAAACGCTACAAGAAGCGAAAGCAACCAACCATTATAAAAACAAAAAACTAATACTAAGTGACTTGAAGTACAGTAAACCAACATACGTCTTGAGGCTTTGGACCTATCTTAAATGTTAAAATAGCTAAAAAACACATTAAATGCTTTTGAACCATCACTATAGTATTTCCAATGCAGCCTAGCCACATTACAAAATACCAGAATTATATCAATTGAATTAACAGTTGCATTGTCATAGTTAAATAAATTTATCAAACAAAATGCCAAAAACAAATAAACCATTTAAGCCCATGCCCATGCGTAATAATGGTGGATTGAGAATTGTAGAACTATGTTGTTAGTAGCAAAAGATATTGAAAAAAAATTGAAATTGTGTGACCAGAAACAAATTCGGTATATTTTAAAAATGGATTGCATAAGCTACCACAACAATACCTTTAAGCAAAAAACAGCTTTCCTTGTAACTGAAATGTACATAAGGAATGCAACTAACACAATACAGTCAAGCCTAATCAAAAAAATTTAACAGCAAGGTTTATCACTGTCACATTTAAGTCTACAGGCCTACAACAACCGCAACACTTGATGGTATAAGCTAGGCCATTAAACTAGACTTCACAGAACTACTGAGCCAACGGTTTGGGTTTGAGTTAAATATACGCCATACTTGTTACAATGCCTGTTGTCATACTGATGTTACAGTACTGTGCAATGTGGAATTTGAATTTTACCATGGGTATTGCAAATATAACACAATAAACCTGCACCTGCAGTATATGCCTACTCATACGAAGGGCATTTATATCATTTTGAAATTATTAGGACATTATTTGCAGCTACATTGGCGTTTCAAATGTTTCTTGCAAGCTAGACTATTTAACAGTATTATTTACTAATGAAAAACCTATTTTGTTGCTGTGCCAGTACCACTGGTGATATCCTACTCCTAGGCCTAGCCTACTTTAGCAACAGCCTTACACACAGAACATAAGTGAATAGTGCTGTGGACGGTGAACCTAGATTTAAAAAACTAGTAAGTTGGCTTCACAATAAATCAACATTTCGTGAAATGCATACAAAATCCTTTCGGTGGTAAGTTTGCGCAACACCAAACATAACCGGAAAAACAAACTCAGCACCTGGACCTACAATGCCATGACTTTTGCATCGAGCACCGCGTAATTGCGCTTAGTTGTTCGCTCTCATGCGTAACTCTGTTCTCACTTGGCAAGGCGTGCTGAAGCACGGGCTTAGCCAGGCGTATATATTCAGAAACAATGAAACAAACAAAGAATTGCGCCCAATTACGCCCCAGTGTAAATGCGGCCTTAGTGAAACAAAAGGTAATGCATTAGCATAGGGAAGACCGCGTTAAAGTGGTCGTGATAGCAGGGTGGTCGTCGACGGGACGCCACTGTATATTCAAAACATTCCACCGGCATGGGCGTCCGCAGAGGGGGGCAAAACGGGCATCCCCCCTGGAAATTGAGCCTAAGAACCAAAATTTTCTTGAAAACATGAAGTCAGTAGCTCAATTTCGATTAATTGATTTCATTCTTGCAATGACAGTTTATTTGAAGATAAGACACTCACACTGCACAAGAGCCAGGATCACGGTACTGGTGCCATGCAGTAGGCAGCTTGCAGTTCACTTATACTCCATTGCGTGGCCGAACTTGGGAATGGATTTTTCTGTTGTTGTCTTTATTGCGTGAGAATATCATGGTTCACTTCAAGTTACGATAGTAGGCGTTTCGCCACATGTTGCTGACTTGCTGCTTGCTGTTGAACACAGATATCTTGGGCTTGGCATGTAGTGCAGCGAGACAGTGACTGCTGATAGCGGTAAGCCACGTAGTTTTATGCTGTGTGAAAAGAAGCCGAAGTGAATCTATACCAATGCAACCACAAGTTTAAAATATCCATTGCAAGTGTGAGACTGAGTGTGACCAATGTGACTNAGTGAACAGCTTAATCCAGCGTGGGCCAACTACTTTTTACCTACNGGCCATTTTACAAAAACGTGACAACTTGCGGGCCATTTCCTTNCCACTAAAATGNTGCATAAAACAACAGATTCACAACATCGAAAAATGAAAAAGGGAAGATAAGTAGATACGTGAGTGNGTCATTGAAATTATTACATAATAGCAATTTATTACAAATCTCTATCAGTGGGATGACTGTGCCCTGTAGTCGAGGCTTCCCTGACTAGTAGCGCAGCCAGCCCAAAAAATTGGAGGGATGCAAAATGTTTGATTTTAGGCGAATAACTCTATTTCCTTCGGGATACCGCCTCTCAAAGAACAAAATGACTATATGTTCTAAAAATTTGGTGTGGCCATGGCCCCGTAGCTCTCCCTGGACCCGCTTATGTCTCTGACACTATCGTTCGTTGAGCAATACCAGTGTAGTGGCAGCAAGTCGGAGGCTATCGTGCATTATTTCGTCTGACATTCAATTTCTGTTTTTACTGTAGATTTGACTTGCTTCATCGTAGAAAATGTACGTGCCCTCACACATGTATGTGTTTCCAAACGTCGAGCGCATTTCTAGTGCGAAATCTTTCAGTTTGGGATATCTATCTCTGCTGAGTAATTTGCAGAAACTCTTTACAGTCTCTAATAGTATTACAGTAGCCTACATTTTTTGAAAGATATTACGCTTGTTTCAGGAGTAAATAAAATTACCTATTGCAGAGATGGGCAATTTTTTGGCTCAAGGGCCACTTTGAGAAGGCCGCGTTTAGATGGACAGATTTATTTGATGTTACCGAATGCATTGCGCCAGACGGACTATTCAAGACAACGAACGCCGAGGTACCGAAAAAACATAGAAGTTATTCAATCAGGTGCCCCAGCGGAGGTTAGGAGAGGGCCATAACTTCTAATTTGATCGTAAAATAAATAAAAAAAAGGAAAACAGTAATGCTACGCAGAAAAGCTATTATTCATTGTTCTTGTGCAAATACACTTTGTTTAGCGCAAGAAATTCAATGAAACAAATGTAACCTCACGCTTTTCAACAAATTTCAAATGTGAAGGTTGTTTTCTGAGTGGTTCCGCGGGCCACATGCAGACCGCGGGCCTGTAGGTGGACCACACTGGCTGAATCAAACTACGCTTGTGCAGTCTTCTTTTTACACACTGCGTGGCTTGCTATATATGTCAGCTTGTGGAAATATGCATAAGGTTTATTTCTGACTTCTGAGTGAGCAAGTGAAAAGCTGTATTTGCTCTGGCGAGTTTTCATAATTCATCTGCGCAATTTTTAAGCCTGTGTGGTGTTTCAACTTAAAGTTGTCCGGTAGTCTTTGTCAACTTACAGGTCTACTTCTCATTGCTTGAAAGAGTTTTGTGAGTGTCTAACTTTCGTGTTTTTTCACCGCTACTGATGTTTTGGGCACTGAGTGTTTTGAAATTTCAACTTATTTTCAGAAAGTGTTCGAAAAATGGACATTTAACTAGTTTATGAAAAGAAAAAATATATCTGACAGCCAAAGTGTAGAAAACATTTCAGACTAAATTTTGAGAAGTGAGGTTCAACCCGCACAAACTTATGTGAGCACCGCAAACGCAGTTATGGATATTTCAAGACCAATTCAGACTCAGTTGTCTGCAGTTCACAATAATAATGATATTCGATGGTACCCCAATTCAGCAAAAGCTGTAAAGGATAACAAAAAAGTACTACCTTTTCGCAAACACGAATACAACTACACCCGAATACAATTTCAAACAAATGCGGACGGAGCGCTTGCTTTCATGGGGAATTTTCTTTGTGGTCTAGAAAGCAGTGGCGTAACTAGAGGTTTGATCCAGGTGGGGCAATGCTCACCTAAATGGAGCCCACTAACCAAAATTCAGAAAAAAATTAAGAAATGATAATGAATCTCTGGATGTCGTGGATGTCCATACAAGCTAAAAAAACGAAAACACCGCGAGAAACGCAAAACAACAACAAATTAAAGAATACTAAATATCAAAATGTCAACTAATGGGCACTCATTTGTTATATTTAGCTTGCAAGAGGGGGCGACTCGCCCCCTTGGACCCCGATCAGTTACGCCACTGCTAGAAAGAGTAAAGTGTTTTGTAAAGGTGCATTACATCTTTCGAAACCTGAAAAAGATAAGCGAAATGTCGACGTTGCCCCACCTGGAAAAATTTCTGCGGACGCCCATGTCCACCAATGTTTTGTGAGCTTTATTGATATGGTTTCACGTCTGTAGCAACAAATGGAGACTTGAAATCAATGAGTTTGTGACGTCCATATTAGTTAACGATTCGTTTTTTTAAAGCTTTCTTTGTTTTAATAATACAAATACTTCAGTTTCTTCATTTATTTTTCCCTATTAACGACAGTTTTATATATATAGAAAGGACCCTTTTCTAAGCTTCAGCCAGGAGCCCCACACAGCCTTCATCCGTCCCTGGGCGAACCAGTCGCATCCTGCTCTCTACCAGGTTCTGCGACAGAACTTTCCGGGACATTATCTGCAAAAGTTTCGACGGATGGATGAGAGGATGTATCAAACGACGGACATGGAAATAGATCCTTGATCGAAACGCTCGACTCCTTGCCATCAGGGAAGCGAACGTAAGCAAACGTAGAATTGGCTTCCAGCAATTCAACCTCCTCGCAGGGAGGTTCACTTTTGTTTCGAACAAATTTTCGCAACATCACAGGTCCTGGCTGGATCAGCCAGCTCGGCAGAGATCGCCCAAGCATTGAGCATCGATTGAAGAGTAGAAAACGTTCGTGTGGCGTTGCATTCGTAGCCGTACATTGCAAAGACCTTACGGAATGCAGAGCTTCCGGAAGGACGGTCTCCCACGCCTGTTCAGACAAGCCTTTGTCGCAAAGCATTAGTTTAACAGTACGCCACACGGTCTGGTTGATGCACTCGCACTGGGAATTGCCTTGAGGATGATAGGGAGTGCTCCGACTAGTAGTTATTCCTCGAAGTAATAAATACTGTTTCAGAGCTGCAGACATGAAGGAAGAACCTCTGTCACTGTGTACAGGGTGTTTCACAATTGTTGAAACAAAGCGATTGGGCACAAATCCAGGATTTTAAATGATACCACAATGATGATTACATTTATTGAAAGG
>JGI24022J15233_10009600_pt1 | contig 10912 bp, 5 predicted proteins | sample Ectturendosymbi2_FD_15233 | JGI IMG/M metagenome (IMG submission 15233)
CTTCTTTCATTCACCCTTGTAAAATTTTCACCCCCCCCTGGGGTGAAACATTCACCAGGTTAAGAAGCACTGGTTTAGATTTTAAAAAATTGGAAAGTTTNNGTTTGGGTTTTTTATGGATGGCGTTATAATGGGGANAGGTCTACGCATTTTCATCAGGCCCTGGGCGTCAACGCCAAGAGCCACTTTTTTGACTCGCATTTTCATTGGNATTTAGGTTATATTACGAGTATTTAGCCGGTTTGAATAGCTTTCTAGGGTTTCTNGCTCAAACGTTATTTAGTTGGAGAAATCCCCAGAAATCGCCTGGGGAGTAATTAATTAGTTGCATTTTTTGACCATACCTTTTGAACCAACACTAGAAAGCTAATCAAACCCTCTAAACACGCTTATAGATTCGTATTACAGCCTAGTTTCCAACAAAAATTCTAATCAAAAAAGTGGATCTTGGCGTTGGCGCTAAGGCCTGATGACTTACATCTAAATATGCATAAACCCACTCCCATAAATACTTTATCCACAGAAAATCCCAAAACCAAAACTTTGCAATTTTTGCAAATCTAACCGCATTTTCAGAGGTATGAATAGCTTTCTTGCTGAATCTGCTACTGAGTTATGGCTGACCTAAACTTGCTCAATATACGCAAATTATACCTTTGGTATTATTCTTTAATTTGTCCAAAAATTATATTTTTTTAACCATCACTTTGGCACCAGACACGCTAGAAAGTCAATGAAGGGCTGTAAACTCTCTAGCCCCAATCGACTGGCGAGTTGTGCAAACTTCAACAAGAAAAGTGGCGCACACGGAACGAAAGGGTCACGTTTTAACACGTTCGGGAAAGGCAGTTCTGGATACCCAGTCGGTCGAGGAGCATTGTGTAGCTCCCTACACAGAACTTGCTTTAGCAGGCCGTTGTCTTCCATCCGGCACACATGACCACCTCATCGTACACGTCAATGATTACGAGGTTGTAGGTTTCTCTCACTTGCAGGATCAAGGTATTGGGCACGCGGTCCCTCCAGGACAGCCCCACCATGGAGCGAAGATAACGTAGGTAAAAAGAGCTGCATATTAATCGATAATTTCGTCAAAGACTGATATAATTTATTTGTGTCATATGTATTAACCTAAGAAGTATCCTTGGCCAGTGACGCTAGAACCTTGAGTTTTGCAGGGCTCTAGTGCGGTCAGCATTAAAAAAAGCTAAATTTTTCGCTCTTTCTTCGTGTTCACAGCCGCAGTTCATGCGTCTTTTTTCAACTCTTGTTCAGTGTCAACCTTTCTCTCGTAGGTTTTCTTACTGCTTGCAGCACTGCAGATGTATTATATACCCGAAACTATTTTCCCTGTGAAATAAATTGCAATGTATTCACTTGCTTACTTCACTACTGTGGCTTCCATCTATTACATAAAACATGGGTACATTGTTGATGAGAATTTTTAGAATGAACGCTACGCAAATAGTGCCTTGCCCGTGAAACGATTAGTTATATACCCTTTAAATGCATGTAGCATAAAAGATGCTTCATGATAAAAAATCGCCTGCAACAAAAATATGTGAATGTCTGCCGTTGAAACGGAAAAACAAACATCCATAAAATCATTCCTGAAGGACTGTGAGCGCCGCCGTTCTAATCGTCGCGCACAACGGGATAGGCCATGATGATAATGATAGCCCACAAAGAACCTCGGGAACGACATACACACCAGAGCATTATGAAGAATATGTTTACTTTGCTAATAAAAAGGTATAGCAATAAACCAGAATAGAATTTTGAAAAAAATAAAGACAGAAAACAATGCTCTTACGGTAAATTTGCAGTCTAGACCATCCGACAACCAGTGGCGTAATTTAGTTATTTGAGCCGGGGGGGCAAAACTTAGCTGAATGGGGACCACTGGCCACTGCATGGGGGCCGCTAGTCAACACTCACAAAAATGTTAAGAAATGATAGCGAATACGGATGCCGTAGACGCCTATGTTAGCTAATATAAAAATAAAACACCTCCAAAAACGCAAAAAAACAACAACATGATGAAAACCAAAAGCATACAAAAATGTCAAAATGTCAGCTAAAGGGGCTCAGTTTTTACATTTAGCTTGCCAGGGGAAGCGGTTCTCCCCACCGCCCCCGGTCAGTTATGACACTGTTGACAACGTTTCCGGCAATGCGTTTTAGTGCAGCTAGCAGTAGCTTCGAACTCATATGAACGACCTCACAGTGATACCTATTGTTTATTAGTTACAAAACTGACCACTTTCCCGGCAGTGTTAACTGTTCCTCAGCTTTTTCAATTTTAGCAAAAATATATTGTCCGTAAATATGACATATGCGAAAACAAACCCACAATACTCAAGAAAATTGCGCTAAGTCTTTCTGAGCAAAGAAAAATTTTGCTAGGACTCTCTCCAATTTTTGGTTATTTTCCGAAATTCTCGAAGTCCCAAACCAAATGACGAATTGAGTAGGACTTCTTCCATTGTTGTGCTTTGACTGAAATTTGCTGAAATCCCAAATTCTGGGAAATTTTTTCAGAACCCGTGTGAATAGAGACATAACTGCGAATTAACAGTTCAGATTTTGGGGTGAACTTGGCAGAATTTTGTAACGATTTTGCGATTTACAGTAGAATTGAATAACTTTCAACAGGTTGCTGAGAACTCCGCTAATATGCCAATGTAGGATGATGCGAATTCTCCATATGTTTGAATTCGAAAACGTGACCACGAAATACCGAAAACTTCGTGCTTTACATTAAAGCAATCGTAATGAGTAATTCCTTGTTTGCTTTTGTTAAAACACGATATACGTTCAACGAAGAATGCTACGCAAAAGAACTGATGAAGTTAACAGGTTGTCGATGCGCTTTGCTTTGATACATTCCCATGGTTATTGAATGATGTTCAGGTGAAGTGATCTCGGCCGGTCGCGTGAATATTTGCTTATCAGATTAAAACGTGGCATGCCCTGGCGCGTCTTGGCCTTCGACAACCAATGACAGGTTATAGAAATGAAGCAGCCGGCTTAGACAAAAGCTCAAAGTAACAAGTTATCTTTAAAATGTGAAACAAATAACTAAAATGAAGATATTATCAAAACTTGGAAATATGAAAAGTAATACCACGACGCGAAAATGTTGACAAAATCAAAAACATATTGAAATATTAAAAAACAGGAAAAAAACGTTGAAAAACACAAAAAATATCAAACACAAGAAAAAACATCCAAAACATGAAAAAAAATATGAATGAAAACATTACCACAACGCAAAAATATGAAAAACATTACCATAACGCAAAAAAATATGAAAAACCGGAAAAATATGAAAAATACAAAATATATTGGTCGGGGAGGGAGGCTGGGGAAACGCCAGCTGCACTGGCTGCACCCACTGAAAACCGTATAATTGTGGGCCTGACCCCGTTGGTAGAGAGATGTGGGATGGGTGACCTGTTTTCTCGCGATCGGGCTGCCGTTGCATAAACACAATCGACGTAAGCACACAACGTTCTCAAACACTGAAATTGAAAAACAAATTGCTTCTGCAAACAGTTACGCAAGCAATAACGAGTTGCACGAACATTGGCTGAATTTCCTATTTGAAAGGAAGTGAATCTGAACAAAAGCAAGCCTGTGCATGCTCAGATTCAGCTACACTGACGCACCTACAATAAAATATGCAATGACTACCAGTAGTATGATCATCAGACTGCAGTGTTTTTCTTGTCCAAGATATCGAAATATTGTTACTCAATTGACTTTTTTGACTTGCGGCAGCTTATCATGCCAGTGTTTGCTTACTTTGTTCTGATCCTGGTATTCTGGGCCTGAACCGAACGTGTTGGCTAGCGAGAGACGCGAAGCTGGCGCAGTAATACAAAGCAATGAAAGATTTTGCCCTTCAGGTAATAAGAATCTTGGACAGGTATGGTAAATTGCATACCTTCTGCAACTGCTTACAGGTCAATATTTCCTGTTTTACGAGAGAATTATCCTCTGAACTTCTCGAGACTGCGTATTATCTGAAACGTGTTATCAGGTAATAGAAACATTTGTACTTGCTTGTTCAAATACTTTTTTGAGGCGACATGCCAAGCAGCAAAAAACTGTTTGTTGCATTGACATTCCAGAGGCATGTTGTTCACAACTCTCATTCCGTTTTGTTGGACTCCGAAATATTCATCAACAGTCGGTGTCTGTGCTACATATTTATGGCTCCACACTCCTTGGTTTTCATTCTGGGTGAGATTTGCAAATTTACAGTAGTAGGGACATGGTTTACCTGCAGTTAAGAAAAAAATGTTATATCTTTTTTCATCTTTAACTCCTTAATTTACAGCGGAATGCGCGTTTTGTAAAACGTTTTGATTTGGCAGCCGTTGTTTCCTTGCATTTTATAAAATAAAAACAAANTCCTGTTTCATGAAAACCAGTTAAACATTTAGGTTTTATTACAGGATGTGATGCACAAAGATCGAAAATTGTGAGATGCATGAAATGTAAAACTAGTATTTAATTTTTGTTGCGCGTTAAAGGTATCAAACATCAGTCGAAGAGAAATTTTGCTTTTAATGCGGTTATAGTGAACACATTATACGATGAATATCAGAATGTATGCTTTACGATTGCAGTAAAAACTAGATCTGTGGAACCTAAGCACAGACCAGCAAAAGCTTAAGTAGCTCAACTCAAGATTACCTTGCACAAACCTTATAAAATGTGTTACTTAGGAGTTTTTCTTCTGGCGTATAAATGCATTGCAAATGCGATATTCAGCGCATTTTGTTTTGCATCAGTTGTAGCAAATGTGTGTATCGGAAGATCTGAGAGAATAATCAATTATAATTGATAAACACCAAAAAACGGCCGTCTCACTCTCAGATTCTCATGCAACTGGCTCAATCAGCAGGCTGTACAGTATAAAAGAACCAAACTGGTGCTGAAGCAAGGAAACGTATCGCTTTTTACGTAGAAAATTCGCAGTGTCTAATTTGCTAGCTGCCTTTATCACAACGAGATCAAGCCAACGTAGTGATTATGCGTCATTTCTTCCTTCAAGCAGCTCCTACAAAATTTTAGCGTTTGACTGATAGGTTGCCATAGCGTTGATGACGGAAAGGATATCAGACAATCGGGAAGAAGCTTGTGTGATAAACAATCGTATCGTGGAGGTAGTATATCTTTTAAAAAATTTAGTAGTTGAAGGATTTGAAATTGAAGCAGGAAGACCAAGTGCTTGGTATACTACAATTTTTTTAAATTAATGATGTAATTTCGTTAGTCTATTTTACGAATAAGCCGGAAAACTGCTTTTTATAACTTACTACCAGCAGCAGAAGCACAGACGCACCCGTTTGACAAGTTTGTTCTTTCGGCGTCTTTTTCAAAGTCTTACAACAGTTGCGCAAAGCTAAGCAATTGGCTATTGTAAATTGAAAAATAAAGCTTTGTTCGCAGAGTGACTCTCGGGCAATTTTATATGAGAGTTTTCAAAATCATTCTATGTTTAAGAGTTTGTACATGAATTTAGACAGTTGATTTTTACATTATGTCATCTTGAAGTTAGTGATAGACACAGCTACGTTATTTCATGCACTTTTACGCCGCACGAGTTATGAAAATGTCTTACCAAAAACTGAAAAGATTATTTGTACATAATTTCTTTTCACAATGTTTCAAAATGTGTTGAAGCATTGGGGAACTGTCCTCTCCCGTATGTGGTATGAACCATGAGGAGAGCACGAGACTACAATAGATTTTGCTTAAGTCTCCATGATGGACAGTGCCATACATCCGTTCAAAAGTGCTCAAATGCATAAGATATAGATTGTATAATTGCAACTGCATATGTATGTCCGCCATACAGCGAGCCAATCTGCCCATTATGCATTATGCAATGCCGTAAATCTCAGAATCTGTTGACTGTCCTAATCCAAATATTTAAAAAAAATATTTTTCAGGTATAAATATCTTTGTATAGATAGCCTATAAGCCTACACTCAAACTAGGGGCAGGACTAAGCAACACGAGCACATTGCCAAACCACAAATTCTCAAAAGGCAAATTCATACACCCAAATACGCATCCACATCATCATGTCAGGTCACGGTGTTATGCTAAGCTTTGAAGAGTTTCGATGTTCATCACTATGTGAATCACTTGGGTCAAAGCAGTTGAGCTGAGCTGTAAAAATGAAAAAACTCTCGGTTGAAGGAAGCCGAATGTTTTCAGTTGTTTTGAAAGGATTTATTTACAGAGGAGTTTGGGGGCAATACTTCAATAGAAAATGGCAGTTCTTATTTGCCTATGAATAAAGGAGAAATACCGTAACATTATTTGAAAACTAGGATTTTAATGACCAAACATTTCTTATATCAAACTCAATTTGAAACAAAGGACACTGAAAATTGCTTGCTTCGCAAAATCACCAACACACCAAATCCATAAAAAAATCGAATAAAGCGCAATAAAAGCAGAAGTGATTTTTAATTGAATTTTAAATCTTTTTGTACAAACCTCAATGAGATGTTCGGCGTTTACTATATGTGGTTAATTGAAATTTTAACCAGCATAAAAATGACGCAGTGTCATTTACAAAAGTCAAAATAAAGCAGATGTTGCATTTCATTCACCAAACAAATTGGTCAATTAAACTTAGGCTTTCTTCTATCATATTTAAAATGCTTTTAATCTGTTTCCTTGGACCACACAAGATGTTCAGCTGCAGTATTGAACTCATTCCAGTGTGGCTGCCGCTTCAGCTTCAAGTCCAACACGCAACTTACAATTGCTTGCCTCAAAAGCTGATCACTTCTTCTGCACACTCCAGGTTATTTTACTATAATAGAAAGAAGCCATCAAAATGTTTCAGTGCTTTAAATTATGTCAATTAAAAGCTATGCAACAACGGTCTTCCTCACAAGCAATCTCTACGCTGACCAACCACACCCCTACACGAGTATTTAAGTTGGCCTTGAGTTGAATCCAGAGCAGAAATGAAGACGGATTAACCCTAGCGAGCTGTACCAGCTATTTTAAGCAAAGTGTTGAACCAAACGCAAAAGTTTACAAGTTTAGACATTCTGTTGGTCTTTTACGCGATGTTCAGCACAATGATTTCTGTTGCAAGACAGAACAGCTAAATAGTACGAAAATATCTGCACCGGAGTTTGAAGAATACCTTCTGCACAAACACGCACACTCATACAAATCTTTGTGTGGGTGATGACTGACAAACAAGCGAGTTCTTGCTTTTGTGTGTCTACTGTTGTTTTGTGTTTTTTGTGGAATGTGAATCCAGAAACCAATACATGGACAGCGATCAACTTGTAGCAGTGAATGGCTTTTGTATGTTTTGATGTTGTGCTGTTTTTTTACAAAGCACGTTAACTGCTCAGTGCTGTTTTTGGCAAATTTGCACTTCGCATTAACCATTTCAGCGACCGTGTCAAGTAACGGGCTCAGCTTTACGCAACGTTGTAAAAAGAGTCAACAGCTGGTCACGCGAAGTGATGCGGAAACACCGATTGCCAGGTCGCTGCTGCGCTTAGCTGACGTCAATTTACGAACGCATGTTGGGGGAAACATTGTACCTTCCCGTACGCATGCAGATAAGACAGATAACATACCAGATTTGTCGAAGTCTTGTGAACATTCGCTTGATTTGCATGCGAAACGTCTTTTGCGGTTGTCGCTGAGAATGATTTATCATTTGCTGTATGGACACAATATCAAGCTAGTAACGGCGATATTGCAATTTTAAAAGCCCCAAAATACGTTATATACTTAACTCGAAACTTTGTTTTTGTAAGCTTCCACTTTACGTACAATGTATTTAGGTTTAATAAGTGGCTTAAGCAGATGGGCACAATACAATAGGAAATGATCTATAACCCAACAGAACGTACTTCTATTTTATCACTAGCATCACAACACTGCCTTTATTTATATTGCCTGGGAACGTTTCCTGTGAACTCTGCTTTGTCATGTGTTATTTGTTAGGTAGTGGTGGCGAAATGAGAGCGATACATTACAAGACGTTGCGACAACAACGTTAGAAAGACGAAAAGACAGCAAAGCACCGGGAGGGTGGTAATGGCAGCATTTAACTTCAAAATTATTACTACTAATGCGGCTGGATGGGTTTTCAGAAATATCCGATCAACATTTGGATGCAAATTTTGTCAAAGCCCGCTGAAGGTAAAAATTGTTAGTTGAAAATATTGTAAGTATGAAGAGAAATTGATTATAACAGAAGTAATGGATGATTTACACATTGGTGGTCAGTGGCGAAGACGTATTTGTCGTATCACAAAGTAAGCTACTTACGTAGATTTCTTTTACTTCAGTACTTACTTGAATGGGTTTAGGTTTGAGTACTTCTACTTTTACATGAGGAACTGTCAAGTTACAGTGACTTTCTTGAGTCGTTTCACAATATTCTGTAGTCCAAAGTAATTTAAATGGTGTAGTTGCAAGATAATTTGCATAAATAAGAATTACAGATGGTTGAAAGCATTCCTTTCAGCTTTCAAAATTATGTAGTTTAGAACTTAGATGGGGATTGCAGCCCTGGAAACAAGGTTTAAGCAATGTTTGGAACGAGATCTTTTTACGGTCCGGTTTTAGGTGAGGCTAAATTATTGGGATGCTTAGACTGATGACACCAACCACTTACGTAAATAGTTTAGAAGTCCTGTACTTTAAAGATCTTACTTGTGTAGTTTTGAATGGTAGTACCTCTACTTGCAAAAGAACATATTTTTCTGGAAGCAACTGTGCTTCTACTTGGTTAACTTGTATGGCTACTTTGACACTCACTGGACTTAGAGACAGCTTTTNATAATATGTACCTTAGGTTGTAAACTACAACGCTCATTTGGTTTTGAAATGTATTATTTTTNCCGGAGGTCAATAGCAAGCAGTTACTAAAAGTTTAAAGAATGAGTTTATAAAGTTGTGCGGTAGGAGCAGCTAGCAAGTCAAAGACACTACACGTGGCACCGAATTAAAGGACATGATTTGGTTCTTTGTACAGTCAATATTTTCCTTTTGGTCTCTCTTGAACTAACAAATGAAAGGCATGTTTTGTGCAGTAGTGTAGGTCGTTAAGGGGCTAAGTGCAAACTTTAATATAAGACGTTATCCATGTTGACGGTATTTAGGTAATGACAAAGGGAAGATCAAAAGGCAGTCAACTTTTTGCACCAATTATGTTGAAAATCAATTTTTCTGCGTTTTGTTTTTACTGTTGTGTGGTTGGATTGATTGAAATGCTTTAATTTTCTTTATCATTGGTTTTCACCAACGTGAAAGCTTGCTTTTTGAAAATATGTTGTTTCTTGAGCAATCAACCAAGAAGTTAAACAATAACAGCATTTTTTCCCACATTATTCCAAGTAGCGTTTTTTGACTCATTCATCGATCGAAGGCAAATTGGGCTGAAAGTTTTCAGATGAAGAATTTTTATTTTCGGCAGAGTGCTTATTAGTAAAGAGAAAGCAAATCCAGTGTTAAATTAATGCAAAAACTTTGCCTTTTCACCATACAAAAGTTTCAGCAAGCGATCACACCATGCGTTGCCACCTTGCAATTATTCTATTTGCCTTGATGCACTGCCGGGATGGGGCGTTGTGCTATAACTTAGATGCAACGTCTGACGCTGCCACAGTTCTGAACGTCTCCATTCCTGGGTCAAAAATAAATCCAATATACGCGGGATACCAAATATCAACAACCGTGTCTGGTTTGAATATAAGGTATGTATCCTGCAATAAGAAAAATAAGAACAATATTTCCAACTGAGAAACGCATTGTCTGTGATCAATTTGTGTTAAGATATTTTTGACCTATGATAATTCATAACCTTTCACTTTGAGTCGAAATAGTATGACTTCTACATAACTGAAAATGACTTTTCAATAGTTTTATTCTCGGCGCCCCGAAGCTTTCAGCATTTTTGACACAAAGCGGAATATCAAATGGAACAATCATACGTTGTCAAGCGAAAATACATCCTCCAGTGCGTGTGTCACACACAAGGCCTTCAGGGGACGACTCCGTAACAACACGACAAAACCAAATGTATTATTCGACGACAGCGCCTTTGCCGTCTTATTCAACAGCAGAAAAAAACACAAGCAACATTTCTTGGCACGAAAAGGCGACAAAGTCGACAAAGAACACCACTGAAGGTTTGTACAAAAATCAGGGTGAATGAATAAGTGCTTTTGAAGTGAACGATGTTGCAACGCTGGCTGAACAACGTGAGTCTTGCAGTTGAAACTCAGTAAATCACGGCAATTGTAGATATTGATTTTTCTTACATAAGAAGTTTAAATGTTTTCCATTTTATGCAAAAAACAGAAAAATTTCATCTGTTTATTTGCAGCTTTTCTTCTTCAGAAGTTTTACGTTGACATAATGCACATTTGAACCATGACGTTTCGACCGAAAATTTTATAAAACCTTTTTGGATCCACCCTTAGAAAATCTGTTGCAGTCCCATGATTTGACTGGAAAGGAGTCACAAAGATAGAAAGCGTGGTTTATTTATTTTGTCTTTTGTTGGCTTGACAGACATTTTGCATCAAATGTTTTTCATGGATTTAATGTGCTGATCCCATTCAAATCCGAAGTCACCGATGACACTACTTCTGCCGCCTATCCAAATGCGTGTACTGCCTATAGACTATTTTATTTTATTTTTTCAGAACCGGCGTATAGTTTGCGCATTCCCACAATTCTCGTGAGTTCGCAAAGCATTCGATTGTCTCTGAAATTTCACAAGAAATTTCATTAAAAAGCGCTGATTGATCAACGTTGAAATTTAATATTTTGTAATCCTTTATTCACACACGATCAGATCAGTCCCGTCGCCACGGGGGGCTTTTGGGGGCTTGGCCCC
>JGI24022J15233_10009602_pt1 | contig 10912 bp, 5 predicted proteins | sample Ectturendosymbi2_FD_15233 | JGI IMG/M metagenome (IMG submission 15233)
ATTTCACATGTGGGTGCACCTTATATAAAAAAATGAGGCATTTTTGTGACATTGGGTTACACCCCTTGTTGGATTATAATGATTTGACCCTTATGCTTTTCTTGATGTTGAAATTTCTTCCCAAATATGTTGTGCATTTTGCTACTTCTTGCAGTTGATTTGTGCTTTGAAGAATGAAGCTTGATATTGTTTTGCAAGTTTTTTGAGGGTGATGTTAGGCTATTTTTATCGTAAATGTGGTTTACAGCTCATTTTATTAGATATATCCACTAATCTCATAGCAAGTCTAAAGTATGTTTTTTGCTTTTGTATGCTTAAATATTATGGTTATCATCAACTGTTTCTTTATTAAAAACTGATTGAAAAACATTCTTGTTAAATGATTGGATAGCATGTTTGTGGGCTGTTCAAAAATTGTGAAACCAAGTTTTGTTGTAAGGAACGAAATTAAACTTACAGTCAACTAAATTTGTTATGCTAAGAACTGTAGTTTGCGATCACTAAAAAGCATGTAGTTAATGTATCCTGAATGCAATTAAAGGACTCTGTTTTTAGCAACATTGAATAATGACTATTAGTGTGATGGTTTTATTAATTTATGTAATTAATAGGCAGTTATATAATTCATTCAAGGTCAAGCAAAGCAGAGAAAAGATACAGATTATGACACTGTGTTAAGACAACACTTTTATGGTTGTTACTATTGTTTTGGTTCAAATTTGTGTCTTTTTTTCATCTCTTATCCAATTTCATGACAGCTGCTGTGTAAGTATCAAAGGTCAGTTGAGAACAGAATTGTTTCACTGAATAACCTAAAACAGGTGCCATGATAAATCAGTGTTTCCCTTTCGAACTTGATGTTCATAAGCTTGTCAGGTGCAAATGCAATGCTAGCAATAAGTCCCTGACTGTAACTTACATTATTGAAAAGCCTGTGCCAGGTGGTGTTCACCTTATAACGAAACACAGTCCACTTAACACCTTTGACACCAGTGTATGATACTCAAACCGTCTTTTATGGATTATGAGGCGAATTTTTGAATGCTAACTGGTCTTTTTCATACATCAGGTGCACCAGATCATAAGACGCAAAATGGCAAATTACATATGAGTGAGTTCAATCTACCACACAAGCATAATCCGCGAGAAACACAGAATAAACCAAAATCTGTGCACGTGTTTGATTCGGTGTGTGCCAATGTGGACAGAAGCCTTGCACAGTCATACATGTAGTTCTGTGCACTGTGTGCAGTAACCTCATGGAGTAATACAATCTGTACATCAAAATTAAGGTGTGTACCAGCTACTCACGGAACCACAGGCAGTGCTCATTGCAATTGTTGGTTTATTATGTACTAGATGGTGTGTTGGCAAAAAATGCATAGCTCGCAATTAACCAAATAGCACTGTTTCATGCATAAAATTGGTCCTAGCTCAGGAAAGCACAACCAAATTAGATTTATTCATACATTACGTGCATTGCATCATAAGGTGCAATTTCAATTATTGAGAAAATAAAATATTGTTAGTGAGCCTTATGGTCCAAAGAATACGCTACTTTGAAATCTCACATTGAGCATGTGCATTTGTGTCTATTTTTCTGCTACTCAGCAAGTCTGTAACTCCCCATTCGATTGTGCTGGAGCAGGGGTCAGGAACCTTTTTGGCTAACGGAGCCATGAAACCTACATTTTTGTAATTGTACTTCCGTGAGAGCCATACAATATTTTTCAACACTTAATGCAGTTGACTTACTAATGTGTGCATTTTCAAGTAACAGTCAGCAATTTTCTGAATTATCTCTTTTATAATATGCTTCTTACTGTTTATGCGATTTCTTGGTGCTCCATGGTATTGCTGATGATTTTGTAGTCTGGTAGATGAAAAATTACAGAAGTTTCCTTCATAATAATCATGCTAAGAAGATTTCAAGCGAGCCAGATCAAAAGTCATCATCAAAACAGCCCCATCTGGCTCGTGAGCCATAGATTCTCGATTCCTGTGCTAGAGAGCTGTTCAATATTCGTACTTCAATTTCGACCTAAAAAACAGCAGTTTTTGATTGCTTTACCAACGCCCTAGCTCCTCAGCCAATTGCGCTAGAGAGCTGTTCAAGGGCTCAAACGGATCGGCCAGCCTAGTAGATTGCACCCGAAAAAAATTTTGCGGTTGTGGGGGTGCGGATTTTTTGTGACTGACGTAATAAAGTAGTTTTTTGGCCATTTTGACTCATATTGCCTGCCCTAGGGCCCAACCTCTCGGCCAAAGTGTTTCGCTGAAGTTTTCATTGGAAACTAGACTCGAGTCCGAGTCTTTTGAGTCTTTGATCGACTTTCTAGCGTTTCTGGTTCAAAAGTTATCATCTAAAATAAACAAAGTAATTAATTATCTATTTAGCTAATTAGTCAAATATTTTTACTAACGTGCATAACAACTTTTGAACCCGAAACCCCAGCAGGTCATCCAAAGTATCAAAAGACTCGGATGTAGCCTAGTTTCCAGTAAAAACTTCAGCGAAATACTACCACCTACCGGTTGGCGCCCAGGACCAGGCAAAGTGGGCCAAGGTGGCCAAAAAGTCCTCCACTTATGACGTCACTCACAAAAACCCGCACCACCCCAAGTAAAAAATTTTTTTGAGTGCAGACTAGAAGACTTGCCGCGTCTTTTGACGCTTCAACTAGGTCCGTAACCCGAGCAAGAGCGGAGATATTCCCACGCAAAGCCACATGCGTTTAGGCACTTTTTTCCGATGATCCGAGAAAGCAGCCGGACACCAAAGAGTTCAGGGATTTATTCATTGTTTGTTTTTCTTTTGAACACCACACTCGCTCTCAGTCAGATCTGGCAGCATCTGGTGCATTATTTTAGGGAAACCACTAGGCCGAAAGGTTTTTGTTGAAATGTTGTTGCTCATGCATATATTGCAAAACAAATGATTTTATTTGTTTTTATTGTGGAAAGACAAACTACTGTTTTGAATTCTGTGTGATGAGATATGTGAGATGAGCACGTATTTGAGGAATCTACCTGCCATGGTGTGCTTTCAATACTTTGTGAGAATTCTGCTGCACGTATTCACAGTTCAGTGACAATGTACTGCAAGGGTGATAGAGCTAAATCTTATGACAAAGTCTTACTAGGAAATCAATTTCACATGAATTACACATTTTGAATGCTGTTAGTTGTAAGCAAAAGCTTGCAAGTTAAATGATGAAACACTAAAGCAAGACTTGACCATGCCAACTGCAGCCAGCTTGAAGCACACGCTCAGACTTGTGGAATTGGAGAAACACATGGATGGTAGTTTAAACCACACACCATGACCATTATGCTGTCATCACTGCACTGTGAGACTAAGCTTTTAGTTGAGAAAAGTTGCAAACTCCAACTGTAGAGAAAACATGTCAACTGTATTTTGGAGCATTATGCTATTATCCATGAAATTGAGCTATGAGACTACCCCAACAGTCAGAGGTCTGGTTGGAAAACAACTGGTTTGAATTAGTTACTTAGCACTGTTCAGTTGCGCATAGTCTGCACAGCTGTTGATTGGTGGCTGATGCAAATAGGCTGTAAATTACAAATTTTGCTTCCTGTTTTAGTAAATTTCCAATATTTCTGAAAATGTGAGTTGGCATTGATTTTCTGTCCTTGTCGAGAGTAAATTTACTTGGTGGTGATGAGATACGTTTCTTTTATGGTGATTGTTGTTGTCTTGTGATATTCTCAATCTACTTGTTTAATAGCTGGATTGGAATTATCACAGCTGATGAAAATAAAACCGACACATGCAATTCATGTTTCACCCCAAGCAATTAAAATAATTTCTGCTAGCAAAATCAAGGTATGTTTGTTGTTAATGGTGTTGCTTGTATGTACAGGTTGTTCGATGTGTACTTTTCACATACTTTAATTTGTTGTCGAATGCCAGGAAAATCAGTTTCCAATGTAAAAGGGTACATTGTTCTTATCATTTGAATATAGGTTTAATTTAGATTCCATGTGCTTTCATGAACAGGATAAACATACTCTTGAGTGAATTTGTCTTGTTTGCTGCAATGCACCTTGGTATTAAAGACAAAAAACAGTTGCCATGTCTTGTTTGCTGCAATGCACCCTCTGTATTAAAGACTAAAGAACAATTGCCTTGTTTGCTGCAGTGCACCTTGGTATTAAAGACTAAAAACAGTTGCCGTCTATAAACAGTTAAAAACATTGCCAAGATTGCAGTTGGGTGACCAAAAAACCCTTAGGTTTGTGGTCACCCAATTGCGTACCGTTTATGACTTTTATTAGACCTCACAACATTTGGTGTAGGTTCCAATGTATGTAATATCTAAAGTCATGTACCAGTTGTTTGGGCTGAAACATAGACTCCAGTTACAACTATGAAACAGATTGGTTGAAGTAAAATTTTATTCTTTTTGTCTTTACATGGTTTATGATTGAATGCAGCTTAAGTTTGAAATTGGGCCTTAAAAATTACTATGGGTCTTTTATCATGACTGAAAGAGTGGTTTGGGTCATCATAAAAAGGTTGGTCAATCACTGTCTTGGTCTATCTAGCCCAGTGGTCTCAAACTCAAGTTGCTCCAATCGCAAAATGAGGATTTGTAATGTAAGCCAAGGGCTGCATTATGATGCTGATGCAACAATGACGATACCTAAACCTTACTAAGATTTTGCATCTTTTCTTCTCTTCATTCTTTCGGAAGGTATCATTGGTTATGGTTAAATCATTTCTAGCCATCTCTACGTTTGTTTGAAGGGAACTTATTCACTTGCAGTCGAAGCACTTTTGAACCCCTGTGAATGAACTATAAAACTTAAACATTAATTATTAGAAAATAAATTTTAGGCCCCAGCCTGAAGTGTTGATGGAGTGAAGCAATAAGTGTTTTTTCCCATAAAGACAGAACTAATTAGTGTGTTTTTTTCAACTAAGGATCCCTGAAAAGCTATGTTTTGTTGCTAAGTAAATAAAATATTGTTATAAGTTATCCATTTCACAGAGTGGTTGGAATGTTTCACATTTTGCACTTCTGGGTATCAAGAATGGTGGTATCATGTTGTCACGAAAGGATGCTCTTTTGATTTTGAATAACAAATCAAGGAATGCTATCTTTCGAGCTGCATTTGGCAGTGAAGCTGGTATGAAAGCAAATATGGTTGAACGTACTTTTGGATGGCTTCTTGTTTTGTTGAGGAATAGGGCATCTTAGGTGTGATTGATTTTAGACAGCTCATAAAGCATGTGAGGTTCAAGCAGATAAGTTTGATCTTCTGGCAATTGTTTCATTATTTTGGCGACTTTTCGCTCACCTATTCAAGTGGGCTTCCTCAGGGCAATGTTTTTTAAGCACACATGACATGCAACTTACCAATAACAAAAAACAATAAGCAGTATGATGTAGAAAGACCAAAAACGCGAAACTGACCATCACGTTATGGGAAATGGGTGGCAAGATGCCACAGAAAAAATGTAGAAGTGTAAAATGAAAAAAAAAGATTATGTACAACAACACAATAAATCGAGTAAAATCTACATAGAATTGCACAAAAATGTGACCAATTAAATAGTGAAGTAGATATCAATAAAGTTAACCTTGCGTGTTGAGGGTTAGTAAATCTGCAGACACAAGAATGTTTTACAACGTTGTAATAAATAGCCAGAAAGATTGTGCTTTTGTCATTCATAGTGTTATCTTTTAAAGGGAAGTTTTTTAGATAATGTCAACATTTTTTGGTAGTAAGCTTGAATGACGTGATTTTTTGCAAGAACTCTGGATAATAAGAGAACCTTCATATTCTTAATTTGATAGGTCAAGAAAAAGTCAATTTTTTACCGTCAGGTCAATATTCCTTTTATTGGGCAATAAAGCCAATTTTTTGTAATCAATAGGTCTGAAAGCAGAATGCATCATTCTCTTTCCTTTTCCATAGTGAGTGAGATGGAGCTTTCTGTTGTGTTCAGATGTGTCAAGAATTCAGACAACTTTGATTTTGTCATGCTTACAAACGTGTCATCCATGTACTTATCTTTTCTGTAAACGCAGAGGTTCTGTAAAGTTTTCTGAAGCTCATGTTTCCCATGACTAAGTTTTCCACTACTGCTGATACGGGGAGCCCATTGCTGTTCCAAAAACTTGTTTGTAGTGTTTTCCACGAGTAGTATAGTTAGTTGAATTTAAGCAAATTTCAAGTCCCTTAATAAGGTCAGTGGTTGACAAACCTGTGCATTGAATCAGTTCAGGATAGAATTGAAGGCGTTGCTTGGCCATATATAATGCCAATTGAATTGGAACTTTTGTAAATAATGATACCACATTGAATGAAACCATTCTTTCATCAGTTTGGAGTATTTCATGTGTAATAGGTGATGCAAAGTCTGAAGGGTTTCCTATGTAATGTTAAGAAACATTGCCGCGAAAAAGCCTACTTGAAAAGGTGGGTGAAACGTTGGCCAAATAAATTGCCAGAAGATAAAATTTATCTGCTTGATTTGAAACCTGGCAGCAAATGCTATGCTATAACATGAGTAGCAAAAAGAACAGCATATAAGGTTCTTCTGATTTTATGTACGTTGCCAGAGTAAATTCTTCCAACCACATGTCTAAATTTGTAGTGTAGCTGAAACTCTCCTGGATAGAGCGATCATTTTGGGAACAATTACAGTTAATCTTTTGTGAAACACTGTCCGAATTTGAATGTCCAATTACATACTTTAAAAATGGTTGTAAGGTAATGTCAATTGCACTTAACTTGAACTAGTTACTGTTTTTTTATTCATACCCGCAACTAATCATCACTATGAAAATGTATATAGGTTCTATTTGATTATGTTCAAGAATTTTTCCCGTTGTTTCCAAATAAATAATTGTTCCACACATCAGTGCAAACAATTGCCAGGTCATGATGGAAATCTTCAATTTTTTGACTTACATATGTTAGGACCTTAGCATTTTAGAGGAAGGACGAGCCTGAATTATTGATCAAAAACTTCGTTGCTGAATCTATATGTTTTTATCTTTCAAAGAAAGGTGTTTAAAAAAGAGATTGGCCAATCCTGCAGTCTTTAGATGACTATTGTGAAAGAGGCGCATTTTCTAGTCCGTTTGAACCTTAGGCATATTCTGACGTTTTTTTCAAAGAGTTGTCACTAAAAATGTCCTTAGTGAATTTTTTGTTGTTGGAATGTACAAGATTGGTTCGTGAAGTTGTGCTTGAGTTCTTCTTTTCAATATTGATGTTTATTTTTTACAACTTCCACATTAATTGTTTGCAGCAATAATGGCTAGTTCAATCAATGCTTTGAAACATGGCAGCAATTATTCATCAGCAGCATATGAAGCCATGATGAAGAAGTTGATGTATAGTGTATCAAAGTTGGTTGAAAAAGTTACTATTAAAATCAATCAGAAAAAGAAGCCTACTGGAGACCTAGGTTCTTTGTTCGGGCTGACTGATCCATCAAGTTTTATTAAGCCACCACCATCTCAACTAAAGGCTGGCTTAAACAAAGCAGATTTTATGAATACTTTTGGTAAGTGATTTCAAATTTCTTGCTGCAAGGTTTTGGTACTTGGATAAGATTCATGAAATTGTATGGAAGTTTTTTTTCGTTTTGTTGTGTTAATTTTGGACCAACTAAGTGATGTAGTGCAGTGCTTTTTAAGATCTTGGGTGCCAGTGCACGAGATTCTTGTGCTTTGAGATCTCACATAAACTGCTATTTTTGTGCCACTTCCAAGTTTTGCATTTCAAGTTTTTTTGTAGATGATGTCATCAGTGGCGTGAGTTTAGGCCATTTTTGCCAAGGTAACCTGGCCCTGGGTGCCAACTGCTAGAGGGAAATTTTTGACTCAAGTTTTTAGTAGAGACTAGGCTATAATGTTGTTGTTGTGAAATGATTTCAGTAGCCAAAGTCTCAGAAGTCTCTGGTTTGTGCGCAGAAGTGCAGTCGGGTCCATTATATTGGTTAGCAATTACATTAACAATAGGAATATTTTGATATTTCATTTATTCTAATTGGTATTTAGCTATGTATTTCTGCATTTGCAAACCACCTATTTTCAATATATTTGTGAAAACCTTACTATTTATGCTCATGCTTTGTAAAACTTAGCTATCTAATATGCACCATATCTCTGATTTATAAAAAGTAGGTAACCTGATTCAGTTAATAATTTAATGGCAAGAGTTAACATATATTGGCAAAATCTCTACGAAGGGCTACAGTAAGTTCATGTATATTGCAATACATTAATGTTTGATTTAAAAAAGAGCCTTCTTTGTATTGTTTGTGTAGTAGATTTTTATTATGAACTTCAAGATCTTCACCAGATTCTGTTTGGAACACTGCAGTCTCAAGTAGCTAATGACACCTTCCAGAGGTGGGAGAGGTGGATTAACCCATGTGCATTGCAGGTACCCACATTTGCAGGGTGGGTGCGGGAACCCACACTGCTATGAGTGCGGGGTGGGTGCGAGTCGAACTTCTATGGGGAGGGAGCGGGCTGTATTTGGTGCGGGTACAGCGTGGGCGTGGGTTGAGAAATTCTTTGAGTGCTGCGCCAAAGCAAATGAACTTAATCATCTCAAAAGTCTCAAAACACGTAGATGTACAGTTCTACCATCGTACACGGTGAGGTATAATTCAGTCTAGCAGCCTTCTACATAGATTAGACAACGCTTAACGCACAGCAAGTCACAACTGGACTGAAACATGTTTTTTATCACATCAAATCTGTTGAGTGCAAAAGATCAGATCTGTGGAAAAGTTTTGGTTTGGGTTTTACAATGAATAGAATGACCAGCTTGATTTTGCTGCCTGTTAGACTTGTCTTCAGGCATTATGAGTAGGGCAAGTTTTCTACTTTTTTACAGCTTCTGAAATAGTCAGAATTTATGTGGTACGATGCCTCAAGTTAGTTGCAAGAAATTTATTTTGCAACTTCTTCCTTTTTTGCATACAACTTTTTATTGCAACTTCTGTTAAAAATAACTGCATATTTCTCATGATTTTATTGCAACAAACATCCCTGAGTCATGAGTTTTTAGTAAAAAAGTTTTTTTCAGGTGCAAACTGCAAGACTTGCTGCGTCTCTTGGGCTTTTTACAGGCTCTGTAGTGCTTATCAGATGAGAGAAATTCTTGCGCAAAGTCACGTGCAATCCATCTGTTTTCACGCGAACTGCTTGAATTTTCCTGGGTGCAAAAATGTTAATCACCAAATTAAATAATCATCTAATTATCAAATTTGTTTCAGTGGGAAAGTTATGAATTTGCAATGTGACGTGAAAAAAGTGGCTCATTTCGTACTAAATGCGTGATTTCAAAGTACAAATGTTTTGTGCACCAGCGCTGAAGATGTTAAGTGGTGATGATATTTTGAAAACATGGCTTTAACTTCCATTATAAGTAGGCCTTTTGTACTTCAGTTGGTTGCAATGATACAACTTTTGGTAAATTTTATGCAGTTTTGCTCTACATTAATTCTGAAAGCATTTCCTATTCTCAAAGTGCACCTTCCTTAAAATCTTTCATGGATAATTGTTGTTTTTCAGGTTCAGCATCTCTAGAAAACAACAGAATAATTGATTTGTAAGTTTCTTTCAAATTATTTCTAACTACTTCCTTTGTGCAAAAAGCAGCTTTTTAAACTACAGATGTCTTTCAGATGAGCACATTAAAAATTTATTGAAAGATGTTGTTGTTGAAATTCGAAATTCAATGACATTAAAAATTCGAAAGATTTTATTCAGTATGTTGCTGTATCATCAAACCAATAATGTTTGAAAACATTGCAAAATGTGTTGTATAAAAACTGGTTTCAAAACAAAAGATATTTCGTATGCTGTTGTCTCATGGATTAATCATCTGTTTTCTTATTGTTTTTTAACTTTCAATGTTTTTTGTGAAACTCCAATGTTATGCTGCTTGCAAATTCACAGAAGAGCTAGATAATTCGATGAACATTTGCATGTGCCACTTCAGATTTGCAGTTACCTAGTCCCACGCCCCAGTTTCATCATGTTTTTTTCATGTAAGAAGTGCAAATTTAACACAGTACAGCATGGGAGAAAAATTTCTTTCATGAACAATTGTACACCTAACCATAACAAAGGAGTTTTATGAACACTAAAGTCAGCTGTTTGAAATATTGTGAAGCTAAATGATTTGTAATGACATTTTGGTATAATTTAATGCAAAACTGGGAACAATGGTAACAAAACGTTTACATTTCTACAGAGGTGTGTTGCATTTTGCTTGCTAATGGTTCTTTGCTGAAGTGTCTGTATTTAACTTAGAGATTGCTAATTAGGTATGCTGTAAGTAGTTATATATATATATATCCATAGTATGGTTTACATTTTCTGGAACCCTTACACATTCTAGCTTTGGATTATTTTTCAGACTATCCATGATTAAACAAAAGCATGGCAAAGCTTTGAAAAAAGTCCCATAAACCACTAGTGCCATTGCAACTACTGTTATTGTCATGAAACAAATGTATGTGATCGAGTTTGCTTGCATTTTGAAACAAACCAAATTGACCTGTTAACGATGACCTGCAAAATGTGACATATCCGGCCATATCCTAAGTTGGCCATGGGTGTTCAACATATGGTCACTGAGTGGATGACTGTAGCAGTCCTTGGTCAAGAGCGTTTGCTTAATTAACTCTTTGGCCTCTGGGTGGTTTTGGCGATTTTCGCAAAAAAACCAGCAGTTTTCGGTTGCCTTACCAACGCCCTAGCTCCTCCGCCAATTGCGCTAGAGAGCTGTTCAACGGCTCAAACGGATCTGCCAGTCTAGTAGATTGCACTCGACAAAAAATTTTTTGCCTGGGGGATGCGGGTTTGTTCGTGAGTGACGTCATAAGTGAAGTAGTTTTAGGGTCATTTTG
>JGI24022J15233_10009604_pt1 | contig 10910 bp, 6 predicted proteins | sample Ectturendosymbi2_FD_15233 | JGI IMG/M metagenome (IMG submission 15233)
AGTCGACTCCAGCAGGATTCTGCGTTTTTTTTTCGGACGCGGATCCGGACCCGGAGTCAAAATTTTGTGAAAAACCGGAGCCGGATCAGGAGTCACTTTTCAGTTTCGGCAGTAACAGGAGTCTTTGTGGTCATTTCTTGAGTAAAAACATGGGTAAATTTCTATTGGATCGATGATGGTAGTCGGAGTCTGAACAGGAGTCGGATTCTCAAATTTGAAAACTTGCCGGACCCGGATTCAAAAATTTTGGAACAGGAGCGGAGTCTAAAAAAGTGACCACCTCCGGCCACCTCTACTTCGCACTAACCTGAGGATATGGTCGACGAGGGTCACCGGGAGACCAGTTCAAGGGGGCAGCAGTAGAGCAAGATGCACTAATCTTGTGAGCATACTTTATGACTTCCTCAGAAAAAACAGAGCCTAAAAAGGCAGCAGTGATATATAATAAAATTTCACGAAAATCAGCCTCAAAAATGCAAAAATGCAATAAACAAACCTTGATTGGCCCGGTCAAAACTTTTTAACTTCTCTTTCGCATGGTATAGTGACTGAGCCAAGAGATTTTCAGCGCTTTTTAAATGCTTCTGAAGGGAGCTGATAGCCTGTTCCAAAAATATCATAAATCACTCTTCCACATAAAGCTCAAAAGAATTTACAAATCAACATCCCAAAACGACATCAAACGGCTTATAGACGAGTTAGATAAAAAGCGCTGCGGCCAAAAAAACGTCAATCTTATTTTCAATCGGCTACAGCTAGCAGATATGTGGGTGGGCGCAAGGGAAAGGTTCACGCGCGGTGCTGCCATTGGCCTGCCACCAGTGCGCATGTAGTTGCGCGAACACCAGAGAGCACAAACGGAGATGGCGTCGCACACAACTCTTGACACTTCGACGGAAGCACCAAAGCGAGCATGACAAAAATGAACTGTAATTAATAATAATTTGAAAAGTGCGCGCATGTTCAAAGTCTTTTTGCGCCCCAACTATTTTTTTCAGCGTTGCTCACTTCTTCAAGGATTTCCACAAAACACAGATCTGAACTGCAAAACTTGCCGATCTTTTTTTAATAAGCGTTTGCGGCAACGCCAATCAAGTTGCGGTCAATTTTCAGTCACAGCACGTGGCAACACATGAGCTCTAGTAAATTGCAATGAAGTCCCATAGCTAGCCCACCAGAATGTTTGCTAGTTGCCAAGACAAAAGCAACCGAAACGATATTCACAAATTCATGGCTTAACAGCATTTTAAGGATGACCTTCTGCTAATTAACATCATTTTATAAAGAGCACAGCGCACGTTTTGATCATAATACCTTTGCAAGGAATTTGCTTTTACTGTGCGTTTTGCATATAATAACATTTTTGCTTTATGAACTAGGCTTAGTTAAATACAGTATATTGTAAAATCATACGCTTGTTAAGCAAACAAAGCTAAAATGTATATTATTTTCAAAAAATAACAAACATAACAAATTGGACATTCGAATCTTGGCCATGCATACTGTAACACAAAGGAGTGCAAAGTATTTATCTCAAATAGGGGTCTCCAGACATTTTTGTCATGGGGCCACATAAGCTATTAAGCAACTGTTCAAGGACCAGACATCTTATGTAATGTGATTGTTGCGGATATGTTACATTCTACCAAATCACCACATTTTCATAAATATATCATTTTTTTTATCATTGACGAAATGGTTTCGCCCGGCAGATTTGGCCCGCGGGGCATAGTTTGTAGACCCATGATCTAGATTCCAGAGCAATACCATTGACAGTACAACTTGCCTTTTTTAATTGCTGTTCTTTTTGCTACTCATGTTGTTTCGTAGCATTTGCCACCAAGTTTCAAATCAAGCAGATAAATTAACTGTTCTGGCGATTATTTTATTATTAGCCGACGTTTCGCCCACCTATTCAAGTGGGCTTCTTCAGGGCAATGTCATACTGCTCATTGTTTTTTGTTATTAGTAAGGTGCACGTTATATGTGGTTAAAACATATCTCCTGAAAAAATACGCAGTACTACATAATAGAGCTCGACCGACGTATCGGCATGCCGATATATATCGGCCGATATGACGATGTTGCTGATGTATCGTATTCGTATCGGCAAAATTTCGCCGATATATATCCGCAATATTTGCTCATAAAAGTGTTACGCTGTTGCTCTGCATGGAGTGTTCGCAAACCCGAGTTGCTACTTCGTCTCTGACCCTGATTGATTAACGCAAATGCTCTGCCCAGTTCCTAGCGCAGAGCCTTCATGCATGTGGGGCCACTGTACAATAGTCCCGACAAAACGTTCTATGACGTAACATTTGCTCGCAGGTTTTCGTGTGGTAAGCAGATTATTGTCTGCAAACAAACTAGGTTACGTGCTGTTGTGCTGGTTGCAGTGTTGCCAACCTTGCGGTTTTCCCGCGAATTTGGGCTTGTTTTTTGCGGAGTTGCGTTTTTTTTGAAGACGTGCGGGTTGCTTGTTTTTGGGCTTGTTTTAATTGAAATTTGCTTGTTTTTTTGCAGATTTCTGTTTTGAGGATTGCTTTTTTTTCGAATGTTATGGCACTTTTGCTGTTTCAATTTACTGCCAAAGGCATATTGGGCGTATTTTTGTGAAAATTTGCTCATTTTGGGCTTCTTTTTTCGGATTTGCCACCCTGATTTTGTATTTGATTTTCTTGCTGATTTTTCGCTTTGCTGATTTTTCCTGGCAACGCATTTTGGGCTTGTTTTTCGGTTAAATTACTTACTTTTGACTTGTTTTTCAAATTTACTTGCTTGTTTTTGCTGGTTGGCTGTTCTATCAAACCGTCTAGGCTAGGCAGCCTTGCTTTCGGCGTGCATCAAAAAAGTGCCAACGTCACAGCGGTCAGTGATCCAGGTTTGCGCAGAACTCAATGTTGTACGGTTTTTCATCGTGAAGCGGTGGTTTTAATGCGTCACGCATTGTATTTTACGTACTCATAAGATCTGAGCGCAGACACAGATGTCTTCACAGTGAGTAGACTTTCCTGTTTGTGCATTTGTTGATTCAAAAATACCAGTATCAGCATCGGTAATGAAAAACATCTGTATTGGCCCAAAAGAACTTAATCAGTCGAGCTCTACCATAAATATCAACGACTTTGAGTGATGCTTGGACCACCATTCTTTCTGCTGTTGACCTTTAATGATCATTGTATGGGCAAACCGTTTCATCAACAAACTGAGTTACTTTGTTTATTTAACATATTTAATTTTCACCAGGTTATGCAATCACCCACTAGATGTGGTTTGTCATTAACAACTTTCGCCTAGTCATAAATTCTGATGTTTTACCTCCTTTAGGAAATCTTGACCACTCTCCCATCTTTTTAGAATTAAATTTCAATCTTTGTACGCATATCTCTTCGTTCATCAGATGCTGGGATTATTCTCAAGCCGACATCAAGAAATTAAATGAAATTTTACTTATAGCACCTTGGGAAGACATCATAGCTGTATCTCCGACACCGGACATTGCCTTGACTAATATTACTGACATAATCAACCAAAGTGCTTGTAGTACTTGCATTCCCATTAGAACAATTGAATCGAACAAGTCAACATCTTTAAATGCTAAACCCTGGATCAATCAAAATCTAAAGAAGATGATCTTCAAAAGGCGTAGATTGTTTGCTAAATGGCGACAAACACAATGTTGCCGTCACCGCCTTGCCTACAACCGCCTTCGAAAAATAACTCAGAGATACATCAAGGATCTTAAGAATCAGTGTAACCAATTTGTTCTCAGCAAGCTTGATTCATTATCGAAATCTCGACCTGACTTCTGGAAAACAGACTTTCTGGAAAAGATTTGCTTGGCAAACGTTCATATTCAAATGCTCCTTTGGTCTGTGGTGACACTGTTTACTATGACATGACATCAAAAGCAAAGTTTTTTAATATTTTACCTCCATTTCCACCGCATCCGACTCCATACTGTCTAAAGTTCTTCCTAGGTTTTATATGTACACTGATTTATGCATTCCTCCCCTCTTAATCGAGGCCCTTGATGTTTACCATGCACTACTACCTTTTAATCCTCATAAATCGTAAGGTTTTGATAATCTGCCCAACCGACTTCTTAAAAACTGCGCTCAATCTCTTGCCACTCCATTCAGTCTTTTCTTCAACTTCATGCTAGCCACTTCCCACTTTCCAACAGCTTGGAAAATTGCGTCAGTAATTCCTCTTCACAAATCCGAATCTTTACATGATGTAAAAAATTACAGACCGATTTCTATCCTTCTCCATCGACAGTTTTTGAAAAGCTAATCCATAAACACCTTTGCAGTTATTTCGAAGCCAACAATTTGCTTTGTAATCACAACTCTGGATTCTGCAAATACCACTCCACTACATCTAATGTATTAGAAGTTACTCATAAACTTCTCGTTGCCAAAGACAGTGGTTGCTCACCGAGAGTTGTGTTTTTAGTTGACAAAGTCATTCACTCCGTTCTTCTTTTCAAGTTGCGTCAGCTTGGCGTGACACGTTCTCTTTATAACTTACTGCAGTCCTACCTATCAGGTAGGTCGCAACTCGTACGTTCAGGAGATTTTTGTTCTGACCATTTACTTACAAACTATGGCGTGCCTCAGGTATCCGTACTTGGTCCGCTACTTTGTTAGTATAGACATTGGTATAAACATTAAATCAAATCTTAACTTTCCCTATTTGCTAATGACACTGTTCTTCTAAAAACCCCATTGCTTTACACATTACGTTAGCAAATGATTTACGTCAGTTGGAGATGTGGTCCGACTTGTGGAGTGTTACTTTTAATGCTGCAAAAATCCAAGTTCTTACGATTACAAATAATCTATTTTTTCGTCCTCCATTACGGTTCTGCAACCAAGCACTAACTAAAACTGTTTCTCACAAGCATCTATGGCATATTTTTCATCGGTCTCTGATTTGGCATTTGCACATCTAAATCTTGCATTGATCACAGAGCTATGTCAATAATTAATGCGTTGTAAACGATTAAGGACTTTCTTCCCAGGTATTCACTTCTTGTACTTCATCGTGCATACGTTTTGCCCATCCTTGATTATGATGATATTATTTATGGTAACTGTACGACTACTGACTCTAATCTTCTCGAAAGCGTTCTGACTGCTGCAGCTCAGCTTATTCTCGGTTGTCTCAGGACCACATCACGTAAGATTATTCTTGAACAGGGGTTCCCAACCTTCCTCTTACGACGTACCCATTTAGCATTCTGACAGATGAGCATGTACCCCTTCAGCATTTCAACAAATTACCATGTACCCTTTCAGCATTTCGACAGATGAACACGTACCCCTAAAATTTCTCATGACAAAATATTTTGTCATAATTATTCATAGATGTATTTGACAATAAGCATATCAGGATTTTTGAATATATCATTCACTGATATATGTATAAATATTTGGAAAGGAATGGTATGTAAATATATTTCTCTCTTCTATTGCTAACCTTAAATGTACCCCTTCAGATAGGCAAATGTACCCCTGGGGGTTGATGTACTCCAGGTTGGGAACCTTTGTTCTAGAATAATTTGGTCTTACACCATTGTTTGTCCGTCGTCAGGTTCACTTTCTCAAAGCCTTCCGTACCAACCTTTTTGGAACATGCCCATCCTTCGTATGCGCCTTTGATTCCAAATTTTTTTTAAATCTTTGCAACTACTCTTTACGTTTCCATATGAATGTTCAGCTACCCTCCTGTAAAACACATCCCCTACATAATGATATTTTCCATAAAGACTCAAAACTCTGGAACTCTCTGCCCACTGCCTTTCATAATTTAAGTTTACGCCAGTTCTGCTCCAAAGTATCAGACTTGTTCCTTACCAAAAAAACTAATGTTTGGCATTTGTACGGTTGCAATACAAACGCAACTGCCATTTTGTGTATGCTTCGTTTAGGACATAGTAAATTGATTGAACATACATAGATGGCCATTACAAATAGATCTGTCAATGTTGCGCTATTAAAATAGAAGTTCACATATTTTTTGAATGTCCTTCCACCTATACATCACGCCAAATGTTGATCACAGATGTTTCTAAGATTCTTGTTGATGAAAATATATTTTCCAACTTTGAATTTACTACACTAAATCGCACTGAACTAATCGAAATACTTCACTTTGGACATCCCGAACTATCTAAAAATCTGTCCTTATGCCTGTTTAAAGCAGACATGTTTGTTTTTTTCAAAGTACCTACCCTGTTAATATAACTTCACCACAGGGGCGAATTTTCATTTTCGGGGTCCTAGGCTATTTTAAATTGTGGGCTCCCCTTGAAGGTTTGCGACGACTGATGTCACACAAATCATCACTACACGTGCTTGCTACATTTATTGAACAAGTTGTTCCAATTCACAACCGTTTTACTTTATTCTGAATTCCTTCAATATCAGGAACCAGAACCGTGTCAGCCGCTCTTCACACCTCCCAATTGGGAGCCCACGCTGTAATAGAGGACCCAAAATTCAGACCTTAACACCACCAAACAAAGCCTCAACCCCCCAAGTTTAAATATGATATCCGTATCTTTTTCTGTCCTGTAAATTATCGACGGAGCAGCACCTGCAGCTGTTGTTTGGAATAACACTGCCTGATCAGCGCCGGCGCCTAGGGCGCTAGGTCAAAGGGGGCACCAAAAAAGGGCCAAGAAATATACAACTATGTGGTTCTGAAAGTGACGAACGTCCACCAAGTAATGGTGAATGAACATGATGAAAGTGAATGGAACAAACGTTCACGCAGCTTTTCAGGTTTGCTGCATAGGGTCAATACTTTTGTTGTTAATTTCAATTTCATATATTATTCATCTAATCAACTTTTCTAATGTACAAAAACTTCCTTCTTATTTCCGCAATGAACAATGGGTTAATACGTAGAAGGATCTTTTTGTAGGACGGATGGGCGGTTGAGTGGATCTTGCCTAACTACGGTGCTTACAAATCTATCAATAATGTGCTGTTGTCATGGCCAGGAAGGCATGCCATCCTAGCTTTATCAACTTCACTTCAATTATTTTAAAGTTACCATTTCTGTTATTTTCATTTCTTGATTTTCCTGGCCCTGCTGCTTTACCAGACTACCTTCATGTCGAAGCTTTCACTAAGTCATGTTTCGGCCATTCAGTGCAGTTACGGACGCTGTTGAACCAACAGCATTATTGGAGCTAATAGACTATTTGACAAATGAAATTTTGGTTATAGGCCGCATCACCTTTTTTAACCAAACAGATTCTAGATGAAACTAAAGATTTATGGCGACGGTTCTGTCGAAATTGTGACCGCAGATGAAACTAAAAAATAGTGAAATAAAATAACAAAAATTAGGATATTTTGTTTTGAAGGCCATTTGGCCTCGGGATGTGCCGCACTGTCGAAACATTTTTTCAGAAATCACCATTGGGGGCCCCTGGTAGCATTTCGGGGAGGCAGAGTTGGGCTACTACGGCACTGTCAGGAACAAAAACAGTCACAATGAAACTAACGAAAAAGGCAGCGGTGAAATTATTTGACCACACTCCCATTACATATTTGTTGAGTACCTAACTGGCCTCGTGTAATCTGGAAAATGGATTCAAGCGTTTTGTTCCACACATTTACGTAACTATAACCAATTCTCAAACCCAGAAAAAGAGAATGCTCATCGTGATTCACTTCAATCCTTCGCGCTCATTCTTTTATAGAGATCTTTTCTTAGTGGCATAGTAAACACACGTGCGTTGAAGCAAAACAAAACTGCAAATATAATGCTTTCAGAAATGCTGGAAATTGTCATTCTCTCAAAATTTTGGGGCCCCCCAAAATCGGGGGCCCTAGGCATATGCCTTTTTAGCCTAATGGTAAATCCGCGCCTGCTTCACCATCTACCGTTTTTTCTGTTTGTAATTTCCTGTATGTGCGTCCCTATTTTTGTTAACCTTTGCATTGCCAATGACCTCTTCAGGCCTTGGCCTGCCATCGTCGGCTGTTCGTAAATAAATAAATACCACATACATAGTGAAAAATGTACAAGGGAGAACAAAAGATATGTCTATTTATCCAGGAGTATGAACTGTTGAGTACTAGCCAAAAAATGAGGTTATTATTGCTAAAGAAATCAGGATGTAGCTAGAGTGCATCTTGTTTATCAAAAGAAGCTCTGAGCTCATTTTCATGAAACAGAATTGCTGAATAAGAGCTTGGACTTCTTTTCTGCAAGCAAGCTTCATACAGCAACGTCAAAGCTGAGTTTGAACTGTTGAGTATGTCAAGAGATACTTGGACAAAATCTGCATATAAACTTGTTGCTTTTTGCAGTTGTCACCAGAAACAATTATTAAAAAATATTTTATGCCAGAAACAATTATTAAAAAATATTTTATGCCAGAAACAATTATTAAAAAATATTTTATGCAAATTTGAAATCAAACAGAACTACCCACTTGATTTTGATGACTGATGTCTTCTTTGATTTTAGCAATTTTGATTGCTAAATCTTGCTGTTCCCTAGCTACTTCCATCAAAGCAGACAAATCACCATTCTTTTTCAAAAGTAAATCAGTCAGTTGTCCAACATCCATGCTGCAACAAAATAATTTCTTCGTTTAATGCTGAACAAGAACAACACCCTTTAACAAATGTATGAAACAAGCAATACAAATTTATCATCAAACAAGTTAAACCACTAATTACGTTATGTGCATATTTCATACAAAAAGATTAAAGAACTATTAGCAGCAAACACATGAATCACAAACAAAATGAAACAGTTGTTGAAACGTTTGTTATATACAAAAACTGCTTAACTAAATGCTAGCAAAATCAACTAATGGCAAAGCAGTCATTTTTATAGGGGCACGAGAGCCAGAAAATCAATAGTAGAACATATTATAGGCACAAATAACCCAAATAAACGTTTGTCAGTTCAGAAGTAATACAGCACAAACAAAATTAGAATTTGATCAATTCAGTCCTTCATATAAGTTTTAATTTCTAATCATTAATAAAACTCAGTTATTTGCATGAAGCACTTGCACCTCCTACCAAATCCATGAAAGCTAATCATATATGGAGTGCTATAATATAGGCGGTAATATTTAATTTTTCCAACATTAAAATCAGTGCAAACACATATGTAAAACTAATCATGGCAACACATTAGTTAACAGCGTCACTTCAACGAAAAACTTTGTCTGCATTTAATTCATGCCACATTCAGTGAAAATCATATGATGATTCCACGTGCATCACACTTTTTGCATGACTCAAGTTGAGTCTGATTCATTTTGGAGAAACTGAGCTCGAGCCACTATATTGTGACTTATGAATCAAGTCATGCTAGGGGGATTAAAATGTAGCATTTAGTCAATAATGGGATTAACTCAAATGTTTTTATCTGATTTGAGTTGGTAACATACTGAAACCTCAACAGTCTGAAAGACTTAGCTACAATCTGCATGAGGTGTATTACTATTTTGCCTGGTCATCATGAATTCTAGGGAATTATGCAAGAGTGTTATTTCTTGGTTAGTCATAGATACACAATCTAACCAACATTCATACCTCACATTTTGATTCACTCCTGGCCGATTCTGAGCAGAAGACTGTTGCAATATTGTTTCAAACAGTTGCCTGTAAAATTTAAAAATGGGCCATTACTTTAACACAAGTAATTTACCCTTACACACTTTTACATTGGTTAATTTCCTTGATGTAAAAGTAAGCACAATGACTGAAATGATTTATCAGAATTTGACAAATACTGTGCTACACTTCGCACAGCACAAACCATTTCATTGCTTGACAATTAACACCTCCATTGTCAGTGTATGAATATGTCACACTTTGAAATCCCACATTAAGCTTCTATTTTCACACCAATTTTAACTCCAAAACTCACCAGTCGATTGTACTAGACTGCTGTTCAAACCTTCAAAAGACTTTTTGCAATGAAAAAAAGTTAAGTTTGGGTTTCAGTTTTTCTGTGGGTGACGTCATAAGTGGGTAAGTTTATGCCTTTTTGGCTGACGTTATAGGGCCCTGGGCCCCAACTGCAAGAGGGAAGTATTTCCCTCAAGGTTTTAGTGGAAACTAGGCTAAAATCCAAGTCTTTTGATCCTTTTGAGTAGCTTTCTAAGGTTTCTAGTTCAAAAGTTAGGGTAAAATAACCAAAATTTGTGTTATATAAATCTTTTTACCCAAATTTCGTTTTTGACAAAAAGGGCTGGTATCTTATCTGAAGGAGGCCCACTAGCCAACACTTTAAAAAAATTGATATATGATAGGGAATTTGGATGCAAATGTCTATACTGCAACACGAAATCACCAGAAAACACTCTGAAAAATGCAAGAAACAATAACCTCCTGAAAACCAAAAGAAAACGAAATACTAAAATATAAGCTAAGTGGGGCAAAGTTTTTACATTTAACTTGCCAGGGGAGGTGTTCGCACCCCTTCTCCCACCATTTACAACACTGATCAGAGCAGTTATACAACATTCCAAGTTAACATAACTGAGAGGAAACGAGCCAGGACTTACCATGTTCACCCCAAATGGGAAAAGGATGATTTAGTTATCCAATCTCAGAAGATGTGATACTGAGAAACCCGCTCTTTTTGGATCAACTTATTATTTGTGCGAGTCTGCTTTCTCACATATGTATATAATCAAGCCCAAGTACTGATTAACAATGATTGATAACCACTTAAAAGCGTGTCTACGCCTCATGCTTCTATCGTGACGTCACGTGCCATCACCATTGGCGCGTATCCAGCTGAGTCATGTGACTACGTATTGCTTCGCGCCACTACGTCACTACCGAAACAGCCTTTTGCGTTTTTTCCTTTTTTACAGCGCTTTTCTCCTGATTAACCAATAAGAACCTGCAGCAAGA
>JGI24022J15233_10009605_pt1 | contig 10909 bp, 5 predicted proteins | sample Ectturendosymbi2_FD_15233 | JGI IMG/M metagenome (IMG submission 15233)
TTTTNTGTTTGTTTAACCTCTGTATGTTTTCTATGCTGCACACTGCTCTTCATAAGCTAGTTTACAAATCACGGTTATTACAAGAAGTCACTAGTGCTTAACTCGTTGGCGTCCAGCTGCTTTCGGGGATTTTCGAAAAAAAACCCGCCTAAACACACGTGACTTTGAGTAGGAATTTCTCTTATTCAGACAAAAAAAGTACCGTAGTTACCCTATTGTTAGTTACCCTTGATTATAAACCACACAAAATGGTGTTAAAAATAAATGCAAGCCGCATTAGAAGATAGGTTACCGAAGCCTTTGAGATACATTCGCGTACTAGCATGTTTCACCTTTAACTCTTTGACGTCCGGGTTAATTCAAGCGGTTCGCAAAAAAAACAGCTGGATCGCAAGTGGCTTTGCACAGGAATATCTCTGCTCCGGTTCGGGTTACGAACCTGGTTGAAGTGTGAAAAGATGTGGCAAGTCTTGTAGTTTGTACTTGAAAAAAATTTTTGCTTGGGGGGTGCGGATTTTTTGTGAGTGACGTCATAAGTGGAGGACTTTTTGGCTACCATGACCAACTTCACCTGGCCCTGGGCGCCAACCGTTAGATGGTAGTATTTGCTGAAGTTTTATTGGAAACTAGGCTACAATCCGAGTCTTTTGATACTTTGGATGACCTGCTAGGGTTTCAGGTTCAAAAGTTATGATCTAAACTAATACAAATTTATGACTAATTAGCTCATTAGATAATTAATTTGTTTATTTTAGATCATAACTTTTTAACCAAAAACGCCAGAAAGTCGATCAAAGGCTGAAAAGACTCGGACTTTAGCCTAGTTTTCAATGAAAACTTCAGTGAAATACTTTGGCTTAGTGGTTGGGCCCTAGGCCAGGTACCATGAGCCAAAATGGCCCCAAAACTACTTCACTTATGACGTCACTCAGAAAACATCTGTAAACCCCAAGAAAAAATTTTTTTTTCTTGTGCAGACTTGAAGACTGGCCAATCCGTTTGAGGGTTTGAACAGCTCTCAAGTGCGATGCTGCCATGTGAAAAGTCCGTAGCCTTTGCAATGCAAAAGTGAAAAGTCCATGATGCAATGTTGGGAGAATATCATGATGAATTAGACTATATAATTACTGGCTAGTCAAAAAAATGTTTAGGCAAACCATCTGGCACATCAATGGCCAAAACTCTAATATTGCTAGACTCATCAAAGACAAAAATGGTGTTTTACTCAGCAGTGAGAATGACAGACTTGGGTGGTGAAAAGGGTAATTCAATGTTCTTTTGGACTCTGCAACTTCCACAACAACAGGTGCGCTCATGGGAGAAAAATAACATCAATTCAGCCAAAGTCTCCTAGCTGTCAAAATACTGAAGGCTGGCATCACTGCAAGTTGTGGTAAAATCTGACCTGAAATACTCACTGTATGTCTTGAATCAAGAAAGAGTTCTTTGTTTGTTTTTTTCCTGTGACCAACAAATTGACAAACATGGCAGATATACGTTGGTTTTGCCTAAAATTTTCAGGACTAATGCATGTGGGTATTAAAAACATTTGTGGAAATTTTCATTGCAAAAGAACTAGTACAAAAAGTTTTTGAGTTTTACACAACTGATTCCAGGTATGAATATATTCGCATACCTGTGTGCAAGCAATGGCACACAAATATGAATATAGTCAGTCATACACCAATGCAGAAGGTGATATGGAAAGAAATTATGAAGTTTTTCAGAAGAATCGTCTCTTAATACATCAATTATTTCAAATTTATAAGCATAAGCAGTAAAGTTGTAATTTGATTCAAAATTTTTGATTCAAATTTAATTCAAAACCCAAAAAATTTATTGAACGTTGATGTCAAAAACAATACCTGTGCGTTTGCTACAATCTGCTGGGAACATCAGCATCTCCTGCATTACTGCTCTTCTTGAGTTGATACTGAAACCTATCAGTACAGACTTGCAAAAACTGCCCAGACGAATGTTGTCAAGACAGCTGTCAATACATTAGAGACCTGCTCAATTGGAAAGACCGCCTAACCACAACTCTAGAAACTGAAAAGCAAAACCAGTGTTTTACATCGTGGCGGCAGATGCAAAAGCACTTCACCCAAGCTTGTGCAGAGACACGGTAACAAAAGCCCTTGAATGTGCATTGGAGAAGGATTCCAAATTGACCACCAATGCGCAAAAAATACTCAAGCTGAACGATATTTGCCGAAACAACGTTGTCACCCAATATGGAGGCCAGCTATATACCCATAAAAACGGTATTATAACCAGTGACAACAACTCAGTCTCATTGGCAAACATTGCTGTACATTACATCCTATAGCTGATTGTTGGTGTGCTATGTGAAGCAGCACTTTTCCGCAGATTTATCGATAACATAATCTTGATAGCTTAATCAGAATCATCAAATGAAAACATCCCACAAGTACTAGCTTCTGCATTTGCTAACAGTGGTTTTGAACTAGCGTTTTGCCAAGCTTGCACAGCCGATCAAAAGGGCGAAGTTGAATCCCTAGAAGTTAATCATTGCATAACTACTGGCAATAATTTTGGCTTTGTCACTAAATACTTCATTAAACCCACAGCAGAGGGGAGGCAGTTCATACATGGAAAATCACACCACCCAAAGTCACCTTCAAGTCAATCTTATTTGGAGAAGCAATAGAGATGACCTAACCAAAGTAAGGAAGACTACCTCAGCAGCTTTAACCGACTCAAGAAAAAGTGATCTGCTCAAGCTTCCGTTTGCACATGACTAATGACATGATAGCAATGGTATCAAATTGAGAAAAAAGACTACGGGCCCCAAAAGGCGAAAAGAAAGATGACCCACAAGTTTGGGCTATATCTTTTCCCCACCTGATAACTCTCACAAAGTGAGAGAAAAACATAACCCGAAAGCAATGATAACCCACAAGAGACCAACAAACAATTACTTACTAACTACAAACACCTTGCTTTAAGCAAGATGAGAGAGCATGTCAAAGGGTTGTTGGTCCTTGTGGCCACTGTGCACTTTGTGGTAGCTATTGGAAACACAATCAATGGTGCCTGTGTTTCACAAATAATGAGCAAAACTAAAACCTCAACCAAAAATTGAATGGGATGTGCGCAAAGAACAACAGCCAAATATATGTGGCACGAACAAGAAATAATAAGTAATCATGACATGTGATCTCTATTGTTGCTTACTGCCACAGTGTGAAGCTTGCGCATTTGCCACTCGGGCTTTCCGATTGCATCAAAATGGTGCTGTGACAAGGATGTGAAGGTCGTGCCAGGTGCAGCATTCACAAAGAGAACGTGCGATCGGTGTGGTTAGTTGCAAACAGGAGATGTTATTGCAACCTCTCCGTTGGCATTGTGTTGAATGTGTGATTCACCACGAATGGGATGTGCGCGAAGAACAACACCCATATGTATGTGGCGCGAACAAGCAATAATACAGTGGTTGCGACATGTGATCTCTATTGTTGCTTGCTGCCACTGTGTGAAGTTTTGTGCACTTTCTGCTCAGGCTTTCTGATCGCATCAGTAGTGACTTGTATCTTCTGCCATGAACAATATGTTGGTCAAACCAGGAACAAATTTTCCACGAGATGGTCATCGCACCACAATAATTGGAACAGACCCAATTGTGAAATTGATGAAAATAACAAAGATAAAGTGGCCTTGTGGCACTTTGCAGAGTTCATGGAAACGTAAATAAACTGCCAATACATGAGGTTTACACGGTTACATTTGTTGAACAATCTAATTCCCTTCTTTGGATTTCTGCGAAGATAGTGGTATCACAAACTTAATGCACAAATTGACACGTTGGCTGCTGGGCTACAATATGTTCGTACTTTGAAATCGGCCTAAAACAGCAGTTTTGGTTGCCTTACCAATGCCATAGCTCCTCTGCTGATTGCGCTTGAGAGCTGTTCAAACCCTCAAAATATTTGGCAGGCCTTCAAGTCGGCAATCAAAAAAAATTTTTTGGTTTTGGATTTCGTTTTTTTTTTGAGTGACGTCATAAGTGGGGTAGGTTTTTGACCATTTTGGCTCCTGTTTCCTAACCTAGGGCCCAACCGCTAGACCAAAGTATTTCACTGAAGTTTTCATTGGAAACCAGGCTTAAGTCCGAGTCACTTGTTACTGGTATAAAATTTGTGTTTAGAATTTTCATTGATTTATTTTAAGAAAAAATGTGAGAGCTTCATTCATTGAGTAATATTGCACACAATGTGTTGAGATTGGATCATTGAATGTGTACCCATGTAGAAATTAACTATACTGCGCAAATATTTGGCCCTATGGTAACAACCTTTTGATTTTGATAAAGTCAAAAACTTTTTACCTGGCCATGATGATTAAATTGTTAATACTGCTTTGGTTGTTTGTTACAGTAAATACCCTTGAAGTGAACAACTCAAATCAATGGCTGGGAGTTACAGTAAAATCAGAAAAACCTGGAGGCAAAGTTGCGGTATGTTTACTGTTGAAGTTGTGCATGGTTTTTGAGAATCTTTATATGAAATTTGTGTGTCTTCAAGAAGTTAGTCCAAGCATTTTGAGTTTTCTTTACAGAGTTAATTGTTCCATATTTGCAAATGCTGAATAAGCAAATGTGAAATGTTACCATCTTCGGCTCCAGTGTACGAAATATTTTTACTTCAAAATCCCACATGAGCCACTATTTTCGTGTCACTTGGCAACTCCGTAACTTGTCAGGCGATTTAGCTAGAAAGCTGTTCAAACTAGAACTCAACTGATAAGGCTTTTTTGGGCTGATACTGATGTTTTTCACTGCTGATAACTGATGCTGATCAGTTCCTGATATGGGCCAATACTGATATCTTTTTTGCATTACTGAAAATATAGATGAAAGACATTGCAGTGCATTTTTTTCCTTCAATGCTACATAAACAAAAAAGCAAAAGCTCGAAGTTTTCTGTAGGCTTTTGAGGAATCAGCCGACTGGGATCTGCGTTCATCATTTGCGATGTGTGCAATTTGTATAAAGTAACTTCACTCCACAGTTGAAACAAGCAAGGAATCAATTGCAAATTTTTTACAGGAAATTGATTTCATGTAACACTGCGTTGTTTCAAGTTATAATTGGATGCATCGACTTGCCAATAGTTGCATTTATCTGAAAATGACATATTAAATAGTGCTGATCATCGTAGCTGGCGTTGGGATTTATTAACTTGTTATTTTTGTGGTAAGTTTTAAAGCTTCAATAAACGCATGTAGTTGAGCAAGACGTAATTTCTTGTTTTGATTGTCGCAGCTGGTGTTGTGCGATTTTTCACTACAGTCTTGAGGTTGTTTACTTTCTCTGACCTTACTTTAGTCTTTCATCGTTTCACCTATTAGCATTGCTTGCAGATGTAAGGACTGACAATGCATAGTGTTGCATGAAATTGATTTCCTATCAAAAATTTGCAGTTGATTCCTTGCTTGTTTCACTTATGGAGTGAAGTTTTACACAAGTTACAAATGAAAGACCAGATTGTCATTGTGATAAATTAGGAACAGGCAGTGTCCTTTAAGACTCATCAGGAAAAATAGACACTGCTAGAGCTATTTTGACTTTTACCAAACACGATTAGTTAAAGTGGTCCCATGGCAAGTTTGGAACACATGATTTGCCTGGTTGACCACATTGATGTCTGTAACGGCTAAGTCTGATGGACAAGTGTCATCATGGTTTGAGTGGTGGCAAGCTGTTAGAGTTAGCAGCTTCTTGTCTGCATTGTGTGAACTATACCATAACTGTAAACCTTAACCTTAACCCCTTGTCTATTTGCATATCGTACTTGTCACATGACCTTTAAACCAATTGTGTATGACTACAGGCAAAATAGCCCCAGCACAGCTTTTGACTCATGAGATGAAATAGACACTAACTTAAAACAAGCAACAAAATATACAAATGACAAGCATGAAAGCAAAGAGTAATTATGAAGATGACCTATTATGCAAATAACAATTATGGAATCCATCCAAAAATCAGGGCTCCCACGCGGTATGGAAAGTATTGAATTTCAAAATCGGTTTTCAAGACCTTGAAAAAGTATTGAATTTGGCCAGAATGTCCCCTAGGTATTGAAAAAGTGTGCAAATTCCAAATGGAAAAAATATTAGAAGTATCTGAGTAAAAAGATCTATGATTGCACTGATAGATTTAAATTGTTTGTAATCTAAAATTTTTATTGAGTGAACTTACAAGCAAGCAACATGCATAACAAACAGATCTCTTGTGCACCAAATGATGATTTAGTGTGTTTTACAGTTTTAATCTGCTGTGTAGCAGCAACATTCACTCAATTTTGCAATCTCTCCAAATTTAGTAACTTGTGGCTTATGATCCATTGTACAAAGATCGGATTGTAAGGGATGCTGCTACAGCTGCATTACTCCATGTAAAATATAAGTAGTTCTTAAAAGAACATCAACTTGAAAAAAACTAAAGTTTTACCAGCTTTACCATCTACCTCAAGCTGGATTTGCTCAAGATCATGACTGTGATATCATCTTAACCAGTTTGATAATTTTTTCATGTTGGCCCCAACATTTTGAGATTTTCATATTTTTTGGGAAGTTAGCATTTGAGTTGAGTTAATTGGCGCAAACGTTGGACTATTGCATGTAATAAAGGTGAAGTGCTGGGACACCAACTTAAACCTGTTGAATAGGTTGTCTCGTCAGACACCTCTCGACACTTTCATAATTTTCTATCATGGTTTAAGTTTAAGGCCGAATTATTGGGTAGTTAGTAAGGTTACATTATTAAAGGGGCTGTGGTCCGATAGATGATCAACACAATTCCGCACGAGTGCTGGGTTGCAACTGCTATCTCCTGCGGTTTGCTCAGTTCTGCAAGGAGCTAAACACGACAAAAAGTGTAAACCCAGCTAAAATGAAACTTTGCCCAGGTTTCCATAGATATTTCGCATCCAAGCGGACAATTGTTTGTTTAGAAGTCATCTATTTGAAATATCAGCATGGTGGCAACAACTTCTGTGAATTCTGCTCTGTTGCGAAGCTCTTGTTGCTGCCATCACGTGGACAGGCAACTGTTGAACGAGGTTTCTCTGAACAAAAATGTGTGAAATTTAGGTGGTACACATCTCATTGCAAGGCACTTGGTGAAGGACTACTGTACATTGCTAATTTGGGAGGATTAAAAATGTCACGATTGGAAAGGACCTTTTACAAGCTGCATGTGGAGCAAGAAGTCGATGCTTTGTATGTCTGGCTGAAAACAAAGACGCCGAGGAAAAAGTTAGCAAGTCAGTCAAGAGAAAATTTTAGAGATCAAAGTGAAAATCACAGAATGCAAGAGAATGTGAAAGCTCTTGACAAAGCAGCCATTGAATTGGCAAAAAAGCAGGTTTGTATAAGTGAGCTGACACTACTTACACAATCAAACTGAAAAACGACAGGCATCAAAGAAAAAGCTCTTGCAAATCTAGATGAACAGCTTAAAGAAATGTTACGTGATTTAGGTAGTGCCGAGTAGATACATTCAGCAGTGGTTGATGGTACGGAATGTTGATCAGGGGTCTCTATCTCAAATTGCTCTGAGAGTGAAATGAGGACTTATCAGGCATTCATAGGGCCGCATTATGATGCTGACGCAACAATGACGATACCTGAATTTTTCTAGAAGCAGCTTTACATCTTATTTCCTGCGAAAGGTGTTGTGGGTTATAGAGAAATCATTTCTAGCCATATCTATGTTCGTTCAAAAGGAGCTTGTTCACTCACTGGCCAAACACTTTTAAACACTAATGAATAAACTAAATAATTTGAATAGTAATTATTCAAAAACACCCAAAAATTAGGACCGGCTGCACAAAATGCCCACAGGCAATGTGTTTGAGACCCCTGGTGTAGATGTAGTTTGCTGCAGTGTTGTCTTGCCTTTGTGCTGAGTTTCATTCAAGTTTTTTTTTACCTTGTGTTGGTGTGTAGACAAAGCAAACAAATTTAACTGCATTAGGCTTGTTTAGATTGGTGCAGTAAGTCTTCAGCTACTGATTCTTCAAATCTTGTTCTTTGCAGGTTACCACAGTTTTGCTGCAGGCAAAACAATTCATTGTTTGTGCAGTGTTGTGCATTGTGTGAAATTAAGTTACATCATTAGGAATTTCACAAATTGAAGATAAGGCATGGTATTGAATTTTTTTAATTTAGTATTGAAAAGGTATTGAAAAAGTAAGGAAAATAATTTTTGAAAATGCGTGGGAACCCTGAAAAATGTAGTCCAACAGGTTGGGCATAGAACGGAATTTTAACATGTCAGTTAACAATAAGTGAGCAACAAAATTACTATAGGTACTTCAAACAGAAAAAGAGAGAATTGGAGGTGTAATTTTGAGTACCCCCAATTTTTTTTATAACACTGCCTCAGTAGTATCATAATAGACATAGAGTAGTGTCCATCACACAAAGATACATAACAATGCATACTAAACCAACTGTCAAGGTGTTTTAATGCACTGCTATGGGATGTTTGCATCCGTCATTGCTAATGCAGTCCTTAGTAATTTCTAGGATTTGCAATAGTCCTACTCAATCAAGTGCGCAAGCAAATCCACAAAAAAGGCAAACATGTTCTGCACCTAAGTACTCCCTTGTGTAGGCCTACTGCATTCAGATCTCACAAGTGGGTAAACAACAATGCGTGAAGCATTACTAACAGAAAATATCACTTCAATGAAGAACTGTACAACATTGATTTACCCAAATTTTGGTAAAAAAATGTTTGTTTTTTATCCAAATTTTGTTTTTTTGGGCATAACTTTTGAACCAGAAATGCTAGAAAGCCAATCGAAGGCTCAAAAGACTCAGATTATAGCCTAGCTTCCAATGCAACTGGAGTAAAAAATTGGCTCTTGTTGTTGGGGCACAGGGCCCGATGACCTGGGCCAAATATGCTCTTATGTCTTCGTTGTGCGCTTGCAACATGATTGAGACTTATGGATAAATTAAAAACTCACACTAGTAACCGTCAAACTCCCTTTACTACAAGTCAGAACGACGGCCGACACATGACAATACAAAGAGTACAGTGCAGTGCGGTTTTAAATAGTTACAGAACTGTGTGCAAATGGTTAACACCACGCTCTTCAGAAAATTGGCAACAAATAGAGTCAAGACTTCTTAAAGAAGCCGGCAACGTAAGGCAGTTATCGCAAGTGTGGAATGCGGGATTGACCAATCAAAGGAAACGATCCTTCAGCAGGCAACACAGGAATTTGCGATGTAACATATGCCAAAACCTACTCTGCTAATGATATCGCCCACAAATAAACAAAATCCAAAACTTCCCAATTTTTCTTTCAATGTAAAATAGAAGACTCGCTGTATCATTTGATGGTTTGAACAGCTCTCTAGCTTGATCGCCTGGCAAGTTATGAAGTTGCAAAGACTTGCCCAATATGGGCAGTTGGGCAAATTATACCATTAAAGGTAAAATCCACCTCGCGTTGCAGGTGTTCAGCAATCAGCATTTAGTATGAGAATGTTGGGGTTTCTCTAAATCTGATTGTATGAAAAAGTGTTGTATTGATAGTGTTATATTAGCTCATCACTTAGTTCTTTTGTAAAGTTCTATATGTTTGTGACATATGAAGACATGACCTACAAAAGCTTAATGATTTAATTATATGTGGAAACGCTTTTTGCTTAATGTAACTGTTTTGGTGAAAGCTATTATGGCAAGGTTTTCTGTACTTCCTGACAGAGTTTTAAAAGCTTGCTTAAACTGAGTATAACAGCTGTTGCTTGATACATTATTATTTATCAGGTGCTAAGCTCCTTAGTTCTTGACAAGCAGCAGCTATGTATTTGTATCTATTTTTTAACATGCATCTTTTCACAACAATTTTCAGGTGCTGGAAATTTTTCAAAATTTATTGCCTTGCAGGTGTGTGCTCATCGCTTCACTATTCGTGGGGGCGGTGGTGGTGTAGGAATCATATGGGAAGCAGGTGTTGGGAGATGCTACCTTTTAAATAGTGACTTACGGCCAGCGAAACCTAGAGTGCAATGGACACCTTGCATAGGTGAGGTTATTGTTCGTTGTGAAGTAATGGTGTTACCAATTTGAATGTTATAAGCCAGGTCAGTGTGGTCCAACTGCTTTTGACCAATGGGCCATTATAAAAACGTAACAACTTGCTGGCCGCTTCCGACATAATGATGTGTTGACAACAGATTAAGAAGATTTGAAGCTAAATAAGGAAGATCAATGAGTGCATCATTGAAAATATTACGTGGTATCAAATAGGAATTTATCACATAACTCTGTCAGTGGTATGCTTGTGGTCTCTTGACAATATGCTTCCTTGATCAGAATCAGTGACAGTGTTAGTGGTATAGCAATTCGGAGACTATCATCCAGTATTTTGTCTGCCATTCCATCTGTTTTTAGAATTGACTTGCTTCATCATAGAAAATGTACTCTCACACACATCAACATCAAGTATATTTTTGATAGAAAATATTTCAGTATGGGAAACCTGTCAACGCTGACTAATTTTCAGAAGCTCTCTTGTAGAGATGCTTACTGGTACTTGTAAGTAGAGCAAACAATCTTGTTGAACATTGTAATCCACAGTGTAATGATTAGCCAGAAGCTTAATGAGTTCATTTTGAAGCACGCTGTCATAAAGTTTATTTGCTATAAATCAACAAAATATATCCTGTAGAAAAGTTTGCATTAAGCAATGTTACACATATGGTAGGTATACTATCACTGAAGCTGACTACTTTATCACTCACATAACAAACAAAAAAAACTAATGACAAAATCATACAAAACGAGAACATTGCCAGGTGTTAGTTGATCTGAATAAATATGTAAAACAAAAGCGTTATAGACTAATCAGCACAGTGGGATAGC
>JGI24022J15233_10009606_pt1 | contig 10909 bp, 4 predicted proteins | sample Ectturendosymbi2_FD_15233 | JGI IMG/M metagenome (IMG submission 15233)
TTTGCAAAACAAGTTTGAATCAACCGAAAGAACAAAAGACGAAGTTATTTTTTCTCACCTTTGTTAACAAAACATGCGTGATTTTTGTTCCTTGAAACAACAAAATATTGATTTTTTGCACATCATTCAACAACTGTGCTTATTGGTTATGTTCGAAGCAAGACGTTGAAGAAATGATCAAGTGCGTTGGAACACGAAATACTACTTATCCATGGATTCAGCTACGTCGTAATGCACCTGAACATCTCCTGGCAAAAGTTCCAACTTGGTTAGTGGAATTTTGTGAACGATAGATGTGTTTACAGAGGTTGCAGTGCATTTTTATAACGTGATGCTTTACTTGTTAATGAAAGGTTTTCCGCCCTTAACTACGGCCTGAATGTTGATGAGATAGCATGAGATGCTCATGAAAATTATTATCAAATCTCTCATCTGTTTCAGATTCCTATACCTCTTCTTGTGGGATCAAATATATTTTGAAGTTCTGAGGATATACCAAGCTTTTCAGCCAAGCAGCATGAACGTAAGAAGCACAGAAGCTGTTGCCTTATTGATATTCGGTTTTCTCTCCATTAGCTCTTTTACCAGTGGAACTTCGGTGCTCATACGCCCGGATTGCCTCATGTGAGTTATAGCTTTTAGTTGTGGAAGTTGCTTATACATTCAGTTATCACTGAACGTTTTTTCCAAAGCACTGGAATCGGGAGATTTTCTTCAAAGAAAGAACACAACGTTCGACTTCAATCGTTGCTCTGCGGGTTATTAGTGTTTTTCCTCAACACTAAAACCACGGTGCAAAAGACGTTTATCATATGATGCAGATCGCTTTTTGAAAGGCTAATACCAGAACATAAGTAGCTGAAGTTGTGTTCTTACAATATAAAAAGCGTATCACTGACATGACGTGATTTGTTGATTGTGCCTCCTGATTATCAAAAGCGTTATATGAAAAATTTGGCAGGAAAAGCAAAGAAAACCGGTTTGTGCCAAAATCCGCAACAGTATTCTAAGCGAAATTTTCTGACGTGGTTAAAATTCATATTAGGAAACAGGAAATTCAAGATAAATAAACGATAAGTAATTATTACCACGTAAGTCAAAAATTGGACATATTCTGTTTCGCAGCGTACATTTAAGTTGGCTGATAAAGGTTGGATGATGAAGTGCTGCTCTGAAGTTATCACGAAGAGGCTGTAATTTCTGCCATAAGGACGAAAGCTAAAAATGCGGAAGATATCTCCTAAATATTTTCCTGAACGTAGAGAAAGCGTGCGTTACCTACAGCTTGTGCTCTAGATATTAAGTTCGGAAAAAGGATGCGAGATCTCGAAGATATTTGCCTCTCGAGAAAACGTGCGTCACGTACATTATGTGCTCACACAGACAACAAGAACCCTGAAAAGACTTGCGCAGGTGGGCATCCGCGAGGATACATGTATGTAAGGTGATCTTTCTTTCATCAAAAGGAAGCTTTTTAGAGGCCCATTGAACAGGGAAGTAATGTATTTGCGAGAAAGAGCAACGGAAGTTGGAAGATAAGTAAAATGCAATTCCTTTCCTGTTTCAGTCGCTCAAATTTTTAATGTAGTGGAACTGGTGTTGGGTTCTTAGCTGGTTGCGGTGTCGATTAGTCGGACGATCACGATTCCACAGAGATCCTTACTAGTTGAGTGGTCAACCTAGTTGTTGCACGAGCACTGGTCGGTCTCCCAACTAAGCAACCTGACGTCTTGAAGTTGCCAAGCCGAAGTAAGGCGAATTAAAAGGCTCTCACCACTTTGTCCGCTAATGACTCTCCAGTAGTATTTTAAATCTAAGTCGATTGCTTCTTTCGATTATATTCAGATATACAACAAAACCTCCGATACATTTGAGCGTGAAGTCAGAACAGCGTAACGTTAAACGTTGCGATGTAGCATTAGAATTTAGAATGACGACGCACAAAAGCGTTGGGCGTTTGCATGCGTCACAGGAAACAGCGACGAACTGCGGTTATGTAGGTTTATTCGCAAACAAGTACATCGTGTTGAATCACGAACGGAATATTATTGGAAATTAAGCACTAAAAATGAACAAAATATTAAAGCACTAATGCGTCCACTTACAGAATCATTGCTTCAGATTAGACCAATACGGATGATCATTTTACACATAGCCTTTATTTCACGAAGAAGTGTGAAGCTGAAGTGCGAAACAGCTAAGAATCTCCATCAAGCGCAGAAAACGGAAAAAAATTCCTGTTGGTTTTTGGTCAAGAAAGAGATTCCAAAGTGTTGACCAAACGAGCTGAAAATTCTCAGAAAACAAGTCAGTCGAAGAGTGTTTACCCTCTAATTCTAAATTATTGTTTTGGTAGTTTAAGAGCCTTGATTTGTTTGCTAAACAAGATTTTATGAATCAACTTAACGAATAAGAGATTATGTCATTTTTTCTCACTGTTTTCAACAAAAACATGCGTGATGTTTGATCTCTGAAACGACAAAAGAATTGATATTTTGCATATCATGCAACAACTGAACGAATATTTTTTATGCACGAAGCAAGTAGCTGAAGGAATAATCATGTGCGTTGCAACACTCAAAAGCACATATCTATTTTATGGAAACAGCATGAGATTCACGTAAAACGTAATATCAAAATCTTCATCTGTTTAGCTTCCTATTTCTCTTCATGTACAATAAAGAATATTTTGAAATTCTAGTTATCATATGTCAAAAAATTTTTCACTTCGTCTAAAATTTCTTCAGGATATACCAAGCTTTTCAGCCAAGCAGCATGAACGTAAGAAGCATATCAGCTGTTGAATTATTGATTTTCGTTCTTATCGCCATCAGCTCTTTTATCAGTGGACGTTCGGGGTCCTTGAAACCCTTCTGCTTTATGTGAGTTTTGTTTGTGGACATCACTAAACCTTGCAGTTATCACTGAACGTTTTAAAAAAAAAACTAGAATCGCGAGATTTTCATCAACGATAGAACTCAAGGTTCGACTACAATCGTTCCTTTGGTGGTTAATATTATTTTTCTGCACACCAAAGCTACGGTGTAAAAGAACTTCATCATATCAAACCGATAGCTTTTTGGAATACTAATGCCAGGACATAAGTAGCCGAAGTTGTGTTTTTTCAGATTTAGGGCAAACCTCTGCAAGACCTAAAATACAATATAATTCCAAAACATTACTTGCTTCAGAAGCCATCGAATATAATGAAGAATTGTATTTATCTGAGTGTAGACCAATTAAATGCTCCAAAAATATTTAAAATTAAGAATGAACGCGGTTAGAATACAACAAATGATTTTCCGGAATTGACAGGAATATTACAAACTGTTGTGAGTTACAGTGGGTTTTCTATTTGTGTTAGGGACACGCTGCAGTACCGCTGCTTTTCCAAAATAATTGGATTGAAAGGAAAGTGTTTTTCGATACTCAAGTGGTTTTCGATCAAGTCTCAGAAAATGTCTTTTTCTTTTGCGGATATTGCGATCCCTGTGCGTATAAACACGTGTGCGGGTCTGACGGTGTAACGTACATCACCTCTTGTTACCTGGCCAGAGCAAATTTGTTTACGGTAAGACACCAATGGTGCTGAAATATGTGGTAAAGGTATTTTACAATATAAGGGATTTCTAAGTCGGATGGTTTGTGGTTAGAACGTTTTCGAAACGTTAGCGATTTTTCAACATATTTAAAATGTCGTCGATTTTAATTAGGGACGTTTTTCGCCACTATGAATTTATTACACATTGACATCTCATTCAATCTGTTCGAATACCACATTTTATGGCATGAGTTTTGCTCGCATGACCTACATAATCTGCCAACAAAGTGATTTAACACAAGCAAGGTGGACTATTTTTGGCTGTTAATGAACAATATCATAACATAGTTTTAATGTTATCGCTGTTGTCGTAATAACATCGTGACTATAATATGTCATAGTTTGCACATGTTTTGCCTCAAAAATGACCTGCGGCCCAAATTAAACATTTTCAAATGTTTTCTTGGAATCTTTGCGTTGCTGCTCTGTAATCATTACTTACAGAAAAACTCAAAGTAATATCAGTTGACCTGCAATGAACATGAAAGATCTCTTTTTCAAAAGTGCCAAATTGGTCAGCGTTCAATCAATGGCAACATCACCACCTGTTGCACGTTCCGTAGCATATTAAAATCTCTATCAGTGCAAGCGCTTCGTTTAAAACAATTTTTTATGTAACCTTTCATGAATTTCAGGTAAGTCAACTAAAAGCTTTTCAGGACAAACATGAATGCGAAAGAACTATTAAAAACTATTGTGCTTGAAGTTAATGTTACTTTCAGTTACTGCGTGACATCGCAGATCTACAACTGGAAGTCTGTCAAGGAATGAAATGAGGATTGCTTTTGCAAAAATATATCTTTTTTTCTTCATGCTCTGTTTCTCCAGGTTCACTTGCAATGTTTCATCGTTTAACATAATTGCAAAGGCATTGATAAATAAGAAACAAAGTATTTCAATGAGCATTTTATTTCCCTTGTTTTTGTAACCGATTTATTTCTCCCAATCACAAAAACTATTTCGTTTTCATCTAATTCACAGAAAAATATACCCACCGAATCTCAAAAACACTTTCGTTTTGATCTAATTCTCAAAACATTAAATGAACCCAATTTCAAAATGCGCATTATGTGAGCGTCGTGACGCAAGAATGACAGGCGTTGTTTATTTTTTATTACAAAGTTATGCTTATGAAGGATTTTTTGTCAAATTATATAAAAAGCCTTTACAGTGTTTCTCTATGTCATTTGCTTTGACATTCTTCATATGTTTCTGCTTGATTTTGTTTTAAAATTTCAACTTAAAGTTTTTTGTCAGTTGTCCGTTTCACAAATGTACTTTCAATGCTCTTTTCATCACGCTCGTATACAATTTCTGAAACATTGTTTGTACAAATCTTGTAGACACGAAACGACGTGACATAAATACTTTTCAATTCTTTTAATACCTCATAGTATATCTTTCTAACACCAACAAAACTGCCCTGACTGTCAAGCACAACGGTCATTGTTACTGCCGGCATGGATATGGCAAAAAATGATCCACGTGCAAGAAATGTTTGAAGGATTTTTTTTAATGATAAACAGACGTGTTTGGTTGAGCGTTTCTCTCATTCTGTGTACTCTTTTTCCTTTTTTTAGTGGAAGGCAGTTTTTAATTTTCTGTGTTCGAGTTTTAGCAAAAAGGCTGGAAGCTACATGAGTTTTTACAAAAAATTACGGAACAAATCCAGTGAACTACATTTGAAATCACACGCTAAGGTGCTCTTTGATTTATAAAAATACAAGTGTCTTATCTTTTTCCCTCATCAGTAAAAATTCATCGAATCAATTATTTTTCCAATATTTTTAATCATTTCGTAGATAAACCAAAAATATATGAAGTATGTTTACAAGCCCCATAACTGAAGGATGCTAATCAAAGCATTGGTTTTTGACACAGCATTAGTAACCAATTGAAAATACGTGTGTACAAACCGAATTAAGTTCTCCACAAGTTTTCACTTCAATTACTGATATCAGAAAGTACTGCATTGGCCATATCGTGCTTTTCTCGTGTTAGTGACATGGCCTATGTTTTTTAATGGTTTACACTGAACCACAAATTACAAACTACAAAGGAAGGCGAAAGATTACTGTAAATCTTTCGATATTCAAAGTGGAAACGGTAACTTTGTTTATTTTGTTTGTCAGTTTGGGTGCATCGTGGATAAACATCCTTCAGCATGTAGCATTTTCAATACCAATACGGAAATTGTGTGTTTGCGTTTGATTTGTTTAGACGAGTGCTGGGAAAAGTAATAAACCAGTTGTTGAAGTGCAAAGATATCTGCTCATTCATTCAACGAAAAGGACACTTCGAATTTAATAAATATACTGTTCAAGGCGTAATTGGCATTGAAACATAATTGTCAAATATTACGTTGGAAACATCAAGCAGCTCTACAAAATGTGTCTCGATACCGAAAACGATAAGTGGCGTGATTTGATACAAACTTTCAAAAAAAAGCTTGTGCTGCTCATTCTTACTGCTTACTTGTGGCGTAAGCTTCATGCTAGCATGATGTTGCAGGAATTTGCTGGCCATACCATTTCCTCTCAACAACATAATCAAGATTAACATACATTAGATTGCTATTTACACACTCAGTATCTATCCAACAGTAGCTGCTTCTTCTATGAACCAATACTAAGATGAGGACCAGGTGCCAGATTATTGACCGGTGTGGTGGAAATTTCCGTTGAAAAAGAACATCCGCAGTAATTTAGGATGTCCTAATGCGATTCGGAAACACGAACTTATGTGAAAAGACTTTTGCAACAATGCCATACATTAAAAACAATATAGATCAACACTGTATATGGAAGAAAATTTTCGGTTTGACATCTAGGAATGATACCTCAACTTGCTGTGTCCCAAACATTGCACCCCTTATTCTCATTAAACAGGATAAACACCACAGACAGTATATTTGTTTTTGAAATATATGTCGATGCATTTATTGGCACTATTGAGCTCAAGCAAAATTTTTCATGAATATGAAAATATATAAAAAAAACTACAACCAATAGCAGCGTGGTAGGGCTATTTGACTCAACGTATTTTGACAAAAAATTAAGCTCCTGTTATGTTTGAGTCACGAGGCTCAAAGACTGTTTCTTGAGGGTCGCGTCAAAAATAATTGCAGTTCATGCAAGTTTTACAGGATGATTCTTTGATAGTTTGTTTTTGAAACTGCTGCTATATCATATTCGGTAAAAAAACGAACACTACCTATGTGGGTCGATGAGTGAAGTAGCATTACTTCAACACAACATTGCTCAATTCTCTTCACATGGTGGCTTATAAACAGGGTCACCAGTGTTAAACATGTTTAATATTAATTGAAGTCGCGAAACTCTCAAATGTCGCCATCATTTCGCGAATTACACAAACAACACTGTTGAGAATTAGCGAAAAGAATTTACGAACTCCTTAGCTCAAACACTGGTAATCGCAAAAGTTCTGGTCATAATATTTGCAGAAACCCAATTACGCATTGCGCTGCCACACTAAAGAGCAAGCACCTGGTGATGCCATTTTGATTAATACTGTACGTAAACCAGTGTAATGTCCTACAGGTCCATTTGCTTAAAGCACATTACTGTGGAAATTACATTCCCACTGCAGCGTTCTGGGTGTTACAGAACCGAATATAGTGGGTCGTCGGTCGATTACGATCCCACAGAGATCCTTAGTATTTCAGGGGTCAATCTTGTTATTGCATGAGCACAGGTCACTCTCTCATCTACGCGACCTGACGTCTTGAATTTGCCCAGCCAATGCAACGAGAATTAAACGTTCTCACCACTTTGTCTGCTAATGACTCTCCAGTATATTCCACTGTGAGTTGATTGCTTCTTTCGATTATAATAAGATATGCAACAAATCCTCCAGTACACTCCGTGTGTGTTTAAGGGGAGGCGAAAGAGGCACTTGCCTCGGGCCCCCTTTCTAAAGACCCCCTTGGAGGTGTTTCCTGCGTAAATGTTCCCCATTTTTGGTGAAAAAATAATATTCACTGATATAATATATTCCGAAACATGTCATAGATAAGTACTCTGCTTTCAAGGGGACCCCAACAACACATCTGATGTGTAAGTGCTCTGCTTTTAAAGGGTCTCCCAACAGGAACTAAAATGTGCAGATACTCTGCTTTTTAAGGGGCCCCAACCGCCACGGTAATGTGTAAGTACGCTACTCTGCTTTCAAAGGGTCCCCACCAGCATTTCTAATGTGTAAATAAGTAAACGTTTCAAACCAACCTCTTTAAATAAACTGTGGGTTAAACGTTTTCCAAGGAGTTCTGAAAAGACTCTATCAAGTAAAATCAAAAATTTATGCCAAATGGTAACTTTTGTTACTGCCAGAGAATGAAGTTTTTCATAATGTAGTGTGGATGACTTTGAAAAATGGGACCCTGCTTTAGGAGCGCGTATGAAGTGCATATGAAATCCCAAGAGTTTTTCTGTGTGCAAACATTGATCTGTTTTGTACTCCATCAATCTTTATCAAACTCAATTTGTCTTTTTGATCAAGACTATTGTAAATTGCAATCCACTGCTCTTTGTTTAATACTGTATGTTCTTGAATGTAGTTAAAAGGATGTAAATTGAAAAAAATTTAGTGTTTTGAGTCTGTTTGGTTGTTACCTGTGGGTTTATGGAGTCCGTTAAGGACATGGATATGAACAAATTCTGGACACCAACATTTTTTCAAGTGGGGAAGTCTTATAAACGTTCTAGTTTATTGATGGCGAATGCAGAAAAATGGGGAGAAAAGCTAGAGAAGTGGAGGGCGATGCCAAGTTGCTAACGCTTAACTTTTGTGTGTTGCTAACTTTGTCTTCCCAACTTTCAGTGTTTTTAAAGTTGTGTATCATGAATACTCCTTTGCATTTTCTGTTATGTGAGTCATGCCGTCGTCTCAGGAACGTATCCTTGGGTGGCCCGCATACCCCTTCCTAGGCTTAATCAAATAGTTTTATCATGGTTGGCTTAGCATGATGACGTCATCAGAAGGCCCCCATTTTCAGCATTGCATCGGGGCGTTGCCAACCCAAGTCCAACACTGAGTACACTTGGGTGTAAAGTCAGAACAACGTAACGTTAAACGGTTCGGTGTAAGCTAATGGTTCATTGTAGACCAGCGGTTCCCAAACTTTTTTGTCCGCGGACCACTGCAAGGTTATTTTAAGTGGACAAGGAACCTCCACCAGATCTGCCAAGCAAACATAAATGCCTCTTTCAACCAAATTGCCGTTATTAAGCTTTTGTACTGTAAACAAAATTATGCACGATAGAAGTAACCATAAAGCATAAACAATTCAACAACAAGCAAGTCTTAATGAGAGTAATGTATTTGTTTTCTAGACTGCAACAGTTCTGAAAAGTTCGGCTTAATAGCTGATAGTTGAATTGTTGTATCTGACGTAGAGTCCAATCTGGCGCGATGCTAGGTCTTCGTTTGTGCATATCGGGAAAAACCTGATCCACATAAGTATTGTGACGACACTCCGCATCGCCAATGAGCAAAACGGGGGAAAAAGGAAAGCTAGATCAAACGAAGTAGCGGCTGCCACACGCCCAAAGGTTTAAAGGACATATCAGCGGTTTTTGCTTAAAACTGGAAAGTATAGCTCGTGGAANCCTTTAAATTTGTTTAAGGAAGCTTATGGTTCCGCGGAACCCACTTTGGGAAACGCTGATATAGAGTAACGGTAAGCAAGTGCGTTGAGCGTTCACTTGAGCGTTCACATGTGCTACAGGAAAAAGCGACCAACTACTGTAGTGGTTCCCAACCTTCCTCTTACGGCGTACCCCTTTAGCATTCTGACAGATGAGCATGTACTCCTTCAGCATTTCAACAAATTACCATGTACCCTTCAGCATTTCGACAGATGAACACGAACCCCTAACATTTCTCATGAGAAAATATTTTGTCATGATTATTCACAGATGTATTTGACAATGAGCATATAAGGATTTTTGAATGTATCATTCACTGAATATATGTATAAGTATTTGGAAAGAAATGGTATGTAAATATAGTTTTCTCTCCTATTGTTACCCTTAAATGTACCCCTTCAGATAGGCAAATGTACCCCTGGGGGTACATGTACCCCAGGTTGGGAACCCCTGAACTATTGCGATGTAGGCTTGCAGGCTGTCGTGTCAACTGTTGGACTGTTCGCAAACAAGTACGTTGCGTTGAATCACGAATAGAGTATTGCTTGAAATCACGCAGTAAGAATGCGCAAAAAAATTAAATCACTACTGTAATGCATCCACTACACCACTATTTAGCACACAACATCCAATCATTCTCCGCGACAGTAACCACACCATTGTATTTTCAGTAAACGCCTTGATTATTACGGTTTCTGTGCCTGCGAAGAGTGAAAGATTGCATTTCAGTAATATTCACGTGGCTAGAAAATATGTAGCTAAACAGATATTTTTTCAGATGACAATTAAAATGACGATTTTTTCAAGTCTTCAAGCACTGTCACTAAAGTCAAACCAGTTTCGACCTTTTCATGGTGTTACCATAATGAGAAAGCAAGCACCGTCTTAAGAAATATTTTCGGTGCGCACCTAGCTCCACAGCTGATTGTAGTCCTAATCTTTTGCATCTACAACGCGTCAGCAGTTTTCTGTCGATTGAAAATTTCCATATTTAATAGATTGTGTTACCTACTGCGAAACGTACAGATTGTTTTTCAGGGTGAAAAGGGAAACCCAAGATAGAGATGATCTTAAATTGGGAACAACGGTTAAATTCTGTATTTTATTTTGGACATCTTCCACACATCAAAACATAAAGCAACATAAAAAGAGTTTCAGAAACCTGACGACTTGTATTAGAAAACGTGGCAGAAAAAGCAACGAAAACCGTTTTGTGGCAGAATCCTTGATAATATTTTAAGCAACGTTGTCTGACGTGGTTAAAGCTCATATTACAAAACAGGAAATTCAAACAAACTAAACGACAAATGATCATTAACACGTAAGCCAAAAATAGGGAATGATTTGTTTTGTAACGTACAGTTAAGTTGGCTGACAAAGGTTGGATGATGATAGAAGTGCTGCTCTGATGTTGTTGCAAAAGCAGCTGAGCACTAATTGCTGCCATTACGGCGGAGGACACAAAAATGCGGAACATATCTTTTATTTAGTTTCTTATACTTGAAGAAAGCGTGCATGACCTATAGCCAGGCCAGTAACCAGGGGGCCGCAGGGGGCGAAGCCACCCCTACCAAAATTTTTCGCCCCCCCCCCGGAAAAAGTTGTTGCGCTGAAAACTATTGGACATAGTCTAAAAAATTTG